>Ga0070765_100000479_pt1 | contig 24021 bp, 17 predicted proteins | sample HubBroMetageWFT5_FD_71516 | JGI IMG/M metagenome (GOLD analysis project Ga0070765, IMG submission 71516) | Warmed and freeze-thawed soil microbial communities from the Hubbard Brook experimental Forest, New Hampshire - Hubbard Brook CCASE Soil... | ecosystem: Environmental > Terrestrial > Soil... | reverse complement strand
ACCACGACCGCGCCACTCGCGGGAATTCGCTCCTGGTCGGCAGCATCGACCCGTAACCGGACCCGCATCTCCTCAAGCAGATTCTCCAGGTGAAACCCATCCGGCGACTGCTGCACCCGCCGGTAAAGATCGCGCATTTTCTCGACCGGGGCGAACTTCGCGGCAAATCCCGGAAACTCAGCGACCCGCGCCAACACTTCCTGTTCGTATGAATCCCCGCGCGCCTGGTCTAAGGGCATTTCATACCAATAGCGCAATGAGTTTTCGCCAGCGTGAAGCGCAAGTTAAAAGCTGATGAAATATGGGCTGGGGTAAACCCGAAAGTAACCACCAGAAAGATCATGTGGGGACAGCCACCCCCGGCTGTCCGTGGCGAGCGCAGCTCGGCTGCTCTCCCGTAGGTCCGTGATGGTGCAGGCGGCGGAGCGAGCATCGCTCGCCTGGACAGCCGAGGGCGGCTGTCCCCACACAAACGGTCTCAACAACGAAGCGATGGGGTTAGCTGGCGGCTCCTTAGTTTTCGAGACGAAAGCGCGTCTCGGCCAGCGCGTAGAGTCTACGCCATACCAGGCGATTGATCGTCACCACGGTCGCCGCCATCATCATGGTCGCGGCCAGCAGTAGATCGAAATTCCCCGCGTCGGTGGCCTGCGAAATCGTCGCGCCCAGCCCGGTGGTGGTGTAGATGTGCCCTTTGAAGTGAAAATATTCGGCGACAATGCTGGCATTCCACGCTCCCCCGGAAGCCGTCACCAATCCGGTGATGAGGTAGGGAAAAATTCCAGGCAGGATCAATGTTTTCCAGCGCTGCAGTCCTTCGACGCGAAAGACGGAGCAACATTCCTTCAAGTCGGTGGGAATCGCGATCGCCCCAGCGATCACGTTGAACAGGATGTACCACTGCGTCCCCAGCAGCAGCAAGACGATCGATCCAATGCCCAACCCGCCGCCCACACCAATCAACAGCAGCAACACGACCGGGAACAGCGCGGTCGCCGGAACCGACGCGGCAATCTGCGCCAGGGGTTGCGCGATCCGCGCCAGGCGCGGGCTAAAGCCAATGGCAACCCCCGCCGGAATCGTCCACAGCGCGCCGATCAGCAGGGCAAGGTTGACGCGCAGAAATGTCGCCAGCAGGCCCAGACCGGCTTCCTGCAATTCCGTCTTCTGCAGCCCGGCGAGAATGATTGCGACGCGAACCACTCCATATCCCATCGCAATCAGCAACACCAGCGCGAGCAGGCCGCCGACCCACGTCTTCCACGGCCTGCGCTTCTCCGCTTCATCGCCGGAGCTTTCTCGCGCGAAATGCAACATGATCCGCTCGCCTAACGGCCGCACGGTTTTGTCGCGAAGACGGGCCAGACTGCGCGAGTGCTGGATCAAGTTGAGCACCCACGACCGCGGCGCGTCTGTGCTCTCGACCTGTTCGACTTTGAATTTCTCCGCCCACGCTATCACCGGCCGCCAGACGAACTGGTCGAGCAGCACGATCACTGCGATCATGGTCGCGACGCCCCAAAGAATCGAGCGCGTATCGCCCGCGCTGGCCGCGGTCTGCAGATAGGAACCAAGCCCAGGAAGCCGGAAGTCGCGCGAGCCCAACACGAACATTTCGCACGCCATCAGAAAAAACCATCCCCCGGCCACCGACATCATCGAATTCCAGACCAGCCCGATGGCTGAGAACGGAAGCTCCATCCGGATAAACCGCTGCCACCAGTTAAACCGGTAAACCTTCGCCGCCTCGCGCATTTCTTTGGGAATGCTCTTCAGCGAAGCATAAAAGCTAAAGGCCATATTCCAGACTTGCCCCGTGAAAATCAACAGGATCGCTCCTGCCTCGACGCCAAGTTGACGCCCGGGAAACAGCGCCACCATCGCCAGCATCACACCCGGAAGAAAACTCAGCACCGGAATGGACTGCAGCACGTCGAGCAGCGGAATCATGAAGCGCTCGGCCCGCGCGTTGTAGGCCGCAATGTAGCCATACACCAGCGTGAAGGCAAGGCTCAACACGTAAGCAATCGTGATACGCAGCAGCGAATATCCCGCATAGGCGGGCAACGCCAGCAGGCTGCGTGAGATTTCAACTTCCGGGGTAAACGGGCCAAGCCATGTGCGCCCTACGACCAGCACTCCATAGAACAGCGCGATCGCAGCTCCAAACATCAGAACATCGGGGAGATAAGAAATCTCAAGTCGGGGCAGCTGACTCCACAGGCGATAGGCCGAAAACCCACGGAGGCTGGCTGATTTTTTCATGATTCGATCTGTGTGAGTCGATCCTAAGTCGCGTCAGGAAATGTTTTTCAGGGCTTCGGCGCGGTCGCGCTCTGATTCGCGGTAACTGTCGAATCTGCTGCCGCCGAGGGCTCCGGCTGCACCAGCCGCGCGTTCTCACGGTCATAGTCGAAGATTTCAGCGTAGCGGCCCCAGTTCATCGCGGTCTCGAACTGGCGCAGGACTTCGTCTTCGGCAAAGTGTTCGTCGAGGATGTCGTGGAAAAATTCCTCGGCGATCGCATGATCCGATTTCCGTTTCAGAATGCTGTCAATCTGTTTCAGGATGGTCACATGCTCGAGCGCAGCCTGCCGGAATAAAACCTTGCGCTGTTGAATATCGGCCTCGGCGAAAGCAGCGCCTTGCGGGGTCAACTGCACATCGCCTTCCTTCAGCCAAGCAAATCCGAGCAGCACGCAGGCCTCCAGAATCGGCAGCAGGTCTTCCACGTTCATCACTAGTTCCTCGGCCAACCGGAAAAGATCCTCACGCCCGCCGCGATCGTGCAGCAGTTCCACTAAACCGGCGATCCCGCCCACACGCGCGTGGGGCAGGATCTGGTATCTCGCGGTGCGAATCGGCGCCTGCTGTTTTTTCAGCGTGTCTTTTGTAATGCCGCCTTTTGGCAGGATAATTTCGGCCGTCGTCTCCGCGTCCGGCAGATTGTGTTCGACCTCGGGTTCGGTCATCACTTTGTAGATGTAGTCGACCAGCTCGACAAAGCGGGCGGATTTGCGGTCCCGCGGATGCTTCAGCCGAATATTGAAGTCAGACCGAACGCGCGCCGGATTTCTCCCCAGCACCATCACCCGATCGGCCAGCATGACCGCTTCTTCAATGTTGTGAGTCACGATGAAAATGGCGCTGGTGGGCATTTTCTTATTCAGCCAGAGTTCCAGGAGTTCACCCCGCAGGTTCTCGGCGGTGAGCACATCGAGCGCCGAGAAGGGTTCGTCCATGAAGAGCACTTCCGGTTCCACCACGAGAGCACGCGCAAACCCTACGCGCTGCTTCATTCCGCCAGAAAGTTCCTTGGGATACGCGGTCTCAAAACCGTCGAGGCCGACGGTATCGAGAGTCCGTAGAGCGCGCTTGTGGCGCTCGACCGACGGAATGCCGCGCGCTTCGAGCGGGGCCTCGACATTTTCGAGCACCGTGAGCCATGGAAAAAGCGCGAAGCTTTGAAACACGATGGCGACGTTCGGCATCTGGCCTCCCAGCGGCTTGCCGTGCCAGGCCAGCATTCCCGACGTAGGCTGCGAGAGACCGGTCAGCATCCGCAGCAGAGTTGACTTGCCACAACCGGAGGGCCCCAGCAGCGCGACGATCTTTCCGGCCTCGACCGCCATATTCGTCGAGCCGACGACCTGAATCCGCGTGCCGTCGGCCTGCGGATAGGATTTTTCTATCGCCACCGCTTCGATGATTGGCTGGTTCTCAGTCGAGTTCACGCCACCACTCCCGTAATCTCTATACACGAACTCCGCGGAAGCGCAAAGAGCGCAGTTTGTAACCCCGCATTCACACTTGAGTTCTGCCCAAGAGATAAATCAGGCGGAAAAACTTTCCACCGGCGGAGTCGCGAAGGGCTTGGGCAGCCGCTCGCATAGCTCCGCGAGATGCGCCAGCTTCGCAGTTAGTTCGCGCGTGAGCTGGCCTTGATCGAAACGCCAGCGCCAGTTGCCCATGTGCTGGCTGGGAGTGTTCATGCGGGCCTCACTGCCCAGGCCCAGCACATCCTGCAACGGAACCACGCACAGATTCGACGGAGATCCGTGCGCGGCGCGGATGAATCCCCAATGGATCCCGTCTTCGCAGCGTCCGACGTAGGACTCCGCGTTGTGGCGTTCGTGCTCGGCAGCGCCGGAATTCCACCAACCCACCACGGTATCGTTGTCGTGCGTACCCGTGTAGATGACTTTTTCGGCTGACCGATACGGCAGATAAATGTGCGCCCCTTCGTCGCCGAAACCAAACTGCAGCACGGCCATTCCCGGAATCTGCAACCTCTCGCGCAGCGCATTCACTTCCGGCGTGATGTAACCGAGATCCTCGGCAAAGAATGGCAATCCGCCCAGCGCTTCGCGCAGCTTCACAAACAAGTCGTCGCGCGGGCCATCGACCCAACGCCCATTCACCGCGGTCGCGTCTTCGGCACGGATCTCCCAGAATTGATCGAATCCGCGAAAGTGATCGAGCCGGATGTAGTCACAGTTTTGCGTGGCCCAGCGCAGCCGCCGAATCCACCACTCATAGCCCTGCGCCTTCATGACATCCCAGCGATACAGAGGATTTCCCCAGCGCTGCCCGGTCTTGCTGAAGAAATCCGGAGGCACTCCGGCCACTACTTCCGGCTCTAGATTCTCATCCAACCGGAACAATTCGCGGTGCGTCCAAACGTCGGCGCTGTCGTGATTTACAAAAATCGCAACATCGCCCACGATGCGAATGGCGCGCTTGGCGCAATACTGTCGCAGCGCCCCCCACTGTTCGTAGAAGGCAAATTGCAGCGCGGCTCGAATCCGGATCTCATCGGCGAGCTTTTCGCGAGCCTTCTCTAATGCAGCCGGCTCCCGACAGGCGAGTTCACGGGGCCACTGATTCCAGGACTGAAGCTTGCGCGCAGCCCGCAGCGCGTCGAACAAAACAAAGTCGTCCAGCCACCACGCGTTGGCGTCGCGGAATTTTTCGAAGCGTCGAAGCGATTCACTCGAGCCCGAGCGCAGGAAGTTTCTCCCCGCCTCGAATAACAGCGGCATTTTGCGGCCAAACACCTGCCCGTATTCGACCGCGCTGGCGGGTTTGGATAGGTCAGCCTTCCCGTCTCCCATTTTCTCCGGATCGATCTTTCCTGAGTCGATCAAGCCTGAGTCGATCAAGCCTGGGTCGATCTTTCCTGGGTCAATCTTGCCTGGTTCGATCTTGCCTGGTTCGATCCAGCCCCGTTCGCTCAGCCGCTCCAGGCTGATGAGCAGCGGATTCCCAGCAAACGCGGAGGTCGAGGAGTAAGGGGAGTTGCCGTAGCCAAGCGGCCCCAGCGGCAAGACCTGCCATACGCCCTGGCGGGCCGAGGCGAGAAAGTCTGCGAACTGGTACGCAGCCGGACCAAAATCGCCGATACCGCCGCGCGAAGGCAACGATGTGGGATGCAACAAAATGCCTGCGGCGCGGGCAAAAGACATGTCGTTGCCGCTACATCCCCGGCTCGCTGCCCGAACGGGTCAGCGTTTTCAATTCGTCCTGATTGATTTTGATTTTGCCCGACTTCTCCATCTGATCGCGCAGGCTGGAGATGAACAGACCGAAAAGTTCCTGCTGCTTGCCCTGCATCAGCGAGTCGCGAATCTGGTCGCGCTTGGCCGCGTAGTCGGCTTCGTCGGGTTTCTGATTCTCGAGCAACTCGATCACAACCGCATTCGATCCGCTATTGATCGGGCCGCTGATCTCGCCAGGCTTCATGGTGAACGCCACCGCTGCCTGGCCGGTCATCGATCCGACATCCGGCACCTGCCCATCGGGAAGGACGAGATCGCTGGTCATCATGGTCGCGCCTAGCTCTTTTGCGGCGCGCTTCAGATCGTGCTCGGCCTTGGCGCGGTCCGAGAGTTCCTGAGTTTTCTGCGAGAGCAAAACGGACGACCGCTCGTTCTTGAACTCTTCCTCGACTCGGCTGCGAATCTCTTCAAACGCAGGCGTAGAGGCCGGTTTGACCGCCAGCAACTGAAACACAACAATTCCCTGCGAGGCTGGCGCAACATCGGGCGGTGACTTTTCCGTAGCGCTGAAAACCGCGTCCATGAACTGCGTCGCCGGCCCCAGTCCTGGCAGCAAATCCTTTCGGCTGAAGAACTCCGAGGTGATCACCGGAACCCCCTGCGCCACTGCCGCCGCGTCGAGGCCCTGGGCAGTCGCCTGCTTCAGCAGGTCCTCGGCCTGCTTCTGCGCTACCGCCTGAGCCTTCTGATGTTTCAGGATCGGCTCAATCACGCTTTTCACTTCGTCCAGCGATTTCACATGCGCGTCCTGCTTGTCGTCCACGCGGATGATGTGAAAACCATCGCTGCTCTTCACGACGTCGCTGATCTGCCCCTTGGGCAACGAGAAAGCAACTTTCTCAAACTCAGGCGTGGCCTGCCCCCGGCCAATCCAACCCAACGAACCGCCCACATTGGCGCTTCCCGGGTCTTCCGAATACTTCTTCGCAAGATCGTCGAACTTGGCGCCGCTTTTGATCTGCTTCAGCAAGTCGTCGGCGCGGCTCTGGGCCTCGGCAACTTTCTTGTCATCGACTTTGCCGTCGTCTCCAGGCACCGGCATCTTGATCCAGATGTGGCTTACCTTCACCTGCTCCGGAACGCGGTATTGCTCGCGATGCTGGTCGTAGTAAGAGCGCAGATCATCCTGGGTCACCTGGATTCCCGCCTCGGCCTTGCCGGTCTCGATCACCGCATACTTGACCTTGCGCTTTTCGGGAACGGAATTCGCATACGCCGCCTTGTGCGCCTCGTAATACGCCTTTAATTCTTCGTCGGTAGGATGCAACCCCTTCTTGATATCGTCCTGCTTCAACACTGCGTAGTCGAATTTGACCTTGGAATTCTGCTTGATGAACTCGTTGCGAATCGCCGACTCGCTCACGCTGGCGCCGCCGGAAATCAGGGCCTGCAGCTTGGTCAGTAGAATATCGTTGCCCACGGCTTCTTCAAACTTGGCGGGAGTAAGATTCGCATTCTGCAGCATGCCTTCGTACTCCTGCTCGCCAATGAATTTACCGTCCGGAAAGAACGTGGCAGCATAGCGGCCGTGCTGCAGTTCGTCTCTTATCTCGTCCGGAGTGACGCGCAGGCCCATGCGGCGAGCTTCAGCAACCAACGCCTGCCGGGTAATGAGTTGCTCCGCCGCACGCTGGGCAAAAAAGGGCAGCAGCATGCTCATGTTGGCGCCGCCCTGCGGCATCTGCTGCTGCAGCATCTGCCGCGCGGTATCGCGAACCTGGTCGGCGGTAATGTCGGAGCCTTCCACCTTGGCCACGATGCCCTTACCGGGCTGCCCCGTCAGATCGGAGTTCATGATGCCGGGAATAAACGTGATTACCATCGCCGCGCAGATCACGAGCAGGATGCCGCTGAGAATGATTTTCTTGGTCGGCCCTTGGGTTTGCAAAAATCGAATCATCTTCTTGTCACTCCAGAGTAGAAAGACGAATTCACAATTATAAACCAGAGGCCGGGACCCACCGCAGGGCGCAGTCTCCCACCGCCGTTCCCGGCTCCGGCCCAAAATTACAAAACTCCACTATTGAAACGAATTAATAGAAGTGATATCCATTCTGCGGGCATTTGTGCGAACATGCTCGTTCATCCCCAACACACCCGAATCGCAGTCGACAGGAGCGTCATGATCTCAGGCAAGCGGCTGGCAGTTTGCGTCCTTCTGGCTCAACTCTCCCTCCCTTTTCTGTTTGCCCAGGATAAAACTCAATCCCTCGCAGGAGAAGGCAAACTCGTTCTGCGCGAGGGCTGGTCGCTGCAAACTTCCGCCAAGATCGAGGCCAAGGGAGAAGTGATCTCGACCACCGCATTCGCCCCCACCGGTTGGCACGCCGCAACCGTGCCCACAACCGTGGTCGCCGCGCTGGTGAAGGACAAGACTTTTCCCGATCCGTTCTTTGGCATGAACCTGCGCAGCTTCGCGGGCGTGGATTATCCCATCGGCGGAAATTTCTCCGGCATCCCGATGGCGCCCGAGAGTCCTTACGCGGTTTCGTGGTGGTATCGCAAGGCGTTCACAGTTCCGGCTTCTTACAAAGGAAAAACGATCTGGCTTAATCTCAAGGGGATCAACTACCGGGCAAATCTCTGGCTCAACGGAAAGCAGCTCGCCAAATCGGACGACGTAGCCGGAGCTTGGCGCACTTATGAGTTCAACATCACCACTGCGGCCAAGCCGGGCGCGGAAAACGTCCTCGCAGTGCAGATTTTTTCTCCCACCGATCACGATCTCGCCATCACCTTCGTCGACTGGAATCCCGCGCCGCCCGACAAAGACATGGGCCTGTGGCGCGAGGTCTATCTCACCACCAGCGGTCCGGTGGCGCTGCGCTATCCCACGGCCGTATCGAAGCTGAACATGCCCACGAACGACAGCGCGCGGTTGACCGTGACCGCGCAACTGAAGAACGGCACCAATCAGCCAGTAAGAGGCAAACTCAAAGGCGAGATTGAGAGCGTCAAGTTCGAACAGGACGTCGAACTCGCGCCCAACGAATCGAAAGACGTCACCTTCACGCCCGAGCAATTCTCGCAACTCGTCTTCACAAATCCGCGACTTTGGTGGCCGGCGCAAATGGGCAAGCCGAATCTTTATCCACTGAAGATGGAGTTCGAGACGAACGGCGCGGTCAGCGACCATGCGACTTCCGAGTTCGGGATCCGCGAAATCACTTCCGACCTCAATTCCGTTGGCGGGCGCGCCTTCCACATCAATGGCAAGAACATTCTGATCCGCGGCGGCGGCTGGACGACAGACATGATGCTGCGTGAGAATTCGCAGCGCCTGCATGACGAATTCCGCTATGTCCGCGACATGGGATTGAACACCATCCGCCTCGAAGGAAAACTAGAAGTCCCGGAATTCTTCGACCTCGCCGACCACCAGGGAATTCTCGTCATGGCCGGCTGGTGCTGCTGCGATTTCTGGGAGCGCTGGCCGCGCTGGAAGCCGCAGGATTTTGAAATCGCGAAACAATCGCTGCGCGATCAAATCTATCGCCTGCGCAGCCATCCCAGCCTGGTGATGTGGCTGAATGGCAGCGACAACGCTCCGCCGCCCGATGTGGAACAGATGTATCTCGACGTTGAGAAGGAATTATTCTGGCCGAATCCAGTGGTTTCATCAGCTACAGGAAAAGAAACCAGCGTCACCGGCGCCAGTGGCGTCAAGATGACCGGCCCCTACGAATATGTAGCTCCCAGCTATTGGGAGGTTGACACGCCGCAGGGCCAGCCTGGGCGCAAGGAGTGCAATCCCGGCGGCTGCGGCGGCGCCTACGGATTCAACACCGAGACCAGCATGGGGCCAGCCCCTCCGCCCGTGGAGAGCATCCGCGCCATGGTGGGCAAAGATCACATGTGGCCAATCGACAATTTCTGGGATTACCACGGCGGAGGCGGCGAGTTCAAAACCATCGGCGTCTTCACTGATGCGCTGAACAATCGCTACGGGAAGTCCGACAACGTGGAAGACTTCGCCACGAAATCGCAGATGCAAACTTACGAAGGCGTGCGCGCCATGTACGAGGCCTACAGCCGCAATAAATACCAGGCGACGGGCGTGATTCAGTGGATGCTCAACAACGCCTGGCCTTCCATGATCTGGCATCTCTACGACTACTATCTCCGCCCTGGCGGCGGCTATTTCGGGGCAAAGCGCGCCCTGGAGGCGCTGCATCCCGTTTACGGCTACGACGATCACTCCATCTGGCTGGTGAGCAGCCAGTATGAAGACGCGAAGGGATTGAAGCTCACAACCAAAATCTACAACCTCGACATGACCGAGAAATTCACTCAGCAGAATCCGGTCGACGCTGGCGGCGACAGTACGGCGAAGATATTCACGCTGCCCGACGTTTCGGGATTGACCCCAACTTATTTCCTCTCTCTGCGCGTGGAAGATTCTTCCGGCAAACTCGTGGGCTCGAACTTCTACTGGCTCTCGACCAAGCCCGAAACTCTGGACTGGGCCAAGACCAACTGGTGGATGACACCCACCGAATCCTATGCCGATTACACCGCGCTTTCACAATTGCCCAAAGTTAAGCTCAGAGTCACTGACCACACCGAGCGCGCCGGAGAAGACGAAGTGACTCATGTGACGATCGAGAATCCCAGCAAGAGTCTGGCCTTCTTCATTCGCCTGAAAGTCGACAAAGGTCCCAAGGGCGAAGAAATTCTGCCTGTCCTCTGGCAAGACAATTACATCTCACTGCTCCCTGGAGAGAAACGAGAAGTCAGCGCAACCTATCACGCCAGCGAACTGGGCGCGGCAAAGCCCACGGTAGAAGTCATCGGCTGGAACGTGGAGTAAAGCAACGTAATTGATTAATTCGGAAATTTCAGCAATTGAGTAATTGGACAATCGCCACTGCTCATGTCGGGACAGCCTCGGCTGTCCCACCACTGCTCTGTCTTCTACTCTTCATCTACCTCTTCATAGATTTTCCCCCAGAACGAGCGCATTCACGCGCGCGTTGAAATTCGTGCTATCATCGCTCCGGTTCTGCCTCCCCTACGCTCTGGCCCGACTCGATTCGACATCTCCACCCAGGTGAATCCATGTATCCCTTCCAGTCCGGCTCCAGAATTTCAGCGCGCACGGCTTTGGCGGTTGCAAAACTGGCAATCGCTGTAGTTTTGGCGATGGGATCTACGTTTACCTCCGCGCAGTACAGCATTCTGTATTCCTTCACAGGCAAGGCTGACGGCGGCAACCCGTATTCTCCGCTCATACGCAATTCAGAGGGTGATCTATTCGGAACAACTGAGTTCGGTGGTCACGTTGGAACCGGGTACGGAGTTTTCTTCAAGCTGAGCAGTAGCGGTACCGAGAGCGTCCTGCACACCTTCGAGAAGACCGACGATGAGCCCAATCGGCCAGATCGTGCGAGACGCGGCAGGAAATTTCTACGGCACAACCTTGGACGGCGGTGCCAGCCTCAGCGGCTCGCTTTACAAGATGGACAAGACCGGTATCGTGACCAACCTTTTCTCGTTTCATCCTTTTGTTGGCAGAGTTCCCGAGGCCGGCCCGATCCTCGACGCGGAGGGCAACCTGTATGGAACCTTGAACTCGGGTGGCGGATCTCAGGGTACCGCGACCCAGTACGACGGAGTCGTCTACGAGTTCAGCAATGCAAATGTCTACACGGAGCTTTATCGGTTTACAACTCCTACTACTGGCACCCAGACGACTGATGGGCTTTTCCCTGGTTCCACTCTCCTGCGCGATTCATCAGGCAATCTTTATGGCACAACCACGGAAGGTGGCAATTACCGCTGCACCAGTGGATGCGGAACCGTGTTCAAGATAAGCCCGACCGGCGTCGAAAAGGTCATGCATCGGTTTGCGGGGAAGTCAAAAAACGATGGTGGGTATCCGGAAGGTGGATTGATCCGGGATTCCGCCGGAGATTTCTACGGCACGACATCGATTGGCGGTTCGGCAAACCAGGGCACGATTTACAAGATGGATACAACCGGCGCTGTCACCATTCTCTACAGCTTTCAGGGCGGAAGCGACGGCTCAGAGCCCTTCGGCAATCTCGTGATGGATTCGAGCGGCAATCTTTATGGGACCACGTTTGCAGGAGGCGTTGTGAATTGCACATTCCAAGGATTTGTGGGCTGCGGGATAGTTTTCAAGCTCGACACGTCAGGAGTTGAGACCGTCCTGCATGCCTTCGCCGGAGCGCCAACCGATGGCGCGCAGCCCGTTGTTGGATTAATTCTCGGGTCAGACGGCAATCTTTACGGAACCACTCTTCATGGCGGCACTTCGAACGCGGGCACGGTTTTCAAGATTGCGCCGTAACAACCACTGTGCTACGCACGCAGTGCGAGGCTACACGTGCTGCGACACCGAGAGGATATTTCCGTCTGGATCCTTGAACCACGCCACTTTGTCTCCCGTCGGAGCGGTCCAGATTCCCAGTTCATCCTGTTGGAAAAATCCGAAGCGCTCGAACTGCACGCCCTTGGCTTGAAGCTCGGCCGCGATCTTCTCGATCTCATTCACCTGCCATCCCAGAATCGTGAACGGAGCTGGCGTGAACTGCGGCACCTTGGCGACTCGCACCATGATTCCATTGGCATCGAACACGAGCGCGAAGCCGTCGTCTTTCAGGAAGCGCAGGCCAATCACGCCCTCGTAGAAAGCCCTGGCTTTGTCGGAATCTTTAATCGGAACAAAGGCAACGATATTCGTAGAGCCCAGCATTCGATCCCCCATTGGCGCGAAACTGTTCGCGCCGATCCCCACACACTACCGCTTGCTATGGTTTCCATCTTTCGCTATTGTGACAATAAATGTCGAAGATGCGACAACGAGTGCATTCCTGCCCGAGGCTCCCCTCTCCGGTCACCACGCTCACGTACGACTTTCAGAACGGGCACGTCATCCCCCAGCATTTTCATCAGGAGGATCAACTTGTCTACGCCTGTCGTGGCGTGATGACCGTGCGCACCGGTGAAGGTACGTGGGTCGTCCCAGCGCAGCGGGCAGTGTGGATCCCCGCCCGGACTCCGCACAGCATCGTCATGGCGGGAGCAGTCTCCATGCGCACTCTATATTTGAGAGCGCGGATGGTACTCCGCCTTCCCAGAGCCTGCTGCGTCGTGAATGTTTCGCCGCTTCTACAGGAACTTATCCTCCACGCCTGCCGCTTCCCCAAACTGAGCCGGCGTACGCGAACGCAGTCGCGCCTCATCGATTTCATCGTCGATCAACTGGAGGCGGTCCAGTCCGTTCCCCTGCAGCTTCCGACGCCATCGGATCCGCGCGCGGCCCGCGTGGCCGAAGTGCTGTTTCGCGACCCCAGCGACCAGAGCGCACTCGCACAGATCTGCAAAAAAGCGGGTGCCAGCAAACGAACAATCGAGAGGATCTTCCAGATGGAAACAAACTTGACGCTGGGGAAATGGAGACAGCAATTGCGCCTGATGCGCTCGCTTCAACTTCTTGCGGCCGGAGAAAAAATCACACATGCCGCGCTGGAAGCCGGCTACAGCACACCCAGCGCCTTCATCGCCATGTTCCGCAAAACTCTGGGGACCACTCCGGGCCGCTATTTCGCAGATTCATCGAACCATGCGAATTGAATCAGTTTTACGAATCGCTGAAATCAATCATCACCGGCGCCGAACGGAACCAGTTCGTCTTGTATCCCACATAGAGAATTCCGACGGCAAACCAGATGCCGCCGACCGTCTTGGCCAGAGAATTCAGATTCCACCAAAAGTAGGTACAGACCACAAAACCAATGAGCGGTAAAAAAGCGTCGACCACAAGCCGTCGCCGATATCCCGCCCGCACCTTGATCGAGAACTGCCAGAAGCACGCCAGGTTCACGCCCATGAAGGCAAGGAACGCGCCGAAGTTAAGGAGCTCGGCCGCATGCTCATAGGCATTGCCGATGTGATACAGGAGAACGGCGCCAGCGAATGACATCCCTCCAATCAGGAGAATGTTGTTGGTCGGAGTGCTCGTTCCGGGCTTCAGTTGTCCAAAGAATTTCTTCGGCAACACATTGTCGCGTCCCATTCCAAACAGTAACCGCGCCGCGCCCAGCGTCCCGGTCAGTCCGCTGCCAAACGCCGCGACAATCAGGATCGTAGCCATGGCGTTGAACAACACCTTCCCGCCGACGCGGTTGCAAATATCCATGAAGGCAGTTTCAAAGTTCGTGAACGAATGCCAGTCCGGCCAGACGCGTGCTCCGAGGTACGCTTCGATCCCGCTGCAAACACCGGCAAAAATGCAGGTCAACACCACGGCCAGCAGAACGTTGCGTTTCGGATTTTCCACATCTTCGGCGAGTGTGGTCACGCCATCGAAGCCGATGTAAGTCAACGCCGCGAACGAACTCGCCTTCAGAATCTTGTGCACATCGAAGGTCTTCGGATCGTATATCGGCTGTAACGAAAACAGTCCAGCCCACCCCTGCCCGCCATACAAATATTTCAGCGCCAGCACAATAAAGGCGACCACCACCACCGACATCACCGCAAGCAGCACTTTGTTCGCCCTTGCCGAAGCCTTCACGCCGATCAGGTTCAGTACCGTCATGACACCGGCGATCAGCAACGCCCACACCATAAAAGGAACCTGCTGCACATAACGCTCGTGCAGCGCAGTCGAAATCCAGACCGTGTTGATGAGCGGTTGCAGCAGGTAGTCAAGAATCATTGCCCAGCCCGCGAGGAAACCGAGATGCGGATTGAGTCCCTTGCCGACATAGGTGTAGGCCGATCCCGCTTGCGGATACAGGGCGCCCATGCGTCCATAGCTGACCGCCGTGATGAGCATGCCAACGAGCACAATCAGAATGATGGTCACGAAGTGACCGTCCGAAAGTTTCTGGGCGATGCCATACAGCGGCACAGGCGCAATCGGCTGAATGAGAACGATGCCGTAAAAAATCAGATCCCAAAGTGTGAGCGTGCGGCGCAGACGTGGAACACCAGAGGCAGCGGCAGTCGAGGTTTCCATGGGTCCGGCTATTGGATTATGGAAGAGGCAAAACTGTCAATATTAAAACGTTTCTGTAGGAGCGCTCTGTTTGGGTTCATGCAATTCCGGCGAACGCCCGTGCGCGTTAAGAGCTCGCGGAAGGGAGGCGCATGCGCGAGCGAGCGTCGCGCAGGTGCCCGGTCGCCGGTTCATGAGTTCCTGCAACGGCCAGACCGAAGAGCGGCATGTTGGCGTAGACACATTCATACTGACCGTTCGAGACCTGGTAGGTCTCGTGCCAAATTCCCACGGTTCCGTCAGAACCGACGCTTTGATTGAAGGCCTTCCACGCCGGCAAATGCGCCGCGTTCTGCGACTGGGCATAGTCCACAAGATGGTCGAAGCTGCGCCAGTACTGCGTGACCATGATGCCAGGCCAGTACACCGAGGAGAAGGCGCCCAGAAAGCCGAGCGAGGGGTTGGCGTAGAGCTCTTTGAGCATCGCCGGCATAGCCTTGGCGACCGGCAGCCATTTGCCGACAGCGAGCATGCGGTTGATGCGAAAGCCGATCAGAAAGACTACGAACGGACCTTCGATCGATGTGCTGTAACGGCCTGGGAAAATATTCGGCATGTGTGCAATTTTACTTCGCCCTTACTCCATCGCGGATCACTTTTGCACGCCGTAATCGAACCAATACCCGCGCTGCTCGTTCCCTGACATGTGCCGCGTGTTGTACTCCAGAAGATATTTCACATGCGCATCGTCGAGTGGAAACGATTTCTTCGCCGCATATGGATACTCGCCCATGCTGAGGAACGGCAGCGGCGCGACGAAGTTGCCCTCGGCGGCGTAGAAATCCATATCTTTTTCATAGCCGTTGGCGGCGAAGAAATAATCGCGCACCCAGCCTTGCGGCAGTGCGGGCAAGCTCGACGGATCGAAGTCGAGCCGCACTTCATCGCCAGAACCAAAGACGGCCAGCTTGTCGTCAGTCGAAGTCAGCAGGGGCGTAACGTCGCCGTAGCGCGTATAAGCCCCCAACGGCCGCGTGTATGGGCCGGTCGCGCTCACTTTTTCGTAGATGTACTGCACGTTCCCCGGCGGTGTGCCTTCGATCTTATACGGATACCCGTGGAATTCGAGATCGGCCTGCGTAAGCGGAACGCGCGAAAGGCGAAATGCTTCTCGCTCGTCCGCGATTGTTTTGTCATTCCGAGCGAGCGCGTTTTTTGCGCGAGTCGAGGGCCTGCCCTGAGCCTGCCGAAGGGAACCTGCTGTTTGCTGCCAGCTTCCCTGTGCCGTCCGATCGACCAGAATGCTGTCCCAGTAAATCTGCAGATTCGTGGTGATGCGAATCTTACGCGTGCCGCGCGGCAGCTTGCCGGTAAGGTCGGCCGTCATGGTGCGCGGGCCGCCGGCGGGGAATCCTAGATCGTCGACCACGCGCTCCCATTTGCCGTTCGCATCGTTTCCATCTGGAACCAGCGCCTCCACGTGAGGCGCGATCGCCTGCACGCCCGCTTGCGACGCGGCATACATACTGTTCGCCGAAAAATATTCGACTTCGCCGTGCATCAACAGCCACAACGGACCGCCTGCATAATCCTCACCGAGATCGAGCGTGAGGCTGTGAGGTTTGGCAAAGCCGAGGAAGTGCGTAAGTTCAAAATCGCCGAAGTAACGATGCGCCTGCAAATCGGGGAGCACGTCGTGACCATGCTCGTCCCACGCACCCGCCGGCGGACGCGCGTCGCGACTCAGCACAACTTTGAACGGCGGATAGGGCGGATTCGACGCGAAATATTCGTTGGGATACACGTCGACGCCAGCAGGATGATCGACCGCCAGCAGCCGCACCTGATCGAGATAAACCGCTTCCTCCAGAGGCTCCATGAAACGGAAACTGAGCAGGCCGTGGTTCCCACTTCTCGCAACACCGGCGAGAAGTGGGGCACGCGCATTTTTGTCGCTATCGCCACCCGTGGGTTGCCCGATATCTGGGTGCCCCATAGCCTGCCCTGAGCTTGTCGAAGGGTCTCGCTGTTTTTGCGAGACATGGGAATCCACGGAACCGTCCTTCTCCCGAATCATTCCGCGATCGATCTTGATCCACTCCACCGGGCGCGGAATATCGCGCTGGCCGGGCCCAATCCAGTGTCCAACGACGCCCGCGCCAAGCATGTCGGCAACAAATTCGTAGCGCTCGCCATTCCACACGAACAAAGTCGGACACGAGCTCCCGCGGCGGTCGATCTCGAGAATGTCCTGCTGCTTGTCGCCCGCGACATTGATCTCGTCCTGCAGCACGCCAGTAGGCCAGAGCATGCGTACGACGTCGGCGTCTTTCGCGTCGCCGAGTCCGACCGTGAGATACGGCGAGTTCTGCCCGAGATAGCCGTTCGATCCGTAAATCTCAAATTTCTGCCGGTTGCCGCCCGCAAACACTTCGACCTTCGTTCCGATGGCCGACTTGTTGTCGTTCAGTCCCTTGAGCGCAAGGCGCATCCAGTGATTCTGATTTCCGCCTTCATTGCGCAACAGCACGGCCGGCCCATGATTCTGCGTGATCAGCAGATCGACAGCGCCGTCGTTGTCGAAGTCGCCAGTAATAATCGCTCGCGGCTCTTTCAGCTGAATCTTGTCGAGCCCGACGTCGGCGGTGACGTCTTTAAATCCATCCGGCCCAAGATTGCGAAACAGCCGCACTTCGCCCTTGCCCTCTTTCGTCTCACCGACGGCCACGAGATCAACCCAGCCGTCGTTATCGTAGTCGAAAGCGGCGACGCCGTACCCGTTCAGCCACTCGACCTTCGGGAGTTCGACCGCGTCGAATTTCTTTCCCTTATCGTTGCGCCACAGCGTCACGCTTTTTCCGTTCGTCCATCCGAAGTGCGTGAAGGCCGCGTCCATCCAGCCGTCATGGTCGAAATCCAGCACAGCCGCTCCTGTTGTCGCTCCAGGCATTGGGCTCGACCAGAGCCTCTTCACGAGGAATTTGCCCTCTTTAGGATTCTGCAAGATGGGCGGCCCCCCAACCGGATCCAACCCGAGGCCGGGAACCAGAATATCGACCGCGCGATCGTTGTTGTAGTCCGTCCCGATCGCGCCATGGCCGCCGGAAGAACCCATATCCCAAAACCCCAACTGCTCGGTCACGTTAGTAAACGTTCCGTCGCCGTTGTTGCGGAACATATCGCCCCACTCGACTTTGTCGCCGCTGCGGGTAACGAGCAGGTCGAGGTCACCGTCGTGGTCGTAGTCGATGAACGTGACGCCAAGGTTGAGGCCGTTCGCGCCAATATTCGCCTTGCCGGATGCTGCCATCTCTTTGAACGTGCCGTTTTTCTCGTTGTGAAACAAGAGCATATCCTCGTTCCGGCTAACCGCGATGTCGGGCCAACCGTCGTTGTCGTAATCTCCCGCAGTGCAGCCCACGCCGTGGAGACCCGGATCAATCCCAGCTTTCCTGGTTACGTCTTCGAACTTGCCATTGCCGAGGTTGTGATAAAGCGACATTCCCCCCTGCGCTCCGTTGTCGGCGACGAAGATATCGATCTTGCCGTCATTGTCATAGTCGAGGAAGCATGCGCCGGAGCCTCGGTTCAAATCGGAAACTTCGGACGCCTTTGCAATCAGTCCCGCTTCCTTGGTCACATCCACAAACTGGACTTTGATCGGCGCTGGCGGCTTGAGCGCGGCCTGCGGCGACTCGACTGCGCGCGAGTACTGGCCCTGCTCGCCGTAGGCCAGGCTCATGGGCGCGCCGATTTTATTTTGCGTGATGTACTGGAAGCGCTTCAGATGCTCGCGGGCGTGGTCGACGTCGGCGGATTGCTGGTAGGAGCGAGATAATCCGAACTCGGCCGAGGCGTGCAGCGGATTGATTTTCAGCGCGTGCTGCAGCGCGTCGATAGCCTGCGGAAACTGCTTGGCCTGCGCGTAGGCTGTGCCCAGAAAATACCAGGTATCTGCGTCGTTAGGATCAATCTCAGTCACCTGCTTAAAAGCATCGATCGCCGCCTGCGAATCGCCGCTATTTTTGGCGAGCAGGCCGAGGCTGTATAACGCGTTCGGATTTTTCGGATCCTGCTTGAGCGCGTCTTCGAGAGCGGCCTTGGCCTCGTCGACCTTTTGCAGATTCAGGTAGGCGACTCCCTGGTTCAGCCGTGCGATCGCGAGCTTGGGGTCGGCCTCGGCGGCTTGCTGGAAGGCTTTCAATCCCTTCTCGAATAGCTGCTGGTTCATGTAGGCGCAGCCCAGATTATTGAGGCGTGCGGCTTCGATCGGGTTCGGCTGCGCGGCCGGAGCGAACAGACCAACGGCTGCTGCTAGCGCGCCGAGTAGGGCAACGGAAATTCGGAGATTCATTTCGCTAAAGATTTAACCACAGAGGGCACAGAGGAACACAGGGTAAACCTTCAAACGATCGGCGGGATCTTCCAGGCTCCGCATTCTTTTTCCAGCGCGGCGGCGACGGACAGCACTTGTTCTTCTTCCCACGGGCGACCGGCAATCTGCACGCCGATCGGCAGACCCGCAAATTCACCGGCGACGGAATGGCTCACCGGAACAACCGCCGCGGGATTGCCGAGCAAGTTGAACCACTCGGTATAACTCCAGGCGTCAAGATATTCGACGGTCTTGCCCTCAACCATCCAACTGCGTTCGCCGTGGCGGAAGGCCGGAATCGCCGCGGCCGGGCAGAGCAGGATCGGGTAGTTTCGCATCTGTGCGAGAAACTTTCCGCGTAGCGCGTCGCGTCGGATCCAGGCATTGAGCAGCGCGTCTCCTGTGAGTGCAGGCTCTGCATCGGACCATTCCAGAAACTGCCGGAGCGTTGGGCTGAGATCGTGCTCGCGTCCGGCAAACATAGGCCGGATCAGCATGCCTCCGGCCACTACGAAGAACTTCTTCCACAACTCGCGCGCTTCTTCCAGACCCTCAGGGCGAAATGGCTCGACGTGGAATCCCGCGTCGCGCAAGGCTTGAGCGGCTTTTCGCACTGCCTCGCGAATATCGGGCGTCACCGTCGTCCGGCCATCGTCTTCGAAATATCCGACATGGAGATTTCTGACTTCGTTCTCGTTCGGCCAGCGCAACGGTACGGGCGCGGCACATGTGTCGCCGCCGTCGGGACCTTGCATCACTTCAAATAGCGCTTTCAAGTCAACCACGGTTCGCGCCATTGGCCCGACCACGCCGATCAGCGCAAATGGTCCGCCCGACTCCGGATAGTGGCCCGTCGAGGGAATGCGCCCCGGCGTCGGTTTCAGTCCGCAGATGCCGCTGAAATGCGCGGGCACGCGAATCGATCCCCCGCCGTCGCTACCCACGCCCCCAGCCGACATGCCGGCGGCGATCGCGACTGCTTCTCCCCCGCTCGATCCGCCGGGAGTGCGCGCGGGATCCCACGGGCTGTTGGTCCGGCCGTAAGAAAGATTGTCTGTCTCCCATGCCATGAGGAGTTCAGGTGTGTTGGTTACGCCCAGCACGATCGCACCCGCGCGGCGCAAGCGTGCTACCACCGGAGCGTCTCGCGTATGAACAAATCCAGAGCGCAGGAGCGTGCCCGATTCGCAGCGCAGGCCTGCGACTGCGATCGAACTCTTGATGCTGATGGGGACTCCGTGCAGCGGCCCGAGAGCGGTACCGGTCATCACCGCGGCTTCGGCAGCGCGAGCTTCGTGGTGAACTCGATCTGCGTCGACGTGCACGAATGCGTTCAGTATCGGGTTCAGCCTCTCGATTTTCGCCAGATGAGCTTGGGCGAGTTCGACCGGGGAGACCTTCCTTTGTGCAATCTGCTCCGCCATCTCCACCGCGGAAAGAAACGTCACGCTGCTCATGAAGTCTTCACCCGCATTGCACGATCCAACATTTTCTTTTCGTCTACGGTCAGCGGACGATACTCGCCCTTGGCCAAGTCTCCCAATTGCAGCGGGCCAATCGCGACCCGCACCAACCGGAGTACTTCGACTCCGAGAATGGCCAGCATGCGCCGAATCTGGCGGTTGCGCCCTTCCTCGAGAACAAGTTCCAGCCAGCAGTTTTTCGCGCCGGAACGCAAGACGCGGGCACCGCCAGCGCGCAGCATTTCTCCGCCGTCACTGTGCACGCCGCGAAGCAACGACGCGAGCAGATTGTCATCGGCCAGCGTGTCAATCTGCACATGATAGGTCTTCTCCAAATGCGTCTCCGGCGCCGCGACGCGCGCGCCCCACTCGGAGTCGTTGGTCAGCAGCAGGAGCCCTGCGCTAGCTTTGTCGAGCCGTCCAACCGGCGCGACCCACGGCAGCGCTTCACCGGGCTTCTGCAAAAGGCTATAGACCGTCTCGCGGGCTTTCTCGTCGCATGCCGTTGTCACCAGGCCGCGCGGCTTATTCATCATGAGATAAATCTTCTGCCGCGGTTCAAGCGCGCGGTCCTCTACCGAGATGCGATCGCGATCGATGCGAACGGGGGTCTGCGGATCGCGGCGCGAACGTCCATTCAACTGCACCCGGCCGGCGCGAATCAATTCTGCCGCCTGCGACCGCGAGCAGTATCCCAGCTTCGAGAGCGCCCGTGCTAGTCCGATGTGGCGCGCGGGTTGCTTCGAATTCATGGGCCTCAGAATCATGGGCTTCGGCGTCATGGAGATGCTAACCGAAATGTGCCAGAGGCAGGGGCCCCGCGGCCAGCACGGTCCGTGTCCGGACGCCCTCGTCCGGGGTTGGGCGCAGCGCAATAGCGCCTCCACGCGCATACGGGGCTTTCGCCCCGCAGGGCGGACGATGGCGTCCGCCCCTACGTGAGCCATTGCCCGATCTGGGCGGGTGCACAATCGGGCGGCGCTTGTTACGATGTTCAACGTTGATACCAGGCAAGGAGTTCTGATGGCCCACCAGCATCCTCCCCGATTTCTGAAGATCGTCGACGACGCCAAGACGCGCGTGCGCGAAACTACGGTGGACAAAATCAAGGCCCGCATGGACCACGGCGAGAAATTCACGCTGATCGATGTTCGCGAAGAGAGCGAATTCGCAAAGGATCATCTGCCCGGCGCGGTTCACCTGGGCAAAGGGATTATCGAACGCGACATCGAAGCGCGCCTGCCTGAACTCAATACGGAAATGATTCTTTATTGCGGCGGCGGATTCCGCTCCGCGCTGGCCGCCGACAACCTGCAAAAGATGGGTTACACCAACGTGATTTCGATGGATGGCGGCATTCGCGACTGGCGCGAAAAAGGCTATCCCCTGGTTAAAGGATCAGGTTAGGGAATGAGGAAATCGGTCTTAGGTCTCAGGTCTTCGGTCTTTGGGGTCGGGTCATATCCCGGAATCGAAGCGGTAGGCGCGACTACTGAGACCGCGGACCCAACCCCCAAGACCTAAGACCTGGTACCTGTTCGAGACTTATGAATACTCGCATCTTCTTCTGGTCGCTGACGTCGGCGCTAGCCGGGTTTCTGTTCGGCTTCGACACCGTCGTTATTTCCGGCGCGGAGAAAACCATTCAAACGCTCTGGGGATTGAATCCCGGGCTGCACGGCATTGCCATGGCGTCGGCTCTTTACGGCACCGTAGTCGGTTCCCTGCTCGGCGGCTGGCCCGCGGACCGCTTTGGACGCAAGGCGACACTGCTCTGGATCGGCGTTCTTTACTTTGCCGGCGCTGTGGGATCGGCGCTGGCGCCGAACGTTACCGTCTTCATTATTGCCCGCGTCATTGGTGGATTGGGTATCGGCATCTCAACCGTGGTCGCTCCCATGTACATCTCGGAGATCGCGCCTGCGAAACATCGCGGGCGGCTGGCGGGCATGTTCCAGTTCAACATTGTGTTTGGGATCCTCATCGCTTTCGTCTCGAATGCGCTGCTGGCGGGCATCGGAGTGAACGCGTGGCGCTGGATGCTGGGCGTGGCGGCATTTCCGTCGCTGCTCTACGCTCTGCTCTGCTTCGGGCTTCCCGAAAGTCCGCGCTGGCTGCTCAGCCGGAAGCGCGACCGCGAGGCTGGCATGGAGGTGCTGCAAAGAATCGAACCTGAGGTTTCACGAGCCGAGATCGCGGCCCAGGCGGACGCGATTATTGCCGCATCTACAGAGCAAGTATCGTCAGGACATTTCTGGACGAAACGCCTTCAGAAACCGATCCTGCTCGCCATTTTGATCGCTTTCTTTAACCAGCTCTCGGGCATCAATGCGATTTTGTACTTCGCGCCTCGCATCTTCGAACTGACTGGGCTGGGGGCGAAAGCTGCTCTACTGCAATCCATCGGCATCGGCGTCACGAATCTCGTTTTCACTTTTGTCGGACTGTGGCTGATCGACCGGCTGGGGCGGCGAACGCTGCTTTATATCGGCTCGTTCGGCTACATCGCGTCGCTCGGCCTTGTTGCATGGGCGTTCTTCACACAACATCTTTCGCTCGTGCCGATTTGCATCTTCGCCTTCATCGCCGCGCACTCGATCGGGCAAGGAGCGGTGATCTGGGTTTTTATCTCCGAGATATTTCCCAACCGTCATCGTGCGGAAGGACAGACACTGGGCAGTTTCACGCACTGGATCTTCGCCGCGCTGCTCACAACCTTCTTCCCGAGGATGGTCGCTTCGTTCCCGCCAGGTTACATTTTCTCGTTTTTTGCCGGCATGATGGTCTTGCAACTTGTCTGGGTGAAGACCATGGTTCCAGAGACGAAAGGTGTTCCTCTGGAGCAAATTCAGAAACAACTGGGAATCGAAACTTGATTTTCGAACCGGGACTGTTCGAAGTACGATTGTTCGAAGCGTCTATTATTTCGGTTTGCTTGACGCCGGTTCCTGGTAGAGGCCGATGACATTTCCTGCGGGGTCGCTGAACCTCGCAGTAATCTCTGGCGCGTCGGCGCCGAGCGGTTGCACGATCTTGCCGCCGTTGGCCACGACCGCGTCGAGCGTCGCGGAAACGCTGTCGACCATGATGTAGACGACCAGACCCGGACTCTGCGGTGGGCGCCCGACCACCCACGCGCCGCTGACTTCTCCAACTCCATCGTCGAATGCAGTAGCACCATCCCCGCGCCTGCGGATGGCCCAACCAAAGGTCTTACTGTAGAACGACGACGAAATCGCAACGTCGACGGCAGGAATTTCTACGTAGCAGATTTTCCCATTCGCGATCGTTGGAGGCATAGACATCCCTTTCTGCGGCTATTCTAACCCGGCATGGCTCGGATCAGCCCCCGCGCGGGGATTGACTTTTCGCGGTCGCTCTGGAAACATCGCAGGACCTTCTCAAGGCGCACCAGAGTATTGCTTTCGCCGTCTGAACTGGAGAACTCGCTGGCATGGTTGGCATTCGTACCGAAAACCTACGCAAGGTCTACAACTCGGCGCCGCCGTTCGCTTCCAGCGGGGGATTCGGCTCTCCGGCTACGCGCGGCAAGGGTGAGAAAAAAGCGAAGGCAGAGATTATCGCGCTCGATGGCCTCTCGCTCGACGTAGCCGCTGGCGAAGTCTTCGGCCTGCTCGGCCCCAACGGCGCCGGTAA
>Ga0070765_100000473_pt1 | contig 24240 bp, 20 predicted proteins | sample HubBroMetageWFT5_FD_71516 | JGI IMG/M metagenome (GOLD analysis project Ga0070765, IMG submission 71516) | Warmed and freeze-thawed soil microbial communities from the Hubbard Brook experimental Forest, New Hampshire - Hubbard Brook CCASE Soil... | ecosystem: Environmental > Terrestrial > Soil... | reverse complement strand
AGGACGCTCAGGAAGATGCGCAGAATCAGCAGAAGGAGATCTTCCAGCGCATTCTGCAGAAGATGGCGCCCGTGATCGTGAAGCACGCGCAGGAGAACGGCTTTGCCATGATCGTTGACACTTCAAACCCGTGGCCGCAAAGCCCGATACTGTGGTATGGCGAGCAAGGGGACATCACCAAAGCGGTCGTAGACGCTTACAACACGCAGTCTGGCGTACCCGCCCCGGCTCCAGCTGCAGGAGCAGCAGCCAAGCCCGCGCCTTTGAAGCCAGCAGCTCCCAAGCCGGCAGCTCCGGCGTCAACTCCACAGCCCAAGTAGCTTTCTAACGACACCAAGAGTGTCGGATAAGTTCCAAAGGCCGCGTTTCTGCGCGGCCTTTTTTCTTTGTTCTGTCTGGTCCGGCTCAACAGGATTTGGTGTCCTTAGCAGCAACCGCATTGCAGTGAGGAGGACACCAATGTTCGACGATGCGCTCAATTCGTCATGGAACGAACGTTCACGCCGCGGATTCACAACCCTGACGTCTTTTGGATTGCAGGCGCTGGCAGTTGGTGCGCTGCTGGTCTTGCCGCTGCTCCGGCCCGCGGCCTTGCCACTGCTTCGCCGGCTGGCGACGCCAGTCAGTGTGGGGCAACCAAATGAGGCTCCCACAGTCAAACCGCACGCGGGGACAAATACGCCGCACCGCAGCGGTCCTATAGAGATCACTCTCAGAATGCCTGCACATATTCCAAACCAGATACCCGTCGGCGACGAAGGTCCGCCAGACATCGCGCCATCGGGTCCATACATTCCGGAGGGACCAGGATCGGGCAGTCTTGATGGAGTGCCGGGCTCGCTCGACGGTGGCGCGCGCCCGATTATGCCGGTGGCGGCTGTGCCCGTTTCCCGTCCGATCTCGATCTCGCACATAAGCGAGGGAAATCTGGTTCGCAAGATTCTGCCGACGTATCCGCCCCTGGCGCGGACTGCACGCCTTCAGGGCCAGGTCGTGCTGCAGGCCGTGATCAACAAGCAAGGCATCATCGAGAATCTCAAAGTCCTGGCGGGACATCCCATGCTCGTGCCTGCGGCGATTGAGGCCGTCCGCCAGTGGCGTTACCGGCCTTACATCCTGAATAACGAACCCGTTGAAGTGGAGACACAGATCACGGTGAACTTCTCGCTGACTGGAAACTGATGGGGGAACTCGCGCGGGAGTAGCCCAAGCGTAACCTGAGGGCGCGCGCCCCTCCCGCTATAATCGAGCCCAGTGGCGACAACTGTAGAAATTCTGAGCCGCGTTGCGACCCGCCCCACATGGGCGGAAGTCTCGCTGGACACTCTGCGGCAAAACTTCCGCGCTGTTGTGAAACATGCGGGCGCGGGCGTAACCGTGTGCGCGGTGGTGAAGGCTGATGCTTACGGTCACGGCGCTGTGGACTGCTCGCGCGCTCTGCAGGCGGAAGGCGCGAAGTGGCTGGGCGTCACCTCGCTCGATGAGGCAATACCATTGCGCGAGGCCGGCATCGAGTCGCGAACCCTGTTGATGACGGGGTTCTGGCGCGGCGAAGAAAACGAGATCGTCCGCTTGCAACTTACACCCACCGTGTGGGAGCCGTGGCACATCGAGTCTCTGGAGCGCGCTGCGGCGTCCGGAGCGGTGCGGCATGCAGTTCACTTGAAGGTGGATACAGGCATGGGCCGCCTGGGAGTGGCGCTGGCTGAACTGCCGGCTGTGCTGAAAGCGCTGAGTGCGGCTCCGCATCTTATTCTTGAGGGGCTCTCGACCCATCTGGCTTCTTCAGAAACTATGGACGCGCCTTCAGTGGCCGAGCAGGAGCGCCGGTTCGAGGAGGCGCAGCGAATGGTACGGGCGGCGGGCTTTGGTCCGAGTCTGATACATATGGCCAACACCAGCGCGCTGATCTCGCGGCGCGAGACGTGGAACAACATGGTGCGGCCGGGCATCGCGCTCTACGGATATTATCTGCCGTTCCAGCGTGCGGGCCGGGAGGTGAGCGGCGGCACGCTGCGCCTTCCAGTCAAGCCCGTGCTGACCTGGAAGACGCGAATTCTCTCCATGCGAGACTTCGCCGCTAACCAGGCTCTGGGTTACGGCGGAACTTATGTGACCAAGGCGCCGGCGCACGTTGCCGTGCTGCCTGTAGGCTACGCCGACGGATATAATCGGCAGCTTTCGAATCGCGGTCGCGTGATCGTCCGCGACCACTACGCGCCCATCATCGGCAGCATCTCGATGGACCTCACGTTGGTGGATGTGACTGGCATTCCCGGGATTGCCGTCGGCGATGAAGTGATTCTGCTGGGAACTCACGACGGCTTGAGCATCGATGCGCTCGAGCATGCACGTTTAGCTAACAGCTCGCCCTACGAGATTCTCTGCAATATCTCGAAGAGGGTGCCGCGAAGGTACGGCAGCTAAGTCGCTAGGAACTCTGGCGTTCTTTTCTGGCTTCCATGTACTTACGCAGAACGGCATTGATCGTGGTCTGGTAGCCACGGCCATGCTTGCGGAAGAACGCCAGCACGTCGGGATCGACGCGCAAGGTGATCTGTTTCTTGGGTCCCGGCCAGAGAATAGCGTTCTTGAAGAAGTCGGGGCCAAGTTCGGGCGCGTCGGAGAAATCGATGTCCTCATCCCGCATCGCGTCAATGCGCTTCCAGTCGGTCCTTGATGGCTTTTTCGAATTGTTTCCTTTCACGGCTTGTTGCCTTTCTGAGTGAGATGATCCGGATGGTTTCAGCATCCTCCTCCGCTAAGACCACACGCGCTACTCGCCCTCCGACAATGCCGAGTCCGGTCCATCGGCTTTCACCGTAGTCTGTTCGCGTGTCGGCGTCCACGATAAGCACGCCGCGAAACATTTCGTCCGCGTCTGCGAAGTCGAAGCCATGCTTTCGGATGTTGGCGCGGCTCTTGGCTTCGTCCCACTCAACAATCATTGTAACTCCAAACGTAGTTACAGCGCAAAGACAGGCCTTTAGTGGGCCTCTCCCCTTCCTCATTGCTATTCTGCCTTGCTAATGTTCTCGGTGACGGACGTCACAATCCCGGCGCATTTCTCCGCTCCGTCCCGTTTAAGCACCAAATGCTCGGCGCCAACCGCTCAATACGACCGTTGAATGACGGCGCCTGAGTCGAAGGATGCCCGCTTGTTACACTAGAAGATTGACCATGCCTTCTCGTTACGCGCAATGGATGTATGACTGGGAGCACCGGCTCACTTCGGTGGACAACAACCGCGTCGTACGTCCGTTGGATTGGGGGGTGGAGTATGCGCGGGACTGGCCTTGCCGGAATGGTACGAGCCCGGGTCAGGCCGTCGATGACCCTGCGAAATTCTTCATCGATTTCAATCGGCGTATTGTGGCCTCCAGCGACGAGTTTTATTCCTATACCCGGCCGAACGATTTCCGGCTGGAGAAGCGCGAGGTGCAGGTTTTTTCCACGCGCGAAGTTCCCGACCCGAAGCTTGAATCGAAGGTAAAAGGAACGTTCGCGGAGTTCCTGCGCTTCACGGCGCCGGTGAAAACGCCGTATCCGGAAAACAACCTGGTGAATGCGCGCTGGTTCCCGGCGCGCGGGCGCCGTGCCATCGTTCTCCTCCCACACTGGAACGCGGACGCAATCGCCTACGTGAGCCTCTGCAAGGTTCTCAACATGCTGGGAATCGCAGTGCTGCGGTTGAGCATGCCTTATCACGACATCCGTATGCCGGCAGAGATCAGCCGCGCCGATTACGCCGTCTCCGCCAACATTGGCCGCACGCTCGATGCAGTGCGGCAGGGGGTTGTCGACGTCCGCTGCTGTCTCGATTGGCTCGAGCAGCAGGGTTACAGCAAGCTGGGAATCGTGGGCACAAGTCTCGGCTCCTGTTACGCGTTCATCGCAGCGGCGCACGATCCACGCATTCGAGTTGCGGCGTTCAATCATGCTTCCACTTATGTCGCCGACGTGGTGTGGCATGGCCAGTCGACGCGCCATATCCGGCAGGGCATCGAATCGCAGATCGACCTGGAGACCCTGCGGCAGTCCTGGCTGGCGGTTAGTCCGATGGCCTATTTCGATCAATTTTCCCGCTGGCCGCGGAAGTCGCTCATCATTTACGCGAAGTACGATCTGACTTTCCTGCCCGAACTGTCGCGCGATGTGGTGGTGGAATTCGAGCGTCACGGGCTGGATCATAAAGTTGTGGTGCTGCCCTGCGGCCATTACACGATGGGTGAAGCCCCCTACAATTACATGGATGGATGGCAGTTGGCTTCGTTCTTGCGGGCGTTCGAGTAACGGTTAGGCGGTAGAATGTGGGCATGGCGGCGCGCACCCTCGATTCCGAAGCTGTGGTGGAGTACCGGCGCGGCGAGTTCCTGATCAGTACCGATCGTGGGCGCCTGAGTCTGGATGTGGTTCACGGTTTTCTGACCAATTGCTATTGGGCCAAGGGCATTCCGCGGGAAGTTGTAGCCCGGTCGATCGAGAACGCGCTCTGTTTCGGCATTTACGATGGGCAGTCGCAAATCGGCTTTGCCCGCGTGATCACCGATTTCGCCACAATCGCGTACATTGGCGATGTGTTCGTGCTGGAAACGCACCGCGGACGCGGGCTCGGCAAGTGGCTCATGCAGTGCATTACGGAGCATCCTGCGCTGCAAAATCTGCGGCGCTGGATTCTAACCACGCGCGACGCGCATGGACTTTATTCGCAGTTTGGTTTTACTCCGGTGAAGGCGCCGGAGCGGTTTATGGAACGTCACCAGCCTAACGTGTACGAGACCTCCTAGGAAAACACCATGAAGAATTCCCCAGGCACGAAGATGTACCTCCCGCTCTACGAAGCCGATCCGCAGATTGCCGGTGCCATCGACAATGAGACGCGCCGGCAGCATGAAGGTTTGGAACTGATTGCTTCCGAGAATTTCGTCAGTGAAGCCGTGCTCGAAGCCGCGGGCTCGGTATTCACCAACAAGTATGCCGAGGGATATCCCGGCAAACGCTACTACGGCGGCTGCGAGTTTGCGGATGTGGTCGAGAACCTGGCCCGCGACCGAGCCAAGCAATTATTCGGAGCGGAACATGCCAACGTGCAGCCCCACGCTGGGTCGCAAGCGAACATGGAGGCCTACGCCGCGGTGTTGCAGCCGGGCGACACAATTCTCGGGTTGAACCTTGCCCACGGCGGTCACCTGACACACGGGTTTCACCTGAATTTCTCAGGGAAAACATACAACATCGTTCCTTACGGAGTGACCAAAGAAACCGAGACGATTGACTACGACTTATTGGAGAAACTGGCTGAGGAGCATCATCCAAAGCTGATTATCGGCGGCGGTAGCGCGTATCCCCGGATCATCGACTTCGTGCGCATGCGGCAGATTGCGGATAAAGTGGGCGCGTTTTTTCTGGTCGATATGGCACATTTTGCCGGGCTGGTGGCGGGCGGCGCGCATCCTTCGCCGGTGCCGCACGCGCACATCGTTACTTCGACAACCCATAAAACACTACGCGGACCGCGCGCGGGCATGATTCTTTCGAAGGCCGAGTTTGCGGCGGCGATCGATAAAGTGGTTTTTCCGGGGATGCAGGGCGGGCCGCTGATGCACATCATCGCAGCCAAGGCGATCTGCTTTCAGGAGGCGATGCAGCCCGAATTCCGCGACTATGCAAAGCAGGTTGTGGCCAACGCGAAAGTGCTGGCGGAAACTCTAGCCGCAGAGGGCTTCCGCATCATTTCCGGCGGAACGGACACGCACCTGATGCTGGTCGATGTTTTCTCGAAGGGCATATTGGGCAGCGAGGCCGAGAAGGCGCTGGGCGAGGCCGGAATCACCGTCAACAAGAACGCGATCCCATTCGATGTGAATCCGCCGCTGAAGCCGAGCGGCATCCGTATTGGTACGCCCGCTCTGACTACACGTGGTATGAAAGAAGCAGAGATGCGGCAGGTCGGGCGCTGGATCGCAGAAGCGCTTCTTCAACGCACGGATGCGGCAGTGCTGGCAAAGGTCCGCAAGCAAGTGCTCGATCTTTGTGAGGCGTTCCCGCTGTATGCCGAGCGCAGAGCGCGGGCACAGGCGGAAGTCCGAGCGTAGCTCCGTTGTCTTGTAATGGATTCCATTACACTGTAAGATGGCTTTATGCCCACGACGCGCACTTCCCGCGTTTACACGATCAGCCTCCCGCCTGACTTGGCGCTGAAAGCAGAAGCCATCGCCAAGCGCGACAGCCGGACCATGAGCGAACTTTTCCGCGAAGCCTTTCGCAGCTATCATGCGCAGCAGGCGCGCCGCACCCTGGAGGAGATCGGCGAGTATGCGGCCAGCCGGGATTCAGGCTATGCCGAGGCCGACGTCCCTTGCCTGATCAAAGAGGCTCGCCGCAGTAAACCTGCTCGTCGCCTGGCGCGGACCCATCGGTGATTGTCGTTCTGGCTACGAACGTATGGTCTGCTCTTCAGTTTGCCGATCGCCGCGGGACGCCAACACAGGCGCTTGAAAAGGCGATGAGCGAGGACACAATCGCCACTTGCCCAGAGATTGAGGCGGAGATACTGCGTGTTCTGACTCAGAAATTCCTGTGGAAATCGAATCGCGTCCATGCCGCCTTGGAAGCCGTATTGACTCGAACAATCCGTGTAAGACTTCGTGGGACCGTGAAGGAATGCCGCGACCCTGACGACGATATGTTTCTGGAGTGTGCCGTCCGTGGGAACGCCGATCTGCTGATCGCGGGAGACAGGGATCTTCTAGTTCTCGGTTCTTATAAGGGGACGCGTATCTTTACTCCTGCGGAGTACGTTAGCGGCGTTGGCTAGTGGAAGTGAGGGCTTAACGCGGGTTCTCCGTAATTCTGTTGTGAAGCCGCACGCCCTCTGTGGTTAAATGCCGTTGGTGAAGATCGCCATCGACATCCGGCGGATGACTGAGTTCGGCGTAGGTACATACATCCGCAATGTAGTTCGTACTCTGGGCCGGCTTGATCACGAGACCACGTATTTCCTCATTGGCTCTCCCGCCAAGGTCAAGGAAATCGGACCACTACCTCCGAACTTTCACACGATTCCTTTGGCCGAGCCGGAGCGCTCATGGAAGAGCTACAGGGAATTCCGGGCGATTGTGAAGCGGCTGGAGTGCGACCTGGTGCACATCCCGAATTTGTTCTCAATTCCGCGCGCGCTGCCATGCCCATACGTGATGACGGTGCACGACATGCTGGAGCATTTGTCGCGGGCGCGCGAGCAGACCGGAACTTGGGGGTCCCTGCACTTCCAGTTGACCAAGCGGGTTTTGCGGGGGGCGGCGCGCATTTTCGCAGTTTCAAAATTTACCAAGCTCGAAATGGAGAAGCTGTTTGATATTCCGTCGGGACGCATCGAGGTGGTTTACAACGCGATCGATGAAAGATTTCTTCACGGACACGCCAGCGCCGCCGACCGTCAGTTGATTGCCGAACGTTACCAGGTCACTTATCCCTTCCTGCTCTATGCCGGCAGAATCAGTCCGCACAAGAACGTAGTACGCATGATTGAAGCCTTCTCGGCGCTGAAGGCCGAACTGGAAAAGGATCAGGCGTTTCCTGACCTGAAGCTCATCATTATCGGAGATGACGTTTCTGGCAATCCAGACCTGCGGCGCACGGTGATCCGCAGTGGAGTGCAGAACGATGTTCGCTTCCTGGGATTCGTTCCGATCGAAGTGCTGCGCACTTTCTACGATGTGGCCAAGATTTTTGTCTTCCCGTCGCTGTACGAGGGGTTCGGCCTGCCGCCCCTCGAGGCGATGGCACACGGCACACCGGTCGTGACTTCGAATGTGTCGTCGCTGCCTGAGGTGGTGGGTAATGCTGCTGTGCTCGTCCATCCGGAGAATGTTTTCGAAATCATGAGGGCGCTGCACCGGGTTCTTCTGGATCAGCCGTTGCGAGAGAAAATGAAGGAACGCAGCTACCGGCAGGCGGCAAAGTTCTCATGGAAGAAGTCGGTGCGTCGAATCAGGGACGCCTATGGGGAGGTAGTAAGTCCTCGAGGCAGCTCGGAATCCCGCAGCCAGCCTGCTTCCACAAGCTGTAAGCCGACCGCGGGCGTGGCTTGATTTCGGCTGGCTCCCGCCAGTCGTTCTCACCAACTCAATTGGGAAAGATCTACTTCAGCAGGGGCTGGCCGGGTGAAGCGACGGCGAGCTTGTGCAGCTTGGCGGTGACCCGGTTGCGGTCGGCGTCGGTCTGGGCCGAAGCGAGACGTTTGCGGAGGAGAGTGATCTTGTGTTGACGGGCGCGGCGCCGGCGAATCTCCGGCCGGCGGCTGGGTGCTGACATGAAGTGTGCTCCTGAAAGTGAATTAAAAAACCTGTAGCAGCCGGACCGATAGGCCGAATTCGCCAGGTCACGTTGCAACCAGTAAGTTATTGAATCGGAACTTGCATGAAGTGTCAATGATATCAGCTTTGCTGGTCATCCATTCGCGACGGAGATGCGCCACTCTCCTGAAACCAACCTGTCAGATGCCTGCGTACCAGGCGTAGCCTCCTTCAGGAGCGGCGGAGCCCAGACCCTTGCCGAAACCTTTCAGACTGTCGGTGACCGTCAGGTGAGTGATGTACTTCACGCTCTTGTAGCCGAGCTGGCGGGGGACTCGCAGCCGCAGCGGCCCGCCGTTGCCCACGGGGAGTTCGTCACCATTCATCCCATAGGTTAGAAAAGTCTGCGGATGCAATGCATCGGCCATATCGATGCTTTCCCACCAGTCGGGATCGATCGAATAGTAGACAACGTATTTAGCTTGCGGATGAACTTCCACAGCTTGCAGGATTTGGGAGAGAGGTACGCCGATCCATTCGGCTATGTAGGACCAACCCTCTTCACACTGCACCATAGTGATCTGGCTCTGAGACGGGTAGCTTTTCACCTGGTCCAGAGAAAACGAGGCAGGCCGGGCGACCATGCCGTTGACGGAGAGCCGCCAGTCTGCGAATCCTCCGGCCTGAAGGCGCTTGTACGCGTCATTCAGAGGCGGGATTTCATTCGCGAATGGAGGTTTCGAGATCTGACTCCGAGAGAACTCACGAGCCAATGAGTGCCTTGTGAGTAGACGCTGGGAAGCATAGGTGAGGGTTTCGCCGAGGCCATAGATTCCGCCGTGATCGGGCGGGACCAGTCCATACTTTTGCGCAAGGCGCGCGGCCACGCCCAGGCCCCCTATGCCAGCCGCGGCTGCGACCCCGGTTGTGATCAGTTTGCGGCGCGACAATTTGCGGAGTGAAGGTTCGGTCATGTTCGTTCCATTGGTGTAGCGGCGCGGCCCGTGATCGTCTTCCCTGTGATCATCGCGCGCATGCGGCTCCAGAATCCGGCAAGAAAAATCATAACGACGTGGACGAACAGGAAGAGCACGAGAGCCAGTGAGACGAAAAAATGAAGCGTGCGCGCCGATTGCTGGCCGCCGAGCACGTTGACGGTCGCCGGAAACGAGGAAACAAACGCGGGAGACATCGCCAGGCCCGTCCAGATGACTAACGGAAAAAGAACGAAGATCACGAACAGATAGCTGAGGCGCTGGAGCACGTTATACGACCAGGCGTCCGCCTCGCTCGGCCGCCTGAAGCGCAAATGGCTGGCGATCGACGCCGAAAACGAACGCCACGACAGATCAGCCCCACCCGGAAGCAAGTTTTTCCGCAAGTGCCCAGACACCAAGCCGCAGATTACATACAGTAAGCCGGTCAATACCACCACCCAGGCAGCTTGAAAGTGAAGATACCGGCTCCAGCCATTCTGGTCCGGCAGCACATACCCGTAGCCCGAAGGCACAAAATTCCTCGAGGCCGGAATCGGTAGTTTGAATAACACTGGAGTCAGGTCGTTGCCGGTTTCTCCCCAATAGAAGCGGGGGTGAGAGATCACAATTTCAACTCCGCTGACCAGCAGGGCAAGGAAACAAAGGGTGGTGATCCAGTGAGTAACGCGGACGAGGACAGAGTGCCGCGAAGGAACCGCCTTAGTCGGGACGGAGGTCGGGACGGTTGAGGCAGCACTTGGAATGCAAACGGAGTCGCCCACGCCGGAATGGTAGCATGTGGCGCGCACATCCGACATCGACGATTCTGTCGGACTAGAAATTATGGCAGCCGGACCTGTAAGCCGAATTCTGTCCGCCGGATTGCTCCGCCGGGACGGTCATTCCTCTGGGCCACGCATCGCTGCGGGGCTCTAGCGACCTACCCGAAGGTTGGACGCACCGAGCCGGCACGTGCCGAAACTTGATTCGTAAGAATCAGGTTCCGGCTCCCTTCCTATTTGGTCTTGCTCCGTGTGTGGTTTGCCCTGCCCGCTGCATTACTGCCGCGGCGGTGCGCTCTTACCGCACCTTTTCACCCTTACCCTCATCCCGAAAGATGCGAGCGGTATGTTTTCTGTGGCACTTTCCGTCGGACGGGCTTGAACCCGGCCTCCCGGACGTTATCCGGCACACTGCTCTGCGGAGTTCGGACTTTCCTCTCCCCGCGCCCGAAGACGCAGAAAGCGACCGTCCGGTCCAGCTGCCAACAAGATCATTATATGCCACGGCTTCAGGCCGCGCCGGGGTCTTGGGTCTTAGGTCTTGGGTCTCAGGGTCGAGTTCGAGAAGTTTTCAGTGAGGATCGGTTTGGACTGGAAGACTTGCACCTGGAAGGCCTAGAATCCTAGGACCTAAGACGCGTTACTTGGCGCCCGACTTATGAACATCGCCGAAGCCATCCGAATCGCTCTGCAGTCGCTGTGGGTGAACAAGCTGCGCTCAGTGCTTACGCTACTCGGCGTCGTCATCGGAGTGGCGGCTGTTATCGCCGTGGTTACGTTCGTCTCCGGCATCAACGATTATGTGGCGCAGAAAATCTTCAATCTGGGTGCGGATGTTTTTCTTATCTTCAAAGTCTCACCCGCGGTGACGAATGTCGATCGCTACCTGGAAGGCGAAAAGCGCAAAGACCTGACCATGGAAGACTACCAAGCCGTGGCGGAAGCCTGTCGGCATTGCGTACTGGTTGCGGCTTCCACACGCAACGAAAGCGGTCACGTGAAGCATAACGGGCAAGAGATCAGCGACACGCTGGTGCGGGGAGTCACTCCGGGAATGGCTACGATTCTGGATATCGACCTTAGCGCGGGCCGCATGCTGAACCAGACTGATATGGATAACCGGTCCCCGGTCGCCGTGGTGGGAAACGATATCGTCGAACATCTGATGGCAGGCGCGGATCCACTGGGCAAGGAAATCCGCATTGACGGCTGGACCTATCAGGTAATTGGTGTGGGGACGAAGAAGGGCAAGACGCTGGGACAGAGCGCTGACAATTACGTGATGATTCCCATGACGGCTTGCCTGAAGCAATATGGATCGCACAACAACAGCCTGCGGATTGCAGCCAAGGCGGCCAGCGCGGGAGTTCCTCTCAACGAGGCGGTCGATGAATCGCGCGCCGCGCTTCGCGCCCGGCGGCACGACCAGCTCGGCGGTGATGACAGCTTTGATATCGAGACCAATTCGAGCCTGCTCGGGATCTGGACCGACTTCAGCCAGACATTCTTCATCGCCACCATCGGCATTGCGGCTATCTCTCTAGTGGTCGGCGGCATTGTGATCATGAACATTATGCTGGTGTCGGTTACCGAGCGAACCCGCGAGATCGGTATTCGCAAGGCGCTCGGCGCGAGGCGCGAAGATGTGTTGCTGCAGTTTCTGATCGAGTCCGTTACTCTGGCGCTCGCGGGTGGCACTCTGGGGGTATTGCTGGGGGCGGCGATCGCCCTGTCGGTTACTCTGCTGATCGGTATGCCCTCGGCGATCAAACTGTGGGCAGTGGCAGCCGGACTGATTGTGTCGGCAAGCGTAGGAGTGTTCTTCGGAGTCTATCCCGCGCGCAAAGCTGCGAAACTTGATCCGATTGTGGCATTACGGTTTGAAACGTAAGAGAACAATTTGTGATTTCGTAATCGGGTAATTTTGTAATTTGAAAACCGAATCGCTAGCCGCAAGCATTTGGGGTTAAATTACGGGATTACAAATTACAAAATTACTCAATTCCTATGATTCGCAAAGATGAATTCGGTGAGATCGTTCAGATGGCGACCGATACCATCCGCAGCAACAAGCTACGCTCGTCACTGACTGTGTTGGGGATCGTCATCGGCGTGGCGATGGTGATCGGTGTTTCTTCCATAGGACGCGGCCTCGACGACAATGTCCGCGACCTTGTTTCAAGCATCGGGTCGAACATTATTTTCGTGTTTCACATGGAGCCATTTACCTTCGGGCGCATTCCGGAAGAAGTGCGGACTCGGAAAGAACTGACATTTGACGACGCCGAGGCGATTAAAGATTTACCCCATGTTAAAGCGGTGTCGGCGGGGATTCGCCTGTTCCGCCCCGAACTGGGTGTGGGCAGCTACGCAGTCAAATACCAGGACCGCAAGGTCAAGAACACCATCCTCGAGGGCGACACAGCATCGGTGAAGGATGTGTATGACCTGCCCATGGCCAGCGGCAGGTGGTTCACTGATGTGGACGACCAACATCGCTCCCCGGTCGTCGTTCTCTGCTACGACACTACCGAGGAGTTGTTTGGAACCCAGGACCCACTGGGACGCGAAGTCAATATCGAAGGACGGCTGTTTCAAGTCGTAGGCACGGTGCGGAAGATCAAGTCGGTGTTTGGCGGGGGCAAAGACCCAAACGACAATCGCGTCTTTTTCCCGCTGCAGACCTTCAAGACGCTGCATCCTGAGTTGAAACAGCACTGGATCAGCGTCAAAGCAACCTCTCACGATGACATGCCGAAGGCGATCGACGAGATCCGGGAACTGCTGCGGCGCCGGCGAAAAGTTCCTCCCAGCAAGCCGGACAATTTTGCCGTCTTCACCTCCGACTCGATTTCCGACGTTTGGAATCAACTGACCGGCGCTCTTTTCATCGGGATGTTCGCAGTTTCGAGCGTAGGTCTAATTGTCGGTGGCGTGGGGGTGATGAACATTATGCTGGTAAGCGTCACCGAAAGGACGCGCGAGATCGGTGTCCGCAAAGCGATTGGCGCACTCAAACGGGATATTCTTTTGCAATTCACTTTAGAGGCGATCATTCTCACGGCGGTCGGCGGCGTGATTGGGATTCTGGTTGGCGCGATCATCGTTGGGCTGATTCCTGCGTTCTGGCCCTCACTGCCTGCCCACATGTCGATGTTCTGGACGATCTTCGGCTTCAGTTCTGCTGCGGGCACTGGCCTGGTCTTCGGCATTTATCCTGCATGGAAAGCAGCGAACCTGGATCCGATTGAGGCTCTGCGTTACGAATAGTAGCGCCGCTGTCCCGGCGGCTCCGGCGGGCCGCCTGTCCGCCACTGGACCGGGCGGGACGCTGGCGTTACCGGCCTCGACGATGACCACATGATTTATTCCATCCTCAGAACAATTCAAATCGTCGCAGTCATCGGCACGGTTTCCAGTTGTATTTACTACTTGCTCTGTCTTTGGAGCGCAGCGGCATTTCTTCGTGGCAGAGAGGCAGGCGAGGGCGCTGGCCGTACCCAGGCGTTCCCTCCGATCTCGATTCTCAAGCCCCTCAAAGGCGCAGATCCAGAAATGTATGAGAGCTTTCGCAGCCATTGCCTGCAAGACTATCCAGAATACGAGATCATTCTCGGTGTGAGCGATCCAGACGATCCTGCCATCGAGAGCGTGAAGAAGTTGCAGCAGGAGTTTCCCGATCGCAGAATTCAGTTGCTGGTGTGTCCGAAGGTCCTGGGCGCAAATGTGAAGGTCAGCAACCTGGCGCAGATGCTGGCAGAAGCCCGCTATGACTACTTGATCGTCAACGATAGCGACATCCGCGTGGGGCCTGACTACTTGCGCCGGGTGACTGCGCCGTTGGCCGACCCGCGAGTTGGAATGGTTACTTGCCTTTACCGCGGAGTAGCGGATGCGACGCTGGGGGCGCGATTCGAAGCCTTAGGCATCAGCACAGACTTTTGCCCGAGCGTGCTCGCCGCGTGGCAGCTTGAGGGCGGCATTCGCTTCGGACTCGGTTCCACGCTGGTGTTCCGCCGCGCAGAGTTGGAGAAGATCGGAGGCTTCAGCTCATTCGTCGACTACCTCGCCGACGACTACGAACTGGGTAGGCGCATTGCCGGGCTGGGGTTGACCGTGAAATTGTCGGATGTCGTGGTTGAAACTTATCTGCCGTCTTATAGCCTGCGGGAATTCTTCGCGCATCAACTGCGCTGGGCCTGCGGAGTCCGCGATGCTCGCGCGGGAGGTTACCTCGGTCTGATTTTTACATTCGGAATCATGTGGTCATTGCTGGCTCTGGTCGCGAGTCGGGTAGCGCTCTGGGCCTGCGGCGCTCTTGCGATCACTCTGTTTCTTCGTCTCGCAATTGCACTGTTTGTGGGCCGCGGCGTCCTACGCGACCGTCAGATTCTGAAATATGCGTGGCTGATTCCGCTGCGGGATCTGGTTGCCGCTGCAATCTGGCTCGTGAGTCTCGGCGGCCACACAGTCACCTGGCGCGGAGACCGTTTCCGGCTGCACAATGGCAAGCTCACTCGGATTGCGCCGTAGCGCCGTACGGATGCGCAGTCAGGTCAGCCCCCATCGGAACCGCTTGGCGGTTATGATCGAGCACCGTCCGGACCTTGCTGGCCAGCTGTTTCAACGTGAACGGTTTCTGCAGGAAGTTGTTTTCGACATCGACCACTTTATGGTCTAACACTGTTTGGCCAGCATAGCCTGAGACAAATAGCATCCTGGTCTGCGGGCGGAGCAGCTCCAGTTCTTTTGCGAGTTCGCCCCCGCTCATGTGAGGCATCACCACATCGGTGACGGTTAGATGGATCGTCGAGGCATGATTCTTGCTAACCGACAAGGCGTCGAGTCCATCCCGGGCTTCCAGAACTGTGTAACCGCGAAGCCTTAGAAATTCGACGGTAGCCCGGCGCAGGGGCTCTTCATCCTCGACCAGGAGCACGGTTTCTGTGCCGCGCTGCGCGGCCGACGCGACCTTGTCTGGACTCTCAACGGCAACCGGCCGATCCTGAACGCAGGGCAAGTAGATCTTGATGCTGGTGCCCATCCCGGGTTCGCTGTAGGCCCAGACAAATCCCTGATTCTGTTTGACGATTCCATACACCGTAGCCAGACCGAGTCCGGTACCTTTGCCAGACGGTTTCGTGGTGTAGAACGGTTCAAAAACGTGCGACAAGTGATCGGCAGGAATCCCCGAACCCGTGTCCGTCATGCTGAGGACGGCATAGCGACCCGCGGGAATAACGGCGCGTTTGCGGTCGGCGTATTGTTCGTCAAGCTGGACATTGTAGGTTTCGATCGTGCATCGTCCTCCCTGCGGCATGGCATCGCGAGCGTTAGCCGCCAGGTTCATAAGAATCTGCTCGATCTGAACCGGATCAAGACGAATTCTGCCGAGTTCCTTGCCCGCAACAAGAACGAGTTCTATATCTTCTCCGATAAGGCGTCGAAGCGTCTTGGCGATTCCGCTGACCACCGGGTTTAATTCTGCGACGCGCAAAGCCTGCGGTTGTTTACGACTAAAGGCGAGTAGCTGCCGCGTCAGATCGGCGGCACGGCGGGCGGCGGTCAGGATCTCCTGAATCCGAGTGTGTCCGGGACTCTCCGGGACGACGGAGTCGAGTGCGAGCTCGGAGTAGCTGGTGATGATGGTGAGCAGGTTGTTGAAGTCGTGGGCTATACCCCCAGCCAGGCGTCCGACGGCATCCATTTTCTGCGCCTGAAGCAACTGGGCCTCGAGGCGCAGGCGTTCTGTGTAATCCCGCCCATTGGAAACAAAGTTCGTGATGCACCCATCGGAGTCCCGGATAGAGCTGATGCTCTCATCAACGTAATACACCTCGCCACTCTTCTTGCGGTTTACGACGATGCTCCGGGAAACGCTGCCCGAACGGATGCTTTCCCAGACTTCCCGGTAGAGCATTGGCGCCTGCTCTCCAGATTTCAGAATGGAGGAGGTCTTACCCGTGACTTCCTCCGGAGAATACCCGGTTAGCATTTCGAAGGCTGGGTTCACATATTCGATGATGCCATCGCTATTCGTGATAAAGATGGCATCAGCCGATTGCTCGACCGCGCAGGAAAGTTTGCGCAAGGAGTGCTCGGCCGTTTTTCGATGCTGCTGCGTCGAATGCAAACTGAGCGCACAACGGATCGTGCGCACCAGGTTGACTCCGTTGAGTTGCGATCTCTCCATGCAGTCGTAAGCGCCAGCCTGGACGATTTCAGCAACCGTCTTCTCATCGGCGTGCTCGGTGAGCAAAATAAAAGGTGTGGCCCCTCGGGTATGTAGAAATTCCGAAAGAAGCTTGGTGGCTGCGGCATCCCCGGTCTCATGCTCAAACAACACCAGCCCGTAATCGCTCCGCTGCAACATCGTCTTGGCTTCTTCCAGCGAGGCGGCATGGCCGAGTTCTGCCGGAAGAGCGCTCTGGTTCCGGTCGAGGATTTCCCGAATTAAGAAAAAATCCTCCTCCTGGCTTCCCACCAGCAGGACGCGCAATAGAGATCGCCCGGATTGTGTCGCAGTTGACAGGGAGTCCTTCGCCTACACTCTTCACATCGGAATCTTTCCACTGTGGCGTCGTCTGGGGAGGAAATGCACGATGATTGAGATCAAGAAGAAGTCCCAGATTGGGGATTGGTTCAGTTCGGAACTGAGCGCCTATTTCTGTACCGCAGGTCTCGGCCAGGGCCGGAACGCACGATATCGGCTTCGCCAGAGATAAGCGCAACGGCAGAGTTACTCACAGGATCGATCTCACAGGTTCGATCCGCCCGTCGACGGAGAGCGTGAGGACAGTGGAAGCGGTTTACAAAATATTGACAAAGTTAAGAACTTGAATGCTCGGTGATGATGCCTCGATGTTTGGCGAGGATTTGTAGACTCGTGTCGCAAAACCTGCTATCTGTCCCTTTCTCCGCGCGTATTCCATCGTGAGGCTGTAACCTGTGACTAAATTCTTTATCGATGGTTAACCAACTCAAAGTTCAATCGTCTAATACGGAAAGTCTGGATCTGAGGAGCACGCCTCATCCTTAGCGAGAACCCGGGAACCCCTGCCCAGTTTTCAGCGTATCGATAAGAGAGGCTGAGTGTGCCTGAACAGCGGAGCAGAATTGGAGGATCTATGCACTTCCAGGACGGCGCCAGCACGATGAGAACCATCACCGACACCGGCAACGGCCACGTGCAAGAGGTGGTGAAGCAGGCCCACGAAGAGCTGCGCCAACTTCTGCAGCAGCGCGGCGAAGTGATGCGCCGCATCGGTACCATCAAACAGACCATTGCCGGTCTCGCCAATCTTTTCGGCGACGGCGTATTAAGCGATGAGTTGCTGGAACTGGTCGATCGCAAGAGCAGCGGACGGCAGCCCGGTTTCACTAAGGCCTGTCGCATCATCCTGATGGACTCAAAACGCGCTCTGAGCGCGCGTGACGTTTGTGATCGCATTCAAGAGAAAGCCCCGCCCATGCTGGCGCGCCACAAAGACCCCATGGCCTCCGTCACCACGGTGCTCAATCGCCTGGTGGCATACGGAGAAGCCGAGGCCGTGTCTCTCGACAACGGCCGCCGCGCCTGGCAGTGGGTCGCCGACTCAGAGTCTGATTCCACTCCGCTGGTGGCCTCTGCCTCTACGGAACGCCACTGAATCGTGGCTCCCTCCATCCCTTCCTTCACGGTACTTCGGTAACTCGAACCTTGATCTCGTGAGCGATATCCTACCCTTAACCTGCCCCGGGTTCTAACCCACGCAGACTCGCAACTGAGAGCTGCGCGGATTTTTCGGGGAAGAGGGCACGGAACCATGTCCAATAAAATCGGCCACTTCGAAATCCTGAGCGAGCTGTCTAAGTCCGCGACTTGCATTGTTTACAAGGCGAACGACGAGGGAACCAGCCAGACCGTCGCCCTAAAAGCGATTCAGTTATCCGCCTTCGGCGAACACGCCACCGAGCTGCAGCAGTGCCTGCTCGAAGAGGCGGAGACCGCCAAAGCTTTGAGCCACTCCAACCTGACGCCGGTTCTCAGCGCGGCGGAAATCGACGGCCAGTTCTGTGCGGCAATGGAATACATTCAAGGCAACAGCATTGCCACCATGCTGGCGCGCAAAGAAGGATTTTCCATCTGGGACTTGCTCGACATCGGAAGGCAGGTGTGCAGCGGCCTCGATAACGCCAACTCCAACAAGATTTTTCACTATAGTCTGGAGCCCTCCAAAATCATGTGCGGCTGGGACAGCACGGTCCGGGTTCTGGGCTATGGCGTTTCCGGCGTGGGCAAGTTCGCTGCGTACATGCCCGGAGTTCCTTCGATTCTGCACTACATGTCTCCGGAGCAGGTTCGCGGCGAGAATATCGATGCGCGGTCGAACCTCTTCAGTTTGGGCGCCATGTTTTACGAGATGGTGACTGACCGCAAAGCTTTCGATCGTGAAGATGCGGAATCACTCCGCCAGAGTATCCTCGAAAGCACCCCAGTGCCTCCGATGCACGTAAATCCCAAACTCCATCCCGTGTTGAGCGATCTCATCATGAAAGCGCTGGCGAAGGATCCTGCAGAGCGCTTCCAGAGTGGAAGGGAACTGCTCGACGAGCTGGAGAAATGCAAGGAATCCAAGCCGCAAGCGGCGAAAGCGGCGGCACCAGCACCAGCCAAGGGCATAGCCGTTCCGACGCCTGTCAAAGCTGCGGCTCAGACGAAATTTGCTACCTCTGCTCCAAGCCGGCCCGCGCAGGCCAAGCCTGCCGCCGCGCCGCCCGTGCAGAGCAAGCCGGTCGAAAAGAAATTCACTTCTGCAGCATCGGCCCCGGGCAAGGCAGCTGCTGCCGCGGCGGGATGGGCCGGTGGTCAGGCCGCGTCCTCCGCGCCAGTCAAGCCCATCGCCTGCGAAGCGCCGGAACCATCTGCTTACATGTCTTCTCCTGTTCTGGATGAGCCCGCGGTAGACACACCCGAAGTCGAGGCGCCAACAATTTCCGTCGATCCCATGATGGCTGAAGGTGGTCCGTCCAAGGGGGGCGGCATCAGCTTCTCGGAGATGACCGAACTGCCTCCGCTCAAGGAAGTCTATATTCCACCGCCTCCGCCACCTCCGGTCTTCGAACAGAAGACGTCTCAAGCTCCCACAGTTTTCTCCGGCTCAGAAGAGGATGAACCGGAGAAGCCGAAGGTTCAGCCTCGCGTAGTTGCCCAGAAGGCGATGAAAGAAATCAAGAGCGTCCCACCCCAGCTAATGATTTACTCCATAGCCGGCGCGGCTGTCTTGATTCTGATCATCGCCATCGTCCTCGTGCTGCATGTCAATACTCTAAATAGCGACAGCGATACGCCTCGCCCCGTTGCCGCTGAACCGGCTCAGCAACCCGCGGCCAGTGAACCCGCCCCAGCCCAGCCCGCTCCAGCGCCAGCGGTGCAAACCGCCCCAGCTCAAGCTCAACCTGAAGCCCAAGCCGAGCCAGTGGCCGAGCCCGAAGCCGCGCCAACTCACGTTGCCGCAGCGGCCAGAGGCAAGAACGGCAAGAAGAAACCAGCTCCAGCTCCCGCAATCGTTCCAGGACAGATGGCAATCGATTCCACTCCGCAGGGTGCGCAGGTGCAAGTCGATGGCAGAACTGATCCCTCGTGGGTTACACCATTCGCTCTGACGGGCTTGGGCGCAGGCATGCACACCGTCACGGTCAGCAAAGCGGGCTATTCCACGGATACGCGAACTGTCAACGTAGCCTCCGGCAGCAAGGCGTTTGTCACCAGCCACCTGTCTGTTCTCATGGCGACGCTCGCCGTCTCCAGCAGTCCCGCTGGAGCCGACGTTTTTGTTGATGGCAAGAACACAGGCAGGGTCACTCCGGCGCAAGTCCCTGTCGACAAAGGTCAGCACGTCGTGCTGGTGCGTAAGTCCGGTTACATTGATCAGACCACCAGCGCCCAGTTTGCCCTGGGCCAGACCACCAATTTCTCGCCCACTCTGCAGCCGCTCGGCAATGTCGACGACATCAAGACCGTCGGCAAAATGAGTAAGCTATTCGGCGGCAAAGATGCCCAGGGTATGGGCACGGTCAGCATCAAGACTCAGCCCAAGGGAGCCCAGGTCGCCGTCAACCAGCACATGCTGGATAAAGACTCGCCCGTCAACTTCGTCCTCGACCCCGGCAACTACATCGTCGACATCACCATGAGCGGCTATGCCCCCATCCACAAAGTCATCTCTGTAGATAAAGGCGGGAAAGTCGTGATTGATGAGGTGATGCAGCACGAGTAGCTACGAGCGCCAACTCGCCACATCGGAGATGCTCCTCATTAAACTGCTGGGCAGACGATTCCGGAGGGCGGACGAATTTACTCCCGCGCCAGTTCCGCTCCGTCGTAGCTTGAAAGCTTCTTTTAACATTCTTTTAACCCTGCATTAACTTTCGCCCCGTAGCATCTTCTCACAGCGAAAATCCCTGCACCGCCAATTTCCGAAAGGGTAAAAACTCTATGCGTCGATTTGTCTCTGTATTGCTCACCGCTGCAATCATTGCCGGCCCAGTACTGACGCCGGCAGCCAACGCCGCCGATGCCAAAACAGCCACGCCGATCAAACACATTGTGATCATCTTCGGAGAGAACCAGTCGTTCGACCACTATTTCGGAACCTATCCCACCGCCAAGAATCCGCCGGACGAGCCGAAGTTCTTCGCGGCTCCGAATACGCCAACCGTGAACGGTTTCGGCAACGCTCTGTTGAACAATAACCCCAACCTGAACCCGGCCAACGGCACTGGGGCAGCTAATCCGTTCCGGCTTGATCGTTCACAGGCCTTTACTCAAGACATGGACCATGACTACCTGGCCGAACAGCTCGCCTTCGACGGCGGCGTGATGGACCTGTTCCCCTTGAACACTGGAAGCGCAGGCCCGCCTCCCAGCGCTCCGCCGGCAGTGGTGAACACAACCGGCCTGGTGATGGGCTACTACGACGGCAACACGACCACCGCGTTGTGGAATTATGCCCAACACTACGCCATGAGCGACAACTCCTATAGCACTAACTTCGGCCCTTCCACGGTCGGCGCTATTAACCTGATTTCGGGCCAGACCAACGGCGTCGTGAACTATACGGGCGGTACCGGCAGCTTTGTCGGCGACGGCAACGGCGGATTCACGGTGATTGGGGACCCTGATCCCTTTGGCGACGTCTGCTCCGGCAGCGGCACCGCGCGGATGGGCGGAAAGAATATCGGCGACCTGCTCAACGCCGCTGGCATCACCTGGGGTTGGTTCGCGGGGGGTTTCAACCTCAACATCGTGAACTCCGACGGCAGCACCGGGTGCAACCGCCAGTCGACCTCTCCGATCGTGGGTACGCAGGGCGATTATGTTCCCCATCACACTCCGTTTCAGTACTACGCTTCCACCGCGAATCCTACGCATGCACGCCCCAAGTCGATCGCAGCCATTGGTCACTCGGGCGATCCTGCCAACCACGACTATGACATTGATGACTTCTTCAAAGCAGTTTCAGCCGGCAATTTCCCGCAAGTAAGTTTCCTCAAGGCCATTTCAATTCAGGACGCGCATCCGGGGAACTCTGATCCTCTGGATGAGCAGCAGTTCGTTGTTAAGGTGGCCAACTTCCTGCAAGCCCAACCGGAGTGGGCCAACACCGCCCTGGTCGTGCTCTATGACGATTCCGATGGCTGGTACGACCATCAGCTCGGTCAGATCGTGAATCCGTCGGCGACCGCGGCCGATGCGCTCACCGGTCCGGGAACCTGCGGCAGCGGCGCAACCGCGCTGCCGGGCATCAAACCAGCCACAACACACGCTCAGGGACGATGCGGATACGGTCCGAGGCAGCCGCTTCTTGTTATCTCCCCCTGGGCTCGGCACAACTTCGTGGATCATTCGGTCACCGATCAAACCTCCGTCATTCGCTTCATCGAGGACAATTGGCTGGGCGGTCAGCGGATCGGCAAGGGATCGTTCGACACGATCGCAAACTCGATCAGCTCGCTGTTCGATTTCCATCAGAACGTGGCCAATGATCTGTTCATCCTCAACGAAAACACAGGCGAGCCCGTGAACATTTATTAGCTCCCTGCGGACGGGTCCGACCGAATCTAACCGGAATCACGATCCAGACAGCGGCAAGGCAGGTGTGGCGCTCAAGCGCTCACCTGCCTTGTCGTTGTTATATGCTTGAGGTCCGAAAGGAATGCGGTGATTACACGGCGAAAATTTCTGCAGCGATCAAGCCTGCTCGCTACAACACTGGCGGCAGGCAAAAGCGGGCTGTTGCATGCAGTCGCGCAAACCCACTCCGTCGCCACCATGGCCCCAGCGCTCGACGTCAATATCCTGCAGCAGTTTGTCGATCCTCTTCCGATTCCTGAATTCGCGCAACGCCAGGGAACTCGCCCCAGTCCGGCCGATCCCAAGCAGGCTGTACCGTTTTATCGCATCCAGGCCCAATCCATTACCAGCAAAGTTCATCGCGATCTGCCGCCCACAAAGTTCTGGAGTTTTGGCCGCTCCACGCCCGGTCCCACATTCGAAACGCGCTCCGGTGAACCCTTACTCGTCGAATGGGTGAATGCGCTGCCCCACGAGCATTTCTTGCCAGTTGATCACACAATTCACGGAGCCGAGGCCGACAAACCTGCGGTCCGCACCGTGGTGCACCTCCACGGCGCGAAAACCGGACCCGAGAGTGACGGGTATCCCGAAGACTGGATTGTGCCCGGAAAATCTTCGTTCTACTTCTACCCCAATCAGCAAGACGCCGCCACGCTCTGGTACCACGACCATACGCTGGGAATTAATCGCTTGAATGTCTACGCCGGATTGTTCGGAACGTTCCTCATTCGCGACAGCGTAGAAGACGCGCTCAATTTGCCGAAGGGAAAATACGAAGTACCGCTCGCCCTCTACGATCGTCTGCTAACGCACGACGCCCAGCTTCTTTACCCGGTCTCGCCCGATCCAGAATCTCCCTGGATTCCCGAACTCTCGGGCAATGCCATTCTGGTGAACGGAAAACTCTTCCCCTATCTCGATGTTGAGCCCCGAAAATATCGCTTCCGCGTGCTCAACGCTTCCAACGCCCGCTTCTATCATTTATCGCTCCTCGCTAAAGCATCCGCCGACAAAGCATCTGACGACGAAGCGTCCGACGAAAAAGCGTCCAGCAGCGCCACAACGTTTCACCAAATCGGCACGGACCAGGGCTTGCTGCCCGCGCCAATCCCGCTCACCAGCCTTCAAATCACGCCGGGAGAACGCGCCGATCTCGTTATCGACTTCAGCGAGCATCGGGGCGAGCATCTGATTCTCATGAACGACGCGTTCGTGGTGATGCAATTCCGCGTTTCAGCAGGTAAGGTGACCGACACGAGTTCGCTACCTTCCGCCCTGCGCTCGGTGCCCAGGATCCCGGAATCGCAAGCCGTGCAGACCCGCATGCTGACGCTCGACGAATATGTCAACAAGTCGGGCAATCCCGTCATGCTCATGCTGAATGCTTCCCACTGGAACCATCCGGTCACGGAAAAGCCAGTGCTGGGATCGACTGAAATCTGGACTCTGATCAACCCCACCAACGACTCCCATCCCATCCATCTGCACCTGGTGCGCTTCCAGATCCTCGACCGCCAAACTTACGAACCCTGGCTGTTCCAAACCAAGCGCCAGTTGCACTTCTTGGGCCCACCGCAACCGCCTGCCCCAAATGAAGCCGGCTGGAAGGACACGGTACGAGCCGATTCCCGCATGGTCACGCGGATTATCGTCCCCTTCACAGGCTTCACAGGACGTTACGTCTGGCACTGCCACATCCTCGAACACGAGGACAACGAAATGATGCGCCCCTACGACGTAGTGGCGGCGCCGTGATCCCCCTCAAAGACTTGTCATCCTGAGCCCCGCGAGCCCACCGCGGCCGAAAGCCGCGAAGGACCTATGCACCTGTCTCCACTATGAACCGGCGGGTCGGAGTATTGGCTAATCCAAGACCAGCAAGCCCGGGCACATGTCGCAGAGGCTCACCAGTCAGACCGTGCGCACCAAGTCGAAAGGCGTAGAATGCCCTCAATTCGGTCGCCAGTACTGTGAGCGATCTGTGGGATGTGGATATGGACCAAGATGTCAAATCTCCTCTGGAAGCCGAGGCTATCGAGCAGCAACTGGAGAGGATTCTTTCCTCC
>Ga0070765_100000470_pt1 | contig 24329 bp, 13 predicted proteins | sample HubBroMetageWFT5_FD_71516 | JGI IMG/M metagenome (GOLD analysis project Ga0070765, IMG submission 71516) | Warmed and freeze-thawed soil microbial communities from the Hubbard Brook experimental Forest, New Hampshire - Hubbard Brook CCASE Soil... | ecosystem: Environmental > Terrestrial > Soil... | reverse complement strand
CGTCCAGCTTGCTGTAATCCGCTCGCGCCGTCACAACGTCGTCCATTGAGTGTCCCGGCATCGCCTCCGGAATCAGCGCCCGCACCAGCAGCCGCGCAATCGACGCGTTGCCATCCGGAAAATGGAAAATGTACGGCTCTTCTTTCTCGTGTTCGCCGATGCCCAATCCGTCAAAGCCCGCATACGTGAATGATTCGTAGTCGTCAGGCGACTCGAAGCATCCCAACGCAGGGACCGCGTCAATCCCCACTCCATACAAGTCGTGAGGAAACGTCTGAAAAAATGGCAGCGCCTCCGGATGGACCTTGCAAAATTTCGTCAGATAATCCGCATAGCTGATTTTCGCCAGCTTCGCGCGCTTCTCTTCCTTCGAAAGTCCCGCGAGGTAGTCCACTTTCTCCGTATAAACTCGCGCAATGTCGCGCTTCGCCACGTCCGAAAGCGGTGCCTTCGCCAGAAATTCCGGCCACGGTGTCGCGTTCATGCCCGTGATTAGCCGGTCTTCGCCAAACGTCTCCTTGTCAAAAAACGCCGCCGTTCCCATCTTCGCGTAGAGCTTCTGATCGTAGGCCTTGTAAAACCGCTCCGTCTCAATCCCGATCTCTTTGATCAGCGCCTTGGCAACATCGCTGTACTTTCCCGGACTCTCGATCGATTGCGTTCCCCCATAACTCAACACCATCCGGTTTCCCGCCCGAAACTCATTCCGTTTCGCATGCCCGCCAAAATCATCATGATTGTCCAAAATCAGAATCCGCGCATCACGCCCCGCGCCCTTCCGATAAAAATACGCCGCTGCCAGTCCACTGATCCCGCCGCCCACCACCACCAAATCATAAGTCTCGCCCGTCTTCGCTGCCGCCCCATCCGAATCCCAGCTCTCCCCATCGCGCAGCCGATGCGCAAATGTAAACGTCCCATCATGATTCCCGCGCATCCCCATCAACGCCGGCGGATAGTAACCTGCCGCCTTCTCCGGCGCGAAATCATCCAGCGCCGCCGCGGCAAGCAACGTCTCGCCTCCGATCGCGCCGCCAGCCAGCGCCCCGCCCACCCCAATCGCCACGCCATTCAGAAAATCGCGCCGCGTAATCGCGCGATCCATCCCCAGTTCACGATCCTTTTTATCCACTGCTCATCCTCAGCCTCTTCTTCATTCCGCGAGCGCCCGATTGTAGCGCAATCAAGCGCAACATCGAGGCACACGTCTCCGTGCCCTCTGTGTCTCTGCGCCCCTTTGCGTTAAATCTTTCTTCGTTTTTTTCAGGATTTGGCCGTCGCGAGAAATCTACAGTTCCCGCAAAGCAGTAGCTACAGGTAGGCTTGCCGCCCGAATCGCAGGAAAAATGCCGCCAAACACCCCCATTGCCAACGCGAACACGATGCCCATCACAAGGAGGTCCGGAGTGATCTTAAAAGCAAACGCAAGGTTGGAGAAGGTCTGAAAATTGATGGTACTGGTAGTCAAGCCGTTTAACCGCAGAACAGCAAGGCACCCCAATACACCGCCGACAAACGAAATCAAAAGCGCCTCGATGAGAAAAGAGAAAACCACGGAAGGCCCACCGAAACCGAGCGCCCGCATGGTCGCAATCTCCCGGCCGCGATCGGCAACCGCCGAATACATCGTATTCAGCGCGCCGAAAACCGCTCCGATGGCCATGATCATGGCGACAAAACCGCCAAGACGAGTAATGAGCGTGGTCAGGCTCGTGGATTGCTTGGCGTAGTAATCGATTTCCCGCATCACGTCCACGTTCAGGCGAGGGTCCGTAGTGACGGAGTCCTTCAGCTGGCCCAAAGCGTCTGGAGAAGTAAGGTGAACCGTGACGGACTGGAAGCTGTTATCCGGCCTGCTGTACGCCGCGCTCAGCAGATGCGAGTCTCCCCAAACTTCAGAATCAAACGAACTGCCGCCGGCGTCGAAGACTCCCACAACTTGCCACCGCACTGTGCCAAGCGCAATCGAATTGCCGACCTTCAAGCCAGAATACGTGTTGGTCGCGTTTTTCCCTGCGACCACTTCGGCGAGCCCGGCCTTGAACATGCGGCCTTGCACGATTTTCACTTGCTTGCGTATCTCAAGCACGTTCGGTGAAACGCCGCGAAGTTCAACGTTCGCCTCCGTGCCAGTCGAAAGCAAAGGGATCGGAGCCATCAGCACGGCTTCCGGAGTCACCATTGGCCCGTTGCCTCCGCGTGCAATTCCAGGAGCATCTTGAATGATCTTTACCGAGTCGAGCGGGACACCGCTGGTCATCTCCGACGTGGCCCCGGCGCGCACGATGAGGGCGTTATCGGGCGAGCCAGAGGCGACAAGAGTGGCCTGGAAGCCACGCGCCAGCGACAGCATGGCAATGAACACGCCCACCGTTCCTGCGATTCCTAGGACGGCAACGATGGTCGATGTCCAGCGCGCCCTTACGCTGCGAATGTTGTAGACAATCGGAATCGCCATTCTCAAACCCTCCGCAGGGCGTTCACGACACGCATGCGCATCGCGCCAATCCCAGGTATCAGGCCGCTGACGATACCGACCAAAACGGCGAACACCAGCCCGAATGACAGCATGGTTTTCGAGAGCAGCAGCGGCGGGAGCAATCCCGTGACCGCCGCGCTAATCACCGGAATGGCTGCCCAAGCCAGCAAAAGGCCCAGCACGCCACCGAATAGGGCAATCATCGTGGATTCCGCAAGCACGAGGAAGAGAACAGAACTGTCGGTGACTCCAATCGCCTTTAAGACCGCCAGCTCGGCGGTTCGTTCGCGAACGGAAATGGCCATGGTGTTTCCCGTTACCAGAAGAAGCGTAAAGAAGACAACGCTCCCCACGGACAGAATCAGGAACTCAATGTTTCCGAACTGTTTCGCAAACCCTGCGGCAAAGGCGGACTCGGTTTCCGTCTTGGTTTCGTAGGAGGAGTTGGCAAACTTCGTGTCAATCGCCTTTGCGACGCGAACAGAGTCGTCCGGGCTGTCGAGCTTGAGGATGTACCATCCCGCTGTACTCTTCATTCTATCCTTGATGGAATCGGGAATATTCTCGTCAAAGTTCTTCCATTGAAGCCAGAATTGCCCTTCATCGCCATCCGGCTTCTCGGTATGGTAGATGCCGTCGAGATTGAATTCCCAGGTTTTCGTAGGCCCATACAAAGTGTTCTTGATGGGAATGCGGTCGCCGACTTTCCATCCGAAGCGCTTTGCCGTCTTGGCTCCTGCAATCGCGCCTTGCTGGTCCTTCACGAAAGTATTCCACTGATCATCGGGCACGATGAACTCCGGATACACTTTGCGGTGGTTTTCCGCGTCAATCACGAACTGTGGGAAAAAGTTTTTCTCATCCTGGTAAACCCCGCCGAACCAGTGGTCGTGCGTAACATACTTCACACCGGGAATCGCTCGCACTTGGTCCCCGTACGACACGGGCATGACCTGCATTAACCCGACTCGGCTGACGATCACCAGCCGGTCTGCGCCCGCAATGTCAATTCCTCTGTTGAACGCGCTATTCACCACCGCCAAGAACGTAAAGAGCACCAGCGAAATGGCGAACGATCCGATCGTGAGAATCAAACGAATTTTCTTCCGAAACAGATTAGCGAAGATTAGCGATCGGAATTTCACCTGACACCCCCTGCAACCACTCCTTGCTCAAGCTTGGAAGCTTCGACCAGCACGCCTTTCTCGAGATGCAGCGTCGTATGGGCACGCGCCGCCACGACCGGGTCGTGCGTCACCATCAAAACGGTCTTGCCGTGCTTCCCGACAAGTTCCTCAATCAACGCCATGATTTCGTCGGCGCTTTTCCGGTCCAGGTCTCCCGTAGGCTCGTCGCACAGCAGAAACGTAGGATCGGAGACAATCGCGCGCGCAATGGTGACACGCTGCTCCTGTCCGCCCGAAAGCTGCCGAGGGTAGTGGCTCATGCGGTCCGCCAATCCAACCACACTCAGAGCGGTTTCCACATGCTTCCGGCGTTCGGAGCCGGAAAGCTTGGTCAGCAACAGCGGCAACTCCACGTTCTGGTACGCCGTCAGAACCGGAATCAGGTTGTACATCTGAAAGACGAAACCCACGTGCCGCGCGCGCCACTTCGTTAACTTACTCCCGGACATGTGCGTGATTTCGTCGCCGTCTACGGTAATGCTCCCGTGCGTCGGCACATCCAGCCCGCCAAGCAGATTCAGCAACGTGGTCTTCCCGGAGCCGCTCGGCCCCATGAATCCCACGAAGTCGCCTTTGTCCACATCCAGGTTGAGCCGCTGCAGCACCTGAATCTCTTCGCCGCCGCGGCGGTACGTCTTCGAAAGCCCGCGCACCTGAATCAGACTCTTCCCGTTTCCCTGGCCATCCACTCGAATCATCTTTGGCGCTCCTATTTCTTGATCTGGACTGCCTGCCCGTCCTGCATATTGGCAGGCCCTTTCACCACTACCGCATCTCCAGCCACAATCCCCGACAAAATCTCCGTCTGCGTCCCCTGGATGCTGCCCACGGACACCGCACGCCGCTCGAGCTTCTCGTTCTTCACCAGGAACACAATCTTTTTCCCACCGTCGTCGTGCAACGCTTCATTCGGAAGCATAGCCGCCACCACCGGCGCGGTCGCGTCGACTTTCTTCACCGGCTCGTCGCTCAAAAACGTCACCTTAATCCCCATGTCCGGCAAAATTCGCGGATCGAGTTTGTCAAACGATATGCGCACCTTCACCGTGGCTTTCTGTCGGTCCGCCGTCGGAATCACTGTCCTCACATGGCTCGGAATCTCCCAATTCGGATACGCATCCAGAATGGCCGTCACTTTCTGCCTATCTTTGACGCGCGCGATATAGGACTCATTAACGTCCACTTCAATCTCGTTCGAATTCATGTCCACGATGGTCGCGATGCCCGTCCGCGTAAATCCCCCGCCCGCCGAAATCGGCGAAACCATCTCGCCCACCTGTGCGTCCTTCGACACCACAATTCCGTCATAGGGCGCGTTGATCACGCAATTGTCCACTGCTTGTTGCGCCTCGCGAATCCTCATTTCGGACGATTGCACTTGCTGCTTCGCCAGTCCAATTTTCGCTCTCAAGCTGTCTGCGGCGGCACTGGAAGTATCCAACTGCTCTTGGGACTGCACGCCAGCCTTCCGCAGCGCCTCGGCGCGTTGCAGTTGGATTTCCGCCAGCCGGAGCTGCACTTGGAAATCGGCGATCGCCGCCTGCGAAGAGTCCCGGTCCGCCTTCGCTGAGTCCAGCGCCCGCCTCGTATCCGAATCATCCAGCGTCGCCAGCAACTGTCCGGCGTGTACGTGCGTCCCCTCGTCGAAGAACACGCCGGTAACACGCCCTGTAATTTTTGCCGCTATCGTAGCCCTTCGCCGCGGCGTGACATACCCGCTCGCGTTCAAAATCGCCGAGCGCCCTCCGATTTCAGGTTTCTGTGCCGTCACCACTTCCACCGTCGGAGTCTGATTGCGAAACCCAAGAGCCAACCCCGCGATGATGACCACAGCTCCAATCACCGCCGATGCGTAGCCCAGCACCTTACCGGCCTTCCCGCCCGAGCGGTGACTATCCTCGATCCGCAGTGATCCCAGATCCGCCTTCACATGAATTTCTGTCGTTGCCATCACTTCCCTGCTCCCTGCTCGAAAAGGCGCACACATGCGTTTACGTCGTTGCTCTTGGAAAGATTACGGAAAAAGTTGCCTTTTCTGCTTTTCATTCTAACCCGCTTTGGCGCCCGTGTATGGCTCCGCCGCACTCTCTCTAGGTTTTTCGTACGTTTATGCTCTTGTGGCCGAATATGTCGTCCGCCGCTTTGCGGCGCAACGGCTCTCAGGTATACTCTTTCCGTCGCTAATTATCTTAGTCCGTGAGATAATTAGCTGTCAAGATAAAATGCGCCAGATAAATTGCACCGCACAGCTGCCAAGGCCCGCTTCGTCCCGCAAACGCAACGCTTTGATCATTCGTGTTGGGATGGAACTCGGCCGCGAGCTGAGCACCACCTCCATCTTTTTTCACCAGGCCATTGCCGGCAAATTGGGCCTCAACGTTACTGATACCAGATGCTTTGAATTGATGTCTCGTTATTCGCAGGGCCCCCTCACCGCCGGAGACCTCGCCCGCGCCACCGGCTTGACCACCGGCGCCGTCACCGGCATCCTCGATCGCCTCGAAAAAGCCGGCCTCGTCGAACGCTATCGCAACGCCATCGACCGCCGCAAAGTCTTTGTCCGCCCCCGCATGGAGGCCCTCCAGCGCATCGGCCGCCTCTACGAGGGTCTCGCCACCGCCTCGCTCAAGCATGCCTCCGGTTATTCGACCAAAGAGCTCGAGCTGATCAAGGACTACCTGGAGGGCAGCCTTCGAGTCATTCATGATCAAAGCGCCAAGCTCACTCGGTCACAGCACACTCCCTAACTCGCTACCTCCCTAAACAACGCTTTTGTGTTTTAGTTACGCTGCAGGCCCATGCGTTCCAGCAGCACCCAGATAGCAAAATTCCCCGCGTACCCGATTCCCTCTTGACACCAACTCACCAGCCGACTAGAGTAGTTTCGGGAGAAACTGTGGGTTTCTCCGAGTGACGCCAGCATCCTGCTGGCGTTTCGGCTTTTAGGTGGGCTGTACAGGCTTCAGAGTGTCCAGTTCTCTCCTAGCAACCGCCGCGCCCCAATTCTGGCCGTTCGCACGATTCCGGCTGTCAGCGATTTGGAGATCGCTATGCCCAAACACCGAACACTTTCAGAACTATTAAGTTGTTTAGAATCAACACTTGCACAAGTGTCACAAAACAAAGGACTTTAACTTCCTCTAGAATGAACACTTATGCAAAACCCCAGGGGGGTAGGGTGGTTATGGTTAACTGGCGGTTCGCCTTAACTGCTGACCCGAACCCAGCTACCTTTTTTATACCGTTATGATCGGCTGCTCGCGATTGAGACGACGCGTCCCACAATCGAACACTCGCATAAACGAATGTGCGACGTGCTCTCTATCTAAGGCCTACGTTTTGAATGATTTGGCGACCTATACTGACAGGCATCTCGAATGCGCCATTTTCTGTATTTCTGAATGGAGCCCGCCCCTATGCTGAATTTCTGGAAAGACCTTCAGTACGCCCTCCGGACCCTCACCAAGAATCCCGGCTTCGCCCTCATCGGCATCGTCACCCTCGCCCTCGGCATGGCCGTCAACACCACCCTCTTCAGCGTAGTGAACGGTTTCCTCCTTCGCCCCCTCCCCGTCCCCCATCCGGAGCAGATCACCGTCTTTGCCCTCGAACAATCCTCAGTTCCGGGAAATCATCACTTTTCGTATCCCGACTACGAGGACTTGCGCGACCAGAGCGACTCCTTCAGCGATGTATTTGCCTTTCGCGTCTCGCTCGCTGGCCTTACCGTAGATCAGCACGCGGACCACTGCTTGATCAGCCGCGTCTCAAGCAACTATTTTTCCGCACTCGGGATTCACCCCGTCTACGGCCGTTTGATTCTTCCCACCGAAGGACGCACTCCCGGCGCCGACCCGGTTTTGGTTCTGGGCTACTCCTACTGGCGCAAGAGATTTGGGAGCGATCCGAATGTCGTAGGCAAAAAGGTCGTAATCAACGAACATCCGTTCACGATCGTCGGTGTCGCGCCCAAGGAATTTAAAGGAACTTACTCGGTCCTCGATATGGACGGCTATATTCCGTTCAGCGCCGAAATGGCTGAGGACCCTGACAACCTTGTTCAGAAGAACTGGACTGACCGGACCTATCGCGGCCTCACGATTATGGGAAGGCTCAAGCCCAGTGTAACGATCAAGCAAGCCCAGGCTTCCCTCAAGGTTCTGGCGCAACGCATTGCCAGTCAGCATCCGGAGACCGAGAAAGGCATCGATGTCCGGCTCTATCCGGAGAAACTTGCCAGGCCGGAGCCCGACCCTCAGAACCCGGTTCCTGCCGCTGCCATCGCTTTCATGGCCTTGGCTGGACTTGTACTTCTGGTTGCCTGTTTCAACATCGCCAATGTTCTCTTGGTGCGCGCCACGGTGCGCCAGCGGGAAATGGCCATCCGCGCCGCACTGGGCGCCGGTCATGGCCGTCTTGTCAGGCAATACCTCACGGAAAGTCTCTTGCTGGCTTTTTTGGGTGGTGGCGCGGGTCTGCTGCTCGGTTCATGGGCGGCTGGAATTCTGGGCTCGCTCCGCTTTGGCTCGGACCTCCCAATCGAGTTTGATTTTCATCCCGACACGGCTGTCTATTTGTTTGCTCTTGGAACCATCCTGCTGACGGGGCTAATTGTCGGCATCATGCCCGCCCTGCGAGCCGCTCGCACGAACGTTATCTCCGTTCTCCATGAAGGAGGCCGCGGCTCCTCCTCCGGTCCGCGCCGTCAACTCGCCAGAAATACGCTCGTCGCCGCTCAAGTGGCTGGCTCGCTGGTCCTGTTGGTGGTGGCTGGTCTCTTTATTCGCAGTCTGGACAAGGCGCAGAAGATCAGCCTCGGCTTCAACCCGGAACACATCCTCAATCTTTCCGTCGACGTCGCGCAAATCGGTTACAAGGAAACTCGCGGCCGGGAAGTGTACCGCGAAATGGAAAGTCGCATTCGTGCTCTGCCCGGCGTTGAATCTGTCGCCCAAGCCTTTACCGTTCCTATGGGCCTCGTTAGCACCGGCGATCCGCTTTCCTTTGAAAACCGTCCTCTCCAAGCCGGCGAGCAGCCGCCGGATGTTAATTACAACATTGTGACCCCCGGATATTTCGACACCATCCAGATGCCCCTGCTGCGCGGGCGAAAGTTTACCGATTCCGACAGCGAAAAAGCCCCTCTCGTTGCCATCGTCAATCAAAAGATGGCCAAGCAGTTCTGGCCAAAAGAAGACGCCCTTGGCAAACGCTTCAGCATCAAGGGCCCTAAGGGTCCGTTCATCGAAGTTGTAGGAGTTGTACAGGACGCCAAATACCAGAACGTCACCGAGGATCCGCAGCCCTATTTCTATGTTCCGCTCGAGCAGACCTACATGTCTATGCGCACCATCCATGTTCGCACTTCCGTACTTCCAGAAACATTGGCGCTCCAAGTGGAAAGTCAGATCCACGAATTAGCGGCGGACGTTCCCGTCACCCAAGTGCAATCGATGACCCAAGCCCTGCAAGGCGCCAATGGATTTTTCTTCTTCCGCTTTGGGGCCCAATTGGCCGCCACCCTTGGACTTCTCGGCTTGGTTCTCGCTATCGTGGGGATCTATAGTGTGGTCTCCTACGCCGCGGCTCAGCGCACGCAGGAAATCGGCATTCGCATCGCCATGGGCGCCACCACTCGCGATATTTTGAGAATGGTCTTGCGGCAGGGGCTCGGCGTGGTCGGCGTCGGCCTCGCGCTGGGCTTGATTATCGCCTTGGCAGGCACACGCGTTATGGGCGGCCTGTTCGTGGGCATCAAACCTTCCGATCCTGTTACGTTTATTTCCGTGGTCCTTTTGCTTACGGGAATCGCTCTATTTGCGTGCTGGATTCCTGCGCGCCGCGCCACACGCATCGACCCACTTATAGCTCTCCGCTACGAGTAACGGTTTTCGTGGCTACAATCAATGGAGAAGAAGCAGCATCGAGAAGTGGCCTCCTCTGGCAAGCTCTTCGGCCGCGATTCCGAGACTTTGAATTACAGGAGACTTAGTCCAACGTGCGGTGCATCTCCGCGGCGATGACTTCGCTCGCAGCGGAGGCGCTTGCCACGCCGAGGGCGCGGTAGTTTTCGAAGTGGTCTTCGTCGAACCACTGATTTGCTGTAGTGTCGTGCGGAAAAGCCTTGTCCTTCTGCGCGTAGGCTAGAACGTCGCATGGATCGCTCTGCACAAGCGCCGGCTTGAGGTAAATGATCGTTCCATCTTCTTCGGGGGCATCAGGGTTGTAGTGGATCTTTCCGACGACGAAATGAGCCTCAGACCGAAGCATCGCAGGATCATCTGCATTAGCTTTGGGCTTAATTTTTTGAAGGTCCTGCATAACGATCTCTACTCCGAAGTCGGTCCGGCATCGTTCGACTGCGTTGTGCAGATCGCCGAAGGCGTACTCCGAATCGCATGAAGCATCGCAGGCGATGATTAATTTGCACCGCCGCCTCACCAGCTCGTACACCGCCAGATTTTCAAAGTGACCGCCGTCGGAAAGATAGACGTACTTGCTCTCGTCATTCGTCGCCCCAAGGAGCTCTTGTAGCAGACAGGCGAATCCGACGAGCGGGCTCCCGTTCTTCCAGCCTTTGCCGCGCGGATTTCCGATCCACCAGCCAAGACGCACGTCGAACAGCGTCATCAAGAAGGCCAGTCCCGGCTCGGAATAAGAACCCATGTTGGGACTTGCCGCCGCGCCGGAAATCGCCACGGCCGTTCCCATCGTCACCCCATGTTTGAATCCCGGCAGTTTGCACGCCAGCTTCTCCGTGGGCGCATAAAACGCGTCCCAGTACCTCTTGTCTTGAACCACCCGCGTAAATCCTCCATGGATTGGCGTCAAGGCAAACGAACGCGCTTTTCGCGTCTGTAGTGCGAGTTCCCTGCCCCGCACTACGTTCAAGCTCGTGTTCAAAATCGGAAGCGGCCGAGCGTCTTTGGGATCGTTCGAGCCGGGAGGAATATTCAGGCTGCCAAGAGGGAAATTGTCTGCTTCCGAAAATCCTGTGAACGGCTGGGCATTCCGTCCCGGAACGGAGGCGCCCAGATAACATCTCACCAATCGGTTGCGATACAGGTAGTGGATGGAAAATTCGTTGATGTCCACCCGCCAGGAGACGAACAAAGCCGCGCCAAAAAATGCCAGGCAGAGCAGCGGAACGCGGATATCAAAATCCAGATCGCTTGGCATCGCCAAGGTTGGCCAATCCAGACCCTTCGCCCAGTTTGCCGCAAACGATGCGAAGATTGAAAGGCCCAGGAGCAATCCGAGAATGAAAATGTACGGCGTAAGTTTTGCGGCCAGCACGAGGATCTTCTTCGTCAGAGAGGCGTCGGGATTCCACTTGCCGGTTTTTTCGCTCTTGCCAAAAAGCACCCCGTAGACCGTCGAGAGGATCCACATGAGCACGGCGGTCGATGTCGTGCGATGAGCGCCGCCATCCTCCCAGGCAAATATGCGTCCTAACGCGGGCGGAAAGTAAATTGCGATCAAGAACAGCCCGAGCCACGTAAACGCGAAGAATAGTAGCCAGCCCCCCAACCGTCCCCACCACTCGCGGTGTGCGTCGCTCATCCCGCGCCCCATCAGCCCGATATGAATCACGCCGGCGATCAACATAATCAAGATGGACACGGGGGTTCCAAACGTGGCGTTGTGCCAGTTGCTGTAGGTGAGTCTCTCCGTGGCTCCAGGGGGAATCAGGAGATGGCCAAAGGGGACAAAAAGATAGCCAATCAATACTCCGGTCACCGCCGCAGTGAGCATGACCAGCCCGCTAACTGGCCCGGTGCCTCCACCGCGCCTCTTCTTGTAATGTACGATTCGCCTGACAAGGCAAGCCCCAGTCCACATGCTGAAATAGAGCCCGACTCCCATGAGCGGCGCACGAAACAGAGGCTTGTCGAGGATTCCCCAGTCCGACAGGAACAGGCCGCAGCCGTAGGTGAACAGAGTGGAAGAGACCAGCAAGGGCGCGATGATGAACGCGTGGACTGCCCAGGAATTCGCGTACCACGGGTCTCTTTTACCTTCGTGGGGGTCCACTGTTTCGAGGTTCAGTCCCATGAAAATTACTGCTACAAGCCCAAAAATGAGCCCCAGCGCCAGGGCGAAGTACTCCGATCTCATGTACGGTTGAAGCGGATAGAAAGGCCTGGCTTGTGACAATTCCTCGAGGTCTTCGAGCGTGTGCAGAAGAAATACAATCGTTCTGGGCACCAGCAGCAACGAGAGAAGCGCCAGCACCAGGATGATTTGGTTCAGCAGCGTGTTTCGCAGATAGCTTGCGGCAAACGCCAGAAAATCCGCACGCAGCAATCCCTTCCGCGGCGTCAGGTAGTTGCTGTAATCGCGCAAAAAATGCACTTCGGGAGGATCGCCTGCTTCTTCAGGCATGTTCGGCGGCGTTGACAGCCGCCGCTCAATCTCCTGTATTCCAATGCCCTGATGGTGCATCCACCCCATCAGCCAGCCGCCGATATAGCCGCCGCCGGAGACCGTAGAAACGTAATCCATCGATCGCAACAGCTTCTTTCTCGCCAGGGCTTGCAGCACTCCCAGGTTGAATGTCGCGCTGCGGATTCCTCCGCCTGAAAACGCCAAGCCGATTAAGCTTCTTTGCGCCGTAGGACGCTGCGGGTTTTCCCTGAGCCGCAAGTTTCGAGACGTTTCCACCTGCTGCAGCTCCTCTTCGAGCACGTCTCGGATAGATGGTGAGGTCATCTCTTCTCGCACCCCCTGGCATTGAGCCACCCCTAGCTGTTCTCACAGTTGGGTGGAACCCCAAGAGTAGTGAAGGGCGCTTTCACAGCGTTTCATCCCATTGGACGTTAATTTCCAGTCATTCCTATGGGCTAGTCCAGGTCCGGCGGAGAATTCCGCCCCTCTCCCATTGCACCGGTGGAACCATGGCCCCGATTTCTGCGCCAGACTCGCCATCTTCCGGTAACCTTGCCTTAAGTACTGCTTCCCTCGATGAGTACATATCGTGTCCTACGAACACCTGCGCCGGAGCAGCCGCATTCCCAAAGAGGTCGCTATCCTTCTGACCGGAAGCGACATGGATGGCAAGGGTTTCTCGGAAATGACCAAGACAGTGCTTCTCAGCCGCCACGGTGCCGGCATCATTTCCACCTATAAGCTCTCCGCTGAGCAAGAGATCATTGTTCGCTATCTAGATACCAATAAAGAAGCTCTCGTTCGCGTGGTTGGCCGCATCGGTTCCGAAGGGGAGATTTACACTTACGGCGTGGCATTTGTGGATCCCGGCACGATCGACTTCTGGGGCATCGACTTTGCCCCCGTTTCCGAGAAGGAAAAAGAAGCTCGCCGCACGCTCCTCGAGTGTGGAAATTGCAAAGAGCGCGAAACGGTGGAACAAAGCGACGTCGAATCAGACGTGTTCCTCATCAACGAGGGGATCGTCCGCTATTGCAAACAGTGTGGAGACTCCACCCTTTGGAGGCGCGCCTCGGAAGTCCCTGATGGACAGCCGGTGCTCGTAGCCGCTGGGCCAATCGCCCACGTGGCCTCGTCCCCAGAGACGACGAATATCGCCACAACGCAAGCTCCCTGGAGCCCGCAGACGCCGCATGGCGGGCAAACTCCGGCAAACTTGCAAACTTCGCCTGACTCGCAGAGTTCCTCGACACATGGCTCATCTACGGACCGCAAACTCGCTGCGCCCGTGGACAACCGCCGCAAACACACCCGCACCAAGGTCAGCTACAAAGCCTGCATTCGCCGCTCGGGCTTCACCGAAGACGTTGTAACCTGCGAAGATATGTCCAAGGGTGGTCTGTGTTTTAGGAGCCGCAAAAAATATTTTGAGCGTACCGCCATTGAAGTCGCCGTTCCCTACTCGCCAGGGGGTAACGCCATTTTCGTGCCGGCCGAAATCGCCTGGGTTGTCGAAATCACGAAAGACAAGCTCTACAAGTGCGGTGTCGCCTACCGCCTCACCACTAGAGGCTCGTAAGACCTCAAAAGGATAAAGCCTTCGGATCAGTGGAACTGACGTCAAAAAAGGACCGTGGCTCTCGCTGGTCTCGATCTGCAGGTGCGGCCCGGCGAAACATAGTATGGTCAAGCGGGCAGCTGTTAGCCCGTCCTCCCAGGAGCGCTTGAATGGTGCAGATCAAAGGATCCGCAATCAAGGAAACCATCGCCCAGATAAAGCGCCGCTCAGGCGAGGCTGCTTTCCAGAAAATCCTCGGCCTTCTCGACGAGGAGACCCGGAAGATCTTCGAAGGCGAGATTTTCTCTTCCACCTGGTACCCCCTCGATTTCTTCACCCGCTTTCTCGAAATCGAGATTAAGGTCTTGGCCGACGGCAACGAAGAGATGGTCACGCGCGGTTCGGAAGCCGTCATCGAGCGGCAGCTTCGCGGAATTTACAAAGCTTTCGTGAAACTAGGTTCGCCTGAATTCGTAATCAAGCGCATCGCCGCCGTCCATGCCACGTATTTTCAAGGCGTGCCCATCGATGTAAAACTCGAGGGAAACAACAGAGCACTCGTCAAGTACACCGGCTTTGAAAAACAGCACCGCATCATGGGATTCGCAATCGTGGGATTCTTCAAGAAAGCCCTGGAGATTTCAGGTGCCAAGGAGGTGGCCATTCATTTCTCCACGCCGATCGAGGAAGGCAAAGGCTATTCCGAACTTTCCATTGCGTGGACCTAAGCAGCGGCTGTTTCGCGTATAAGCATGGAATAGATCAACGGCAATATCTAAATTGTCGAGAAACAAACCATGCCTGCCGGCTCTCGCGGTTTCCCTTTCGTCTGTTTTCCTCTTGTTTGTTTTCCGAATATCCGCCCAAGCGCAGGGCCTGAGCGAAGAAATCATTCGCGTCGGCTGAGGTTGGGCAAGGGATTGGTGTACCAGGCCGCTGCCTGCGTGGGCTCTGAAAGCAGCCTTCTGCGCCAATCAAATGCCGCTTACATGCAACGATTTAGGCAATGTACGGAGCGTTAGACCGATAAGCTCTCTGTTTCAGCAAACTTAGATTTGGTAAAGAGATTGCACGGGAATTTGTCAAGTGACGTAACGACTCCACCCCCATAGGTAGATGAGGGTCAGGTAGCCGCAGGCCAGAATCAACGGGCTCCGCAATTTGGGGACTTCCACAACTTGAAACAGGCGTTGAGATTCCGGCGTTTGTACACGACTTCGTGAGTTTTGTTAACTCGGGAGGCCCGCTGCGAAGCTCATCCTGCGCTCTTGCTCGCGGTTCGTGAGCGACGCATCAGACCAGCCAATTGTTCAAGCGGAAGACAATGGAGAATGGTGATGCGCCAAGACAGACATGCCGAAGCTTCCCTTTCTGCAACGAAATGCGCCTTCCTCTTGCCCTTGGCGTTTCTCGTGCTGGCGCTCGGCACGGCCAGAGCTCAGACCAATCCTATCGTGATTGAGAACCAGCAACCTGGTTCGGCCGCGTGGGACCTTGATACCAGCAAGGTGGGGACGGACACCGTAGGCCAGATCAAGGGTTACGCGTCCGCGGCGAGTATCAACAAGGGCGAGAACATTACCTTCTACGTGAGCACTAACCCAGCTCAAACCTACACTATCGACGTCTATCGTGTAGGTTGGTACCAGGGACTAGGCGGGCGCCTCATGCAGCACATTGGCCCGCTCAACGGTGTTACGCAACCCACATGCCCCATGGATGCGACGACGGGAATGATTGAGTGCCGGTGGGCGCCAGCCTACACCTTGGCGACTCAAACGTCGTGGACCAGCGGGATTTATCTTTGCATCCTCACGAACGCACAAGGGTACCAGAACTACATAATATTTGTGGTGCGCGACGACAGCCGTATCGCGGCCCTGCTCTACCAATCGCCCGTGGCGACCAACCAGGCCTACAACGATTATCCAGATGACGGTAAAACGGGCAAGAGTTTGTACGATTTCAACAGCTACGGCGCAGTTTTAGCGGCAACTGGCTACAAGTCGGCGGCTAAGGTCTCTTTCGACCGTCCGTACCAGGATACGGGCATTGACGAGGGCTTTCGCTCGGATTATGGGGAGGTGAATTTCATTCGCTGGATGGAAGCGTCGGGATATGACGTGTCTTACACAACCGACGTCGATACCCACGCTAACGGCTCCATCTTATTGAACTACAAAGGCATCCTCTCGATGGGGCACGACGAATACTGGTCGAAGCCGATGTACGACGCGGTAAATGCCGCTCGCGATGCGGGTGTCAACCTAGGCTTCTTTGGTGCTGACGCGGTTTCCTGGCAAATCCGGTTCGAGTCCTCGAGCACCGGCGTGCCGAATCGCGTAATCGTTTGTTATAGGGACGTTAACCTTGATCCCATCACGGATCTGACGCTGAAAACCATCAACTGGCGCGATCCGGTGCTTAACCGTCCGGAGCAGGTGCTGATGGGCATCCAGTACAACGACAACAGCTCTCCGCCACAGAATGGCCAAGGCTTCTTCCCCTCGTACGTTGTGACCAACAGCGGGGACTGGGTTTACGCCGGTACAGGGTTAACAGACGGCACCGCTGTGAAGGGACTCGTGGGGTACGAAGCCGATCGTTATGACAATACCTATCCCTCGCCGAACGCGGTAAGCGGTACATACTTTCTGCTGTCGCACTCGCCCTGGGGCACCGGTCAATATCAGTACTCCAACTCGTCCGTCTATCAAGCCCCGAGCGGAGCCTGGGTATTCTCAACGGGGACTATGAATTGGAATTGGGCATTGGATCTCTACGGGCACGGATACAACCTCGTTGACCCCCGCATCCAGCAGACAACGGCAAACATTCTCAATCGATTCGTCTCCAGCTCGGGGGCCCAGACCTTACCTACCGTGATCAGCGTGACACCCGTATCCGGCACCACGACCGGCGGCACGGCAATCACGATTAGCGGAACCAATTTTGTCGCAGGGGCCACGGTGAGCTTGGGCAGCAGCGCCGCGACGAGCGTGAGTGTAGTCAACAGCACGACGATTACGGCCACGACCCCGGCGGGCTCAGCCCGAAGCGTCAATGTGACGGTTACCAATCCTAATGGGCAAAGCGGGACGCTATCGAATGCGTTCACGTACAGCTTGCCTGCGCCCATGGTCACGGGCGTGACACCCGTATCGGGCTCCACGATAGGTGGCACGCCGATCACGATTAGCGGGACCAATTTCGTCGCTGGGGCCACGGTGAGCCTGGGCAGCAGCGCGGCAACGGTCGTTACTTTCGTCAACAGCACAACGATTACGGCCACGACGCCGGCCGGTGCGGCCGGAAGCGTTAACGTGACCGTCACCAACCCTGACGGGCAAAGTGGGACGCTCTCCAATGCGTTTGCGTACAGCGCGACGGCGCCGACGGTTGGCAGCGTGTCGCCGAACACGGGCTTTACGACAGGTGGGACGGCGGTCACGATCACGGGCACGAATTTTGCCGCAGGGGCGGCAGTGAGTCTAGGCGGCGGCCCCGCCACCGGCGTTAACGTCCTCAACGGCACGACCATTACGGCGACGACGCCAGCGCATGCCGCTGGCCCGGTGAACATCGTCGTGACGAATACGGACGGTCAGAGCGGTACGCTTACGGCAGGTTTCACATACGTCTTGCCGGCGCCCACGGTCGCAAGCGTGACACCCATATCCGGCTCCACGACCGGTGGTACTTCCATCACGATTAGCGGAACCAATTTCGTCGCGGGTGCCACGGTGAGCTTGGGCAGTAGCGCGGCGACGGGAGTGGCCGTTGTTAACGGTACAACCATTACGGCCACAACGCCGGCGGGCGCGGCCGGGACCGTCAACATGACCGTCACCAACCCTGATGGGCAAAGTGGGACGCTCTCGAATGCGTTCACGTACAACTTGACGGCACCGACGGTTAGCAATGTGTCGCCGAGCACGGGCCTCACGGCGGGTGGGACTGCGATCACCATCACGGGTACAAATTTTGCGGCAGGGGCGGCAGTGAGCCTCGGCGGTAGCCCGGCCACTGGCGTGACCGTAGTAAACGGCACGACCATAGCGGCCACCACGCCGGCTCATGCCGCTGGCGCGGTAAACATCACCGTGACCAACACGGACGGTCAGAACGGAACGCTTACCGCCGGATTCAGTTACCTGTTGCCAGCACCCACGGTTAGCAATGCATCGCCGAACGTCGGACTGACTACTGGCGGGACGGCCATCACGATTAGCGGAGCCAATTTTGTGGCGGGCGTCACGGTGACCGTGGGCGGCAGCCCAGCCACCGGCGTTGCCGTCCTCAGCGGGACAACCATAGCGGCAACGACGCCGGCGCATGCCGCTGGCGCGGTGAACATCACCGTAACCAACACGGACGGTCAGAGCGGCACCCTTACCTCCGGATTCACTTATGTGTTGCCTGCGCCGACAGTTGGCAATGTGTCCCCGAACACCGGCCTGACGACCGGTGGCACGGCCATCACGATTACTGGAACCAATTTCGTGGCCGGCGCCACAGCGACCGTGGGCGGCAGCCCAGCTGCTGGCGTAGCCGTTATCACCAGCACGACGATCACGGCCACGACACCGGCACATGCCGTTGGCGCGGTGGGTGTGACGGTGACCAATCCAGATACCCAAAGCGGGACGCTCGCCACCGGATTTACCTACACTGCGGTGGGTGCGCCGACGCTTGTTTCGATCACTCCTAACAGTGGTCTTCGCGGCACTGCTGTTCCGGTGACACTGACAGGCACGAATTTCGCCGCAACCGGAACTAGCATTGCAGTATCCGGAACGGGGGTCACGGTCGGCACCTTGACTGTTGTGAATTCCTCGACGATTACCGCGACCTTCACGATCGCAGCCAGTGCGACAATCAGTACCAGGAACGTTAGCGTCACAACCTCCGGCGGAACCAGCAACACTCACACCTTCGCCGTGCAGGGGCCGTTGCTGACCTCAATCTCTCCTAGCACAGGCGAGCGGGGCACCGACGTTCCGGTGACGTTGACCGGGAGTGGCCTGACCAGCGCAAGCGCAATCACCGTCTCTGGAAGCGGGATCACCGTCAGCAATATTGCGGTCGTGGACGACGGTACTGTAACGGCAACATTCTCCATCACCGCCGGCGCTGGACTAACGGCTAGAACTGTCAAAGTCGTCACTCCAGTAAGCGGAACCAGCAATGCCGTTACTTTCACAGTGGTTCTGCCGCCTGTGCCAACGCTGGTCTCGATCGCTCCCAATTCGGGCGTGCGCGGTACTGCCGTTCCGGTGACGCTGACCGGCACGAACTTCACTGCAATGGGAACCAAGATTGTGGTGTCCGGGTCGGGGGTCACTGTCAGCAATCTTACGGTGGTGAACGACACAGCCGTTACGGCAACCTTCACGATCGCCGTTAGTGCTGCCACCACGGCGAGGAACGTGACCGTCACAACGCCGGGTGGTACCAGCAACATTCAGACATTCACGGTTCTGGGACCGACCCTGAGTTCTGTCACTCCGAATCCCGTCACGCATGGTGCCGGGATTCTGCTGACGCTCACGGGCACGAATCTGGCTGGAGCGACGGCAGTGACCGTATCCGGGACCGGCAACTCGTGCACAGTCAGTGCGTCGACGTCCACAACGGTGAATACGACTTGTACCCTGACAGCGGGTGCCGACACCGTTAAAGTCACAACGCCGATCGGAGCCACTGGTACGATCCCCCTGACAGTAAACTGAGGGGAACGCGAAACCGGATCAAGCCCTTCGTCGTGCTCAAGTTTGGTCGGCAGATCGCGAAGGGGACCTAATCCCTCCCATCCTTGAAGAATTACGTTCGCCGAAGTTTCCCAGCCCAACAAGCCCCTTTCAACACGAAGCCTCTATACAATAGGCAGACGGCAGACTGATCGATGTCCGGAGAAGTCGGCGGGCACCTATGCGGGCAATGGCAAAATCTAAATATTCCCTGAAACTGCGCCGTTTATCGGCTCCCGTCGTTTTCTTCGCATTTGTTTGCCAAATCCGCGCTGAGGCCCAGAGCCAAGACCAGAGTGTGATTCGCGTGGGCGTAAATCTTGTACTTGTTGATGCGACCGTGAAAACGAAAGCCGGGCAAATCATGGCCGACCTGAAAAAGGAGGACTTCGAGGTTCGCGAAGATGGCGTCGCCCAAAAATTGGAAGTCTTCAGCCGCGACGAATTGCCAATCAATGTGGCTCTCGTGCTGGACCTGAGTGATTCCATCGGTCCATTCCTCGGGCCGCTCCGGGACGCCGCGAACACCGCTCTGGCCGCACTCAAGCCCGATGATGAAGCCGCGCTCTTTACGTTTTCAACAGAAGCCCAGTTGCGCGTTCCCTTCACGAAAGACAAGACGGAAATCGCCAACCAGATCAATTCCTTCCACGCCGGCGGCGCCACAAATATCAATGACGGCATCTTTCTCGCCTCGCAGTACCTCTTGAAGCTGCCGCCAAAGGGCCGCAGGGTCATCATTCTCATCAGCGATGACGTCGCGACGGACGCCGGTGGACAAGGCACGGGCGACATCGTCACCGAGGCCATCGCCGCCGATGCCGTCCTCTACAACCTCAAGATCCCCGGCTACAACCCGCCGCAAACGCTCTTTGCCGCCAGCATGATTCCTGGCCTGGTCAACATCCGCAAAGTGATGGACCAAACGGGCGGCGAACTCTTCGACGTGCAAGACATCGCACACCTGGATTCCGTCTTTCGCGCCCTGATTCAGCGCATTAAGACGCGCTACACACTTGGCTACTACACGAACGCCAGCGCAGCTCTTGGCAAGCCGCATAAACTCGATGTTCGCCTGGCCTCCTCGTTCGGAAAAAAGGGCCGCGAGTACGTGGTGCTCTCGAAAACCGGCTTCTACGTTCATTGAAATACGCTTGGAAAAGAAAGAAGCCGGCCCGAGCTTCCTTTTTTACCTGTTGACATCCCACAGGTCTTTCGCGATACTCCTGTGGGTGTGCCACAGGAGGCCGAATGGCCGGCTTAAAATCAACGCTTCTTATTTCACTCTCGATCTGCCGGCCTTTAATCCTACCGTAGCTACTGGAAGGTTATGCTGACCTGGTTAGGCACTTTCGGTTCCCGGATTCGTACTTGGCTTTCACCACGCCCGGTCGATCAAGACTTTGAGCACGAGCTGCAGGCCCACCTCGACCTGCTGACCGACGAAAATGTCCGCCGCGGCATGAACCTAGACGAAGCCAGGCGCTGCGCTCGGCTCCGCTTGGGCGGCCTAACACAACTCAAGGAAACCAATCGCGAACTACGAGGCTTACCGATGCTCGAAACATTTCTTCAAGACACGCGTTACGCCGTGCGCATGTTGCGCAAAAATCCCGGCTTCACCGCCGTTGCTGTGCTCACGCTGGCGCTCGGCATCGGTGCGAACACCGCTATTTTCAGCATCGTCTATGCGATGCTCCTGAAACCATTGCCCTATTCCCAGCCGGAGCAGCTCCTCACCGTGTTCGAGGCGCAGCCGCAAGCCGGGGTCAAGGCCACGGGCTGGTCCTATGCAAATTTCGCGGAGTTTCGCGAGCAAAATCGTGTCTTCAGTGACATGGCGGGCAGCCAACAGCACCAGCTCACGTTGACGGGCCGCGGCGAGCCGTCGGTCGTAAACACTTCCGTCGTGACGCCGGAGCTCTTCTCGGTCTTCGGCCAGAGGCCGCTCATGGGACGCGTGTTCTACCCGGAAGACGGCAAGCCGGGCGCGCGAGCGGCTGTCATACTCAGCGAAAACTTGTGGCGGGGCTCGTTTGGTGGAGACCCGAACGTCATTGGAACCTCGATCAATTTGGACAAGCGCTCTTTCACCATCGTCGGAGTTATGCCCGCGGCGTTTCGCTTTCCGAATCTGACCGAAAGCGAGCAACTCTGGATTCCTCTCGTTCAAGATCCACTCTTCGGCAGCTGGATGGAGCGAAGAGGGGGCCATTGGCTCCGAGTGACGGGGCGGTTGAAGCCGGGCGTCTCCGCGACGCAAGTTCAGGCGGAGCTCGATGAAATCAGCGCGAGGCTCGCCAAGGAGTTTCCGGCAGAGAACGACGGCTGGAGGATCCGGTTTATGCCTCTTAAACAGCTGATCGTCGGAGATGTGCAGTCCGCACTGCTCGTGCTTTTGGGCGCCGTGGGCCTCGTATTGCTGATCGCCTGCGCCAATATCGCCAATCTTCTTCTCACGCGGGCGACTTCTCGCGCACGCGAGATTGCTGTGCGTTCGGCGCTGGGCGCCGGCCGCTCCCGAATTGTTCGCCAGCTGCTTAGCGAAACGCTCGTGCTTGGCATGCTCGGCGGGCTGGCGGGTATTGCTCTCGCGTACGCGGGCGTTCAAGGCTTGACCTCGCTCATCCCTCGGAATCTGCCGCAAGTGAACGCCATTCGCGTGGACAATCTTGTCTTGGGATTCGCGTTGCTTCTTTCTGCCGTCGCAAGCTGCGCGTTTGGTTTGGCACCCTCGTTGTTTGCGGCAAATTCCAATTTACAGTCGAGTCTCCGCGAAGGCGGCGCACGTTCCGGTGAGAGCGGTAATCGCCGCCGCGTGCGCGGCTTCCTGGCGGCTGGAGAAATTGCCCTCGCGATGGTATTGCTGGTCGCGGCGGGCTTGCTGCTGAGAAGCTTTTCCAAGCTCACGGCGGTCAGCCCGGGTTTCGACGCGCAGCATGTTGTGCAGGCCGACATATCGTTGCCGCGGTTTCAATATTCGATGCCGCAGCAATGGGCGGCTTTCTCCGAAGAATTGCTCACGCGGCTTCAGTCCGAGCCTGGAATGCGCGATGCCGCCGTGGTTGTGCCAAGACCGATGACCGACGGCTTCATCAATCTTGGTTTCGACATCGTGGGAAATCCCCCGGTGGCGGCGGGGACGTCCAGGACGGCTAACTATGTTTCCGTCAGTCCAGACTATTTTCGGGTGATGGAAATTCCGCTGCTAGCGGGGCGCCTATTCGACCAGCACGATGTCGCCGCTTCGCCTCGCGTTTCACTGATCAGCGAAGCAATGGCGCGGATTTATTTCCCGAATCAAAATCCGTTGGGAAAGCAGATCGTCTTTGGTTTTCCTCCTGATATCGGAGCCGCGCGCGAAATTGTTGGCGTCGTGGGTGATGTGCGCGACGTTGCGTTAGCACAGGATCCTGGAGCAATGATGTATGTTCCTTACGCCCAGGCACCCTTTTGGGGCGCGAATGTGGTCGTAAGGAGCACGTTGAGCGCCGCTAGCGTGGCCAGCACGATTCGCCGGGATGTCCAACAGATCGATAAGGATTTGCCGGTAACGGATGTCGCGATGATGAAGGACACGATCGATGCCACCGTCGCGCAACCGAAGTTTCGCACGTTCTTGCTGGGACTGTTTGCGGCCATGGCGTTGGTGCTGGCCGCTACTGGAATTTTCGGCGTGGTTTCTTATTCGGTTTCGCGGCGCACCAACGAAATCGGCATCCGCGTAGCGCTGGGAGCTTCGCGTAATCGAATTCTGCGCATGGTCTTCGGCGAAACGCTCGTCCTGACGTGCGCGGGCCTGGTTCTTGGAGTACCTTCCGCGCTTGCCGGCTCTCACCTGCTCGGCCACCTGCTCTTCAACGTTTCGGCCAACGACCCCGCTACGCTCGCCGCCGTTGCGTTTACTCTCGCCTTGGTAGCGGCCATCGCCGGATACATCCCCGCACGTCGCGCCATGAGAGTCGATCCCATGGTCGCCCTCCGGCACGAATAAACGGTGTTGCGTGGACAATTTGCCCTGCTCGCGAGTGCCTATCTTCTCTCGTGGTGTGCCTTGCTCGCTTGCCTTGGGGAAGCCCAAGCGAACGCAAAAACGCGCGGAGGGAGGTTTAGAGGAAATAAGCTAGCGGCTCACTGGTATTTCGCGACAACTTCTCCGTTTTCAATCTTCAGATCCGAAATGTCCGACGGTAGCTTCAGCTTTTCTCGGTTTTCCGGCGATTCCATCATCCGGCGCACAGCTGCCTCCAGCGTCGCCTGCGGGATCGGCAGCGCGCCGATCTGGCCGCTCACGGGCTCAAAGCGCAGAAAACCATTGTCTGCGCCCAGCTTGCCTTCTAGCTGGAGGGTCATCTCTTTACCGTGTACATCGAGGACTACGTATGCGCGCACGCGGTCATCGATCAACTGCACCTTTACATCCTTTACGTTCGAGCGCATCTGCTCGACATCGTCCGTGGTGGGCTGCTCGGCGTTCGGCGCTCCGTCGGTGGTATTGCCGGGAAGCGCATTCGCGGCTGGGTTCGACGACTGGCCACCGGGAAGAACCAGATGCCATGCCAAATACGAGTTCAGTTCGGTCTCGTCCATGCGAAGTGTTGCTGGCTGGCCCTGGGCTACCGCCTGCTGCACATCCTGGAATTTCTGTTCGACGCGTGCGGCGGCTTCTGGCGTGCTCGACACAGTTGGCGGAGCAGACTTATGCAGCAATAGAATCAGTACGATGAGAGCGCAACCGTAGACTGTCCAGCGCACCATGCGGAAGATCAGTACGAGCGCGCTCATTCTGGACGCGTGGGGATCGGACATGTGGTTCCCGCCCGGAGGGTTGGCGATCTTTGGCATGACTTGCTCCTTGCTGTTCTGACCCAATGGTTGGATGTTCGTTTCCGCTTCTCAGTTTCGTGTTTTCAGCGGTCCAGAGATACGGCGAGTTGTCCACACGGGAGAGAGAGATTCATCCCTTC
>Ga0070765_100000469_pt1 | contig 24341 bp, 22 predicted proteins | sample HubBroMetageWFT5_FD_71516 | JGI IMG/M metagenome (GOLD analysis project Ga0070765, IMG submission 71516) | Warmed and freeze-thawed soil microbial communities from the Hubbard Brook experimental Forest, New Hampshire - Hubbard Brook CCASE Soil... | ecosystem: Environmental > Terrestrial > Soil... | reverse complement strand
GATGAAAAAATCGCGGACAAGGACAAAAAGTCCGACGATAAGGGCAAGGACGCTGACAAAGATAAAGACAAAGATAAAGACAAAGATAAAGACAAAGATATAGACAAAGATAAAGACAAAGAGAAGGCAAAGGACTCCGATAAAGCGAAAGATGCCGACAAAAAGGACGCCGATAAGAAGGACGAGCCGCCCAACGTCACTATCGACCTAGAGGGCATCGGCCAACGCATCGTCTCCTTGCCCATCAAGGCCGCGAACTACGTCGACCTCGATGCAGGCAAGGCCGGCGTACTCTTCCTCACCGAAATTCCTTCCGTTCCTTCCATCGACGGGCCGACCTTTGGCACTGTCTCCAAATTCGATCTGAGCACGCGCAAAACGGAACCCTTCCTCGGAGGTGTTTCCGCCTTCACAGTTTCCGCCAACGGCGAAAAAGCCCTCTATCGCATGGGTCCGCCCCCTGCCGCTCCCTGGTTCATTAATCCCACCGCCGCCGCTCCCAAACCGGGCGAAGGCCAGCTGAAACTGGATAGCATGGAGGTCTACGTCGATCCGCGCGTCGAATGGAACCAGATGTATCACGAAGTCTGGCGCATCGAACGCGACTTCTTCTACACTCCCAACTTTCACGGCCTCAATCTCGCCGAAGCCGAAAAGAAATACGCGCCTTACCTGAAGGCCGCCGGTGGACGCGGCGATATCAACCATCTCTTCACCGAAATGCTTGGAGAACTCACCGTCGGCCACATGTTCGTCTTCGGCGGCGATATGCCCAAAGCCCCGTCCGTTCGCGGCGGCTTGCTCGGCGCCGACTACAAAATCGAAAACGGGCGCTACCGTTTCGCGCGCATTTTCAACGGTGAAAATTGGAACCCGGAACTTCGCGCGCCTTTGACCCAGCCCGGTGTGGATGTTCGCCTCGGTGACTACCTCATCGAGTTCAATGGCCGGGAAGTGCGGCCGCCTGAAGATGTCTACTCTTTCTTTGAAAACACCGCTGGCAAGCAAATCCGAATTAAAGTCAGCGCCAATGCCGATGGCAAAGACGCGCGCGACGTCACCGTTGTCCCTCTCGACAACGAATTCGATCTTCGCAACCGCGCCTGGGAAGAAGACAATCGCCGCAAGGTCGATCAGCTTAGCGGCGGCAAACTTGCCTACGTCCATGTTCCAGACACTGCCGTCGGGGGCTTTGTGAATTTCAATCGTTTCTACTTTGCTCAGGGCGATAAGCAGGGGGCGGTTATCGACGAGCGTTACAATCACGGCGGCGCCATCGCCGACTACATCATCGATCTGCTCGGTCGTCCGCTCCGCAATTGCGCCACCACCCGTGAAGGCGAGAAGTGGTGCTCGCCGTTGGCGCAAATCTACGGCCCCAAAACAATGATCATCAACGAAATGTCCGGTTCCGGTGGCGACGCTCTGCCCTGGATGTTCCGTCAGGATAAAATTGGCCCGCTCGTTGGCACGCGTACTTGGGGCGGCCTCGTCGGCATCGGCAATTATCCGTCGCTGCTTGATGGCGGCTTCGTCATGGCACCACGCGCCGCTATCTACGGTTTGCACGGTGAATGGGAAGTCGAAAATCATGGCGTCGCGCCGGACATCGAAGTGGAAAACGATCCAGCTTCGGTCGCGGCAGGCCATGACCTGCAATTGGAAAAAGCCGTCCAGGTCACCCTGGACAACCTAAAGAAAAATCCCGTGGTGATCCCCGATCACCCGGCCTATCCCAACTACCACCAAAACTGAAATCCGCTCTGGCGCTAAAGCTCCAGAACTTGGGGGTGCCCCACCCTTTGCGCCATTTGCAAAGGGTGGGCTCTTACGATCGATTCTCGAAAATTTCTCTGCTTCCTGTATTTCTCCAGCTTTTGTAGGGACCGCCTTCTGAGGCGGTCCGCCTAGTACACTTCAACTCCTCATTCCCAAGAGCGCCTCTCCCACAAATCACTTATGATATTTGCTGGAAAATTCACAACAAGTGGATCCCCGTCCCTGAGGCCAGCATGCCCGAACTTCCCGAAGTCGAAACCGTCGCCCGCGGCCTGCAACGCGAAATCGCTGGCCGCCGCATCCTCACGGTTACTCTAGGCAAAATCGACTTCATCGACAATCCCGCCGAAATCGAGCTCCATCTTCCCACGCGCACCATCGAACGCGTCGAGCGCTATGGGAAATTCATGCTCCTTCGCCTCACTCATCCAACTACCACAGAACCATCCGCTCTGCTCGTGCATCTCGGCATGACCGGCTCTCTCATGCCCAGAGCCGCTGCGGAACCCCACACCAAACACACTCACGTCATCTTTCTTCTCGACGACGGCCGCGAACTTCGCTACGTCGATCCACGTCGCTTCGGCCGCATGGCATTTCTTGCCGGCCCTCGACTCCAACAGGAACTCCTTCGCTTCGGTGTCGATCCACTCGAATCCACCCTCGAAGCCTTCGTTACCCTGATCCACAGTCGACGCACCCACAGTAAAGCCCTGTTGCTCGATCAGTCCGTCATCCGCGGCGTCGGAAATATCTATGCCGACGAAAGCCTATGGCGCGCCAAAATTCATCCCGCTCAGCGCGGCGCCAGCTTGAAGCCGGCACAAATTAAGCTCCTCTACGCCAAACTCCAAGAAATTCTTCGCAAGGCCATCGCCCTCCGCGGCTCTTCCATTTCCGATTTCCTCGATTCCGACGGCATTCCCGGCGATTACCAACATCACCACCGCGTCTACGACCGCGAAGGGAAGCCATGCCTGCGTTGCAAAACTCCCATTCGTCGCATCATTGTTGCAGGCCGCAGCAGCTACTTCTGCCCGAAGTGCCAAAAGGCTCCCCGAAACCAAAAGCGCAACCGAAAGCTCCGCCAAATACGGCGTAAGGCCAGGAAATAATGCGCGCCGTCGTTCAGCGCGTCAGCCGAGCGAAAGTCACGGTCGAAGGCAACGTCGCCGGTGAAATCGGATTCGGCCTGATGGTCCTTCTCGGCGTCGGCAAGGCAGACACCTCCGCAGTCGCCTCCGCATTCGCCGAAAAAGTCGCCAATCTCCGTATCTTCGAAGACGATCAAGGCAAAATGAACCACTCCTTACTTGACGTGAAGGGTGCCGTGCTGGTCGTGTCGCAGTTCACGCTCTACGGTGACGCGCGCGGTCAGCGTCGGCCCACCTTCATCTCCGCCGGACCGCCCGATCTAGCCAAAAAACTCTACGAAGAATTCTGCGAAGCCCTGCAAGCTCTCGGCGTCACCGTCGGCCGGGGAATATTTCAAGCTATGATGTCTGTGGAGCTGGTCAATGAAGGCCCAGTCACAATCCTCCTCGACTCCGAAAAAACGTTCTAAGCCATCTTCTGCGGAGGTTTCTGCGACGGACTGGTCGGCAGAACGAGTTCTCAGCGAACTCCCCGGCTTAGGCACGCAACGAAACATCGATGGCATGGCGCAATTTGGAATCCGTGCTGAAAACGTATACGGCGTCTCCAAGCCGCAACTGGACAGTCTGGCGAAACGAATAGGCAAAAATCATCGCCTCGCCGTGAAGCTCTGGTCTACGGGAAACCACGATGCCAGAATTCTCGCCGGCCTCATCGCCGACCCGCGCCAAATTACCTCTACGCTCATGGATTTGTGGGTGCGTGACTTTAACAGCTGGGACGTGTGTGACGGCACCTGTTGCCATCTCTTCGTTTTCGCTAAGCCCGCGTGGTCTCGCGCACTCCTGTGGACCAAGCGCAAGGATGAATTCCAGAAACGCGCAGGGTTTGCCCTGGCCGCTTACCTCGCCTACCGCGACAAATCTGCAACCGATGCACAATTTGAGAAATTCTTGAAAATCATCGAACGCGAATCCGGCGACGATCGGAACTTCGTTCGAAAAGCCGCAAACTGGGCTCTGCGCAATATCGGCAAACGGAATCTCCACCTGAACCGCGCGGCGATCGCCACTGTCCTCCGCATCCAAAAGTCTGATTCACGCCCCGCGCGATGGATCGCTGCCGACGCCCTCCGCGAATTGCGCAGCGATGCGGTGCAATCCAGGTTGCGCCGTAAGAAACCTTGAGGCGATGAGTCAATGTAATATCGAAAGGAGAGCTTTTCGGGGGGCACGACTTCAGTCGTGCCGTAAGTGTTTGCGATTCCAGCGGGTCTTTAGGCCCTGAGGTTAGCGTTCTAAATCACACGGATTCCTACATATCCCATGCCGACACTAAAATCCTCGATCATCATTCGCAGAGTACGAGCAACCGACGCGAAGCGCCTTGCCGAACTTTCCACACAACTCGGCTATCCAGTAGAAACGCGCGAAATGGCCGGTCGTCTCAAGTTGGTCCTTCGCGAGAAGAAAGCTGCCTGCTTCGTCGCCGAAGAAAAATCAGCCGGAGTAGTCGGCTGGATCCACGTCAGCACTATGCCGCTAGTCGAAGTCCCGGCGCGCGCCGAAGTCAATGGCCTGGTCGTCGACGAAAAGATCCGTAGCCAGGGTGCCGGCTGGCAACTCCTGCAAGCCGCGGAAAACTGGGCCCGCAAACACCGCTGCAAACACATGAGTGTCCGCTCCAACGTAATCCGCGACCGCGCCCACTCCTTCTACGAACGCCACAACTACGACCACCACAAAACCCAAAAAGCCTTCCGCAAGCCCCTCTAGCCGCGCCTTTCCGGTAGGGGTGCAGCACTGCTGCACCCCATGTCCGCAGTAGCTCCCGCCGTTGTAGCGGCCGATCTTTAGATCGGCCCCCCTCTTTCTTTTGTAGGGACCGCCTTCTGAGGCGGTCCCTACAACGTCGCCCACACAGCGCGCCGATCGTCATACACCGCCGCTTCATCTTCCACCGCACTGAACGCCTTTAACGAGCCGAAAAACCGCACATTACCTCCACCAATATCTTCTCAACTGTATCGTCATACGATACAATATAGCCGTGCGCCGCCAAATCACCCCCGACGAATACCGCGCCCTCGCCGAGCTCCGTTACCTCATCCGCCGCTTCCTCCAGGAAGGCGACTCCACCGTGCGCAACGCCGGTCTCGAACCCCAGCAATATCTCCTCCTCCTCGCCATTCGCGGCCTCCCCCCAGGACACCAGTCCACCATCCGCACGCTTGCCGATCGGCTTTCTCTGCGCCATCACAGCACTGTCGAACTAATCGATCGCATGGAGGCCCACGCCTACGTCAAACGCATCCCGGGCCGCGAAGACCGCCGCCAGGTCCTCGTGCAACTTCTACCGCGCGGCGAAAAACTCCTCGAACAAGTAGTGGAGAAGCGCATCATTGAATTGCGTTCCAACGGCCGCGCCCTGGTCGATGCCATCAGCGCGCTGCTGGAACCTCCGCGCCGTCAGGCCGCGCCGGCCAAGAAAATTCCTCGGGAGCGAGCCAGGCGAACGCCATCGCGTGGAAAGGAACGCAATTGACTCGCAGAGCATCCATTGGATATTGCGCGCAAAGCAAAAGCCTGCCTTCAGGGTTCCTTGAAAGCGCGTGCAGCTAAATGCCCGAAATTCTTTCCCCACCCTCGGCCCCGCGCCCGACGCCATATTCTCGTTGGTTACTTTTTCTCGGCGCGCGCGAAGAACAAGTATTTTTGATTCTCACTTTAGTCATCGGTGCCCTGGTTGGTCTGGCTGTCGTCGCTTTTATCGTTGTAACGGAACATGTCGGCACCCGGCTCTATCCGGCCGGTTCCGAAGCGTGGCGTCGTTTTCTGATTCCCACCCTCGGCTCTCTCGCTATGGGCTATTTGCTCTACCGTTACTTTCCAGAAGCGCGCGGTAGCGGCGTCCCCCAAACGAAAGCCGCTCTGTATGCCCGCGACGGCCGCATCACTCTCTCCACAGCCTTCGGAAAGTTTTTCTGCACTGCGGTCACGCTGGCTTGCGGCATTCCACTAGGCAGAGAAGGCCCGTCCGTTCAAGTCGGCGGCGGCATTGCATCCTTCCTCGGTCGCAAGCTCGGCCTGCGACCTGAGAAAGTGAAGTCACTCATCCCGGTAGGTGCTGCCGCGGCCATCGCCGCCGCGTTCAACACGCCTCTCGCGGCAGTGCTGTTTACACTCGAAGAGGTTGTCGGCGATCTCCACGCTCCGGTCCTCGGTTCCGTCGTCTTGGCCTCTGCTACCAGTTGGGGGGTGCTGCGCCTCTTGCTTGGTAACGAACCGCTCTTCCAGGTTCCTCAATATCAGCTTGTCAATCCATGGGAGCTCGTAATTTATGGTGTCCTGGGCGTTGCGGGCGGCGTGGTCTCCGCCGCGTTCACGCAACTCTTGTTGAAGTCACGCGCCTGGTTTCTCGAGCTTCCGCGACGCACCGTTTGGTTCCAGCCGGTAGCCGGCGGCCTGCTGGTCGGGCTGATGGGATGGTTTCTCCCCGAGGTTCTTGGGGTTGGCTACAAATATGTCGGCGACGCTCTCAATGGCAGCCTCACTCTGAAGCTGATGGTGCTTCTCCTGGTTATGAAGTTGATTGCCAGCGCCATCAGCTACGGCTCCGGCAATGCCGGCGGTATTTTTGGCCCCGCCCTCTTTCTCGGAGCCATGTTGGGTGGCGCACTGGGCGGCGCTGCTCGTCACTTTTTCCCCGGCGCAACCGCCGAACCGGGAGCCTATGCGCTCGTCGGCATGGGCACTGCCTTCGCCGGCGTAATTCGCGCGCCCATGACTTCCGTGGTCATGATTTTCGAAATCACCCGCGATTACTCGGTCATCGTTCCGCTGATGATCTCCAACCTGGTCAGTTATTTCATCGCTTCCCGCATCCAGGAAAAGCCGGTCTACGAAGTCATCGCGGAGCAGGATGGAATTCACCTGCCCAACTTTTCGCGTTCGGATGATACGCAACGCCAGGTTGCTCGCATTATGAAATCCGCTTCGGAAAAGTTGGCCGCGAACGAATCGCTGGAGTCCGCTCTCGAACGTATCCGCCCCATTGCGCAGCGCACTTGGCCCGTGTGCGATCCGCGAGGCGTCATCGGCTTATTGACGCTTGCGCAGCTCGAATCCGCGGTTGGTGCCGGCCGCACCGGCGTCGTATCCGACCTGGTGCCAGTCGGCGAATTTCCTCATGTGCACACCGATCACAGTGTGGAAGTCGCGCTCGAGCGCATGGGTTCGGCGCACGTTGAAATTCTTCCGGTCGTTAGCCGCGCCAACCTTCACGAACTCTTGGGAATTGTGAAGCTGAACGATGTCCTCGAATTCTACGGCCTGAAAGACCCCATCACCTTCACCAACTGAAATCCTGCGCGTGGGTTGTTTGGGGTGCCGCCGCACCCTGCGTCTTTCAGGGTGCGGATTTTCTCTTTAAGCAGGGGCGCAGCACTGCTGCGCTCCATGTCCGCACGATCAATAAATCTCGTCCAGATCCTCTTGCCCTTGCCCGCGCTTTGTAATTCTTATCTCCGTTAGGGGCCGGAGCTTTAGTTCCGACATCAAGTCCTTGGCTCCCATGGGCTTCAGCCCCTGAGGAAGCAATCTTCTAAAACGCGTCCCCTCCGCCCCCGCCAAATCCCCCACCTGAAAATCCACCGCCGCCCGAAAACCCGGATCCCTCCGAACTCCGCGGCGCCGAACTCATAATAGTTCCTGCCTGCGATGTCATGCTGTTCAAATCACCCACAAACATCATCGGATAAAAATTAGGTCCGTATCCACCCTGATACCACGACGGCGGCTGCGTGTAGATTCCCTGAAACGCCTTGCTCCAGTTCTTCTCCACGCCCAACGCCATCGCGAACGGCAGAAATTTCTCGAACATCTCCGGCGTCTTGATCATGCGGTTGAAGCGGTCGGATTCCACGTGCTGCAGAAAATCTTCAAAGCCCAGCACGCCCTCCAATGCCCGCGCCCCGGCCTGCGTGCGCGCCGGCATGAACCATCCAAACGCGCAAACGATCGCCGCCGTAGCAATCCCCGCCACGATAAACGGAAGCGGCGCCATCCCCATCATCTTCGCGACCGCCTGTCCACCCCAGATCAGTAGAATCCCCGCCACGACTCCGAACCCGATATAGCCTGCTCGCACGCTGTCCGGCCTGCGCGCGTAATAGCCCTTCCCAACCAGCGAACCGAAAATATCGTTCTTGATTGGCGTGATGCTTTTGTAAAAGCGGTTGTGCAAATCTTCCAACGTCACCGTATCGCCCGCATTTCCGGTAGCGAAGAATCCATCCAGCAATTCCTGCTCGTGCGCCTTCAACCCGCTCCATTCGGTCTTGGGTTTCTTCAGGTGAAACACATACTCCTTGCTGTGTGTCAGCCCCAGGAGATGATCTTTCCGCTTCTCTTCAATCACCATAAATCCGCGTACCGCTAAATCCACGATCGATGCCGTGATGTCTCGCATGTCTACGGAATTATCAATCAGCGTTCCCACCTCTCCGGGTGTCAACTGATCCGGCGGCTCATACTGCGCTGCGATGGGCCGCAGCCTGGGATCCCGCCCGCGCGTCCACCACATCCAGAACATCAGAACGAATGCCACGAACGGAATTCCAATCGGCCAGTTGCTGCGCACCGCACGCCAAAATAGTTCGAAACGCGATGGCTCCCGAACGATCCCCTTATCGAACGCAACAGCGACGCTCAATCCTTCATGTATGCCCAGCGGGCTTTTGGTGTGAACCTCTACACCATTCCCCACGATCTCCTCGGTTGCGTCCGTTCCCTTGGATCGGAATGTGCCGGTAAATGCATTCGCGCGAAGATTCGTCGTTCCCTCAGGAAACACAATATGCGCCCCCGCCGACTCGATGGGAATTGGCCACTCGTCTCCGGTCACGTTCCAATAAAATTCGTCGTGATCGTCAAAGAAACGTAGCGCGTCCTCTACCTCGTACTCAATCGACACCGTCCGCGTCGAATTGTCCGCGTGGGGAATGAAGATCTTCAGTTTCAGATATTGCCGCTCGCGGCTGGTTTCGTATTTGAGCGACGTTCCCGTCTCGTCGGTCACGCGCTTCACGCTCAGAAACAGCGTGTAGTTTATGCCTCGCGGGCCGGCGTACTCCACGGGAATGTTTCGATAGATGCCTTGCCACGGTCCGCCGATAAACCGGAACGTGATATTTTCCGTTACGTCCACGCTGCCGTTCGGCAGTACGTCAATCTCAGAATAAAATTTCTTGAGTTCGCGCTCTCTTGCGGAAAGGGAACCAACGTTCAGGAACAGCGCGCACAGCGCAACCGCAATCATCCAGACCAATGCTTTGCAGCGTGCGGACATTTTAGGAAGTATGAAAATCACTCACGCCGTGGGCGCAGCCGGCGTTCCAAAGCTCACCTTGGGCGCTTCGCGTTCCGCCGCGTTCGATACTTCAAAGAATTCGCGCTGTTTGAATCCCAGCATGCCCGCGAAAATATTGGTCGGGAATTGCAGAATCTTGGTGTTCAGGTCGCGAACCACCGCATTGTAATACCGCCGCGCGTTCTGCACCGTCTCTTCAATCTGTGAAAGGGAATTCTGCAGCGAAGTGAAACCTTCAATCGCACGAAGCTGCGGGTAGGCCTCCGACAACGCAAACAAGCTCTTGAGCGTGCCCGACAGCACATTTTCCGCCGCCGCCTTATCCGCCGGGCCAGTCGCGGACATAGCCGCATTCCGCGCATTAATTACCGCTTCCAGCGTGCCCTTTTCGTGCGCCGCGTAACCCTTCACTGTCTCCACCAAGTTCGGGATCAGGTCATAGCGCCGCTTCAATTGCACATCAATGTCCGCCCACGCGTTGTCGCACTGCACCTTCAAACGCACGAGCCCGTTGTACATCGCAATAGCGAAGACAATAGCCAGAACGATCAGACCTAGCAGAATCAAGCCAACCATCGGCAACCTCTCTCCAGTCTTTGGAAATTCCGATTCCTTGCTAAGCTCCGACTATACGGTCTCCCCCGCCCGGAGTAAAGCAACCGCCCGCCCCTCTTTGGGCGACCGTCTTCTGCCTGCTCCAACGGGTTCCTTTCGTTGTAGGGCCGCAGCACCGCTGCGCCCCATGTCCGCAAGATTGTTCCGCAATGCACTCCCTCCCTCCGGCCTGTCCTCCCGGCCGCAACCCCGATCCCCCTCCGGTCCCACCTCTTGTCTCTGGCGTATATTACCTAATTAATATATGCTCCACCCGGCTCCAATTCGCCCCTCACCATGCTCTTCAAAGCCATCAGCGCCTCCGTCTACGGTATCGACGCCTACCTCGTCCAGGTCGAGGTAGACGTTGGCACCGGTCGCATGGAGGACTTCAACGTCGTCGGCCTTCTTGACAACGCCGTCAAGGAAAGCCGTCAACGGGTCAAATCCGCTCTTCGCAATTGTGGCTTTGAATTTCCCTACGGCCAGGGCGTCACCATTAATCTCGCTCCCGCCGATCTGCGTAAGGAAGGTTCCGCTTTCGATCTGCCGATAGCTCTCAGTCTCGCCGGTTGTCAGGGCCAATTCTTCGACAAAGCACTCGATGGCATGATGTTTCTAGGTGAACTCTCTCTCGACGGCACAGTCCGCCCGATTCGTGGCGCGCTCTCCGCCGCGTTGGCAGCCCGCGACAATGGCATCCAAACCATCGCCGTCCCTGAAACCAACGCCAAAGAAGGCGCCGTCGTTGATGGCATCAAAGTCTTCGCCCTCAAATCCCTTCCGCAAGCCGTCGATCTCATCAATTCCCCGGAATCTTTCACCTCCGTCACTGTCGACGCCGAGCACATGCGAGCAATGGTGACACTGCCGTCTTCCAGCGGCTGGCGCATGACTTCGCGCCGCCATCTCCGTCACTTTCCCGTCGCGCTTCATGCTCGCCGCCATGAATCCGTGTCCTTGCGGTTTCTTCGGCGATCCCACGCGTGGATGCCAGTGCACTCCGCCCATGATCCAGCGCTACGTCACCAAGATTTCCGGACCGCTTCTCGATCGCATCGATATCCATATCGAAGTTCCGTCCGTGAAATACACAGAGCTGCGTGCTCCCACTTCCTCCGAAAACTCTAACTCCGTGCGCCAACGTGTTATTGCCGCGCGCCAACGGCAACTCGAGCGCTTCCGCTCCGAAAAGAAGACCTATTCCAAGGCGCAGATGGCGCCAAAGCTGATCCGCAAACACTGCACTATCAACGCCGAAAGCGAAAAGCTTCTCGAAAATGCTGTTGCCGGCTCGGCCTCTCCGCCCGCGCCCACCTTAAAGTCTCCCGCACCATCGCCGACCTCGAAGCCTCCCCCGAAATCCAGCGCAAGCATCTCAGCGAAGCCATCCAGTACCGCACCCTGGACCGGCCCTACTGGACCTAGTCTTCATAGCCTTCACCCTTTTTCCGGCCGCACTAGCCCAAACCCTCCATTGACTTGCCTTTAATCGCTGTGTTACCCATAAATACGCATTTTGAACACAATTTGCCGTGACCACGGTCGGGAATGGCGCCGGACACCAAGCACCTGGAAGTCACGCTTGATACCCACGTCGAGAGTGTCAATCTCGCCGAAGAAATGTGCGTTCGTGTTGCCGAAGCCGTCGGCTTTAACGAGGATGAGTGCTACCGTATCGGCATGTCCGTCCGCGAAGGCGTCATCAACGCGTTTCACTACGGCAACCAGGAAAAGCCCGAAAAGAAAATCCACCTCGCCGTCGACATTACCGGCGAAAAATTGATCATTCATGTCACGGACGAAGGCAAGGGTTTTCGTCTTTCGGACGTCCCCGACCCGCTTGCAGAAGAGAATTTACTCAGTACCTCGGGCCGGGGTATCTTTCTCATGCGGGCTTTCATGGATGAATTCGATGTGGTGTCCGGCAGCACCGGGGGCGCGGAACTTGTCATGGCCAAGAAGCTGCCTCCGTCGGCGGGATCTTCCAATCACGGCAGTGGCGCGCCCAATTCGGACGCGACTCCTCACCAGGAAGCTTAGGCCAGAAAACTAGGCCGGAAAGTTCAGGCCGCGAAGTTAGGCCAGAAAGTTCAGGAAACGCTTATGCCATCACTGTATTCAACGACGCGGGAGACCGGTTCTATCACCCTGGTGGACCTCAGCGGGCGTATCGCCTTGGGCGAAGGTAGCGCCTTGCTGCGCAAGACCGTTCGCGACATTCTCGACTCCGGCCGCGTCAAAATCATTCTCAATCTTGGCGACGTCAACTACATCGATAGTTCCGGCATCGGCGAACTGGTCAGCGGATTTACTGCCGTTCGCAACCGTGGCGGCGAGCTCAAGCTCCTCAACCTGACCAAGAAAATTCACGACCTCCTCCAGATCACCAAGCTCTTCACCGTCTTCGACGTCTACTCCGACGAATCCACCGCCGTAGCCAGCTTCCACGAATAACCTCTGGCCCCGCCTGTGTAGCGCCGCTTTCTGAAGCGGGCGCCTTTTGGTGCCGCCCAGCACCATTTACAACGGTTCCTCTGCGGTCTCTTGAGTGCCCGTCTTTTGTAGGGGTCCAGCACTGCTGGACCCCAGGTCCGCACGATCCCATGGTCGTGCCTACCTTCAGCCTTTCCTTGCGACTGTCCCCTATTGGACAGAACCCATTCCTCACAACGCCTATGCTGGTGGCCACCCCGATTCGCAAACTAGGAGAAACACAATGACGCCCCCGACCGAAACCAACAAAACCGCCGTGAAATGCGCACATCCCGTCTGTTCCTGCACCACCACTTCCGGCAAGTATTGCAGCACCCAGTGCGAAGCTATGGAGAAAATGCCCGACATTAGTTGCTCCTGCGGACACCCCATCTGCAAAGGGCGAAACTCGTAGCAATTCTGTTTAGGGGTTCGGAGCTTCAGAGCCGCTGTGACTACCGTTCCTCGAGAGGGCCCGACTTCAGTTTATCCTGAGCTTCGAAGGGTCGTGCCGTGAGTGCTTCGAACTCAACAGGGCTTTAGCTCCCGAACTCGATTTCGTTCCCAACAACAACACCCACTATGGACACAATCCCATAGCTCGCGGCTTCAGCCGCGAGGTTTTCCCTCAGGTTTAGCAGGGCTCAAGCCCAAAGCGCCGAGCCGTGTTGCTGTGGATTTCCTGAGTGGAGGATCACGCGAAGCGCTCACACCAAAAACGCCACCAAACCGACGAGTAAAACTCCGAGGAGAAACAGCCCGCCCAAAACCCAATTCGACGTGTTGCGCGAGCGGTTTACCACCGACATCTGCATCTTGTTTACCTGCTCAAAAATCCCACGCCAGGGTTTCCCGTGCAACAAATCTAATCAGTTAGATATATTAACCGTCATACCGTAAATCAGTTATGTAAGATTGCGAACATATAGGCCATCCGTCCTTTAACCGCCTAATTACCTACCGAATGCTTCAGATCGAGCGCACCAATCCCGAACCTATCGAAAACACTCAAACACGGAGGGTGCCCATGTTCGGTTTTTAGGAACATGGGTCTTGGGTCACTCTTACTGTGCATTTCTCCGTTGTGAGCATTCCCGCACTTACGCAAAACGGGGGGTGGCGGTACGCCTTCGCTCGATGCTTTTTCAGGCGCGAACTTCACCAACCTGCGGCACAATCGAGGGGATGTCCTCGCCTGCCGTAACTCCCTGGATCGCCGAACAGGCCCACCACCTCGGTTTTTCGCTGTGCGGCGTCGTTGCTGCAGAGCGATTCGCCGAACTGGGCCATTTCCAGGAGTGGCTCGCGCGTGGCTACGCGGGCGAAATGAAATATCTCGAAGATCCACGCCGCCGTGATCCCGGCGCGGCGCTCGACGGCGTGCGCAGCATCATCGTCTGCGGACTCAACTACAACACGGCCTATCCTTACTCGACGCAGGTCACGACCAATCACGACGCGAGCGACATCGATTCCGCGGCTAACGATGCAATCGCCCCTCGCGGATGGATATCCCGTTACGCCTGGGGGGGCGATTACCACGAAGTGCTCTGGGAGAAGCTGAACGCGCTGCTCGACGCTCTCCGCGAACAAGTTGCTGAACCTTTTTCGGCACGCGCTTATGCCGATACCGGTCCGGTCTCCGAGCGCATTCTCGCGAAATACGCAGGCCTCGGCTGGCTTGGCAAGAACACCTTGCTCCTCAATCAATCCCAAGGCTCGTTCTTTTTCCTGGGCGTCATTCTTACTTCGCTCGATTTAGAGCCGTCGATCGCTCCCGCCCAAGCGCCTCCTCCCGATCTTTGTGGCAGCTGCCGCAAGTGCATCGATGCCTGCCCAACCGATGCGCTGGTCGAGCCGTACGTCATGGACGCGCGACGCTGTATCTCTTATCTAACCATCGAGCTGCGCGGCAGCATTCCGTTGGAGTTTCGCGAAGCCATCGGAAACAACGTTTATGGCTGCGACATTTGCCAGGACGTTTGCCCGCACAATCGCAAGGCGCCCACAACCGCTCCGCCCGATTTTCAGCCCAGGCAAACTCCGTCAGGCGAATCGTTGTTCCAGCCGCATCTCGAATGGATCGCCGGGCTGACTGAAGAAGAGTTCCGCGAAGCCTTCCGTGGCAGTGCCATGAAACGCGCCAAATGGCGCGGACTGGTTCGCAACGCTTGTATAGCGCTGGGCAACGCCAAGCTCGAGCGAGCCTCGCCAGCCCACCCGCGCATTAAGGAATTGTTACAGCACCTCGCAAACCACGCCGAGGCTTCCATCGCGGAATCTGCCCAATGGGCGTTGGCTCGCATCCAATGAAAGCCCGATGGCCTGTGCGGAACGCGGTACGTACAATTTCCGTGGGAAACTCCAAAGCTGGCCAGGCCCCAAAGGTTGAGCGTGGACTGTACGGGCGCTATACTTTGCGGGCATGCCTCGGCGCGCACCGAAGCTGAGGAGCTCTCATGAATCGCCGTAAGTTTCTCGTGCGCGGTGGCATTGCAGGCGCTGGCTTGATCGGAGCTGGAAAAACAATCCCCGGATTGCTCCATGCCGAATCCAAACCGGAATCAGAATTTCACTTAAATTCACACCTAAACTCGGAGGATAAACCAATGGCTTTCACTGTTCCCCCCCTGCCGTATCCGTTCGACGCGCTGGAACCATACATCGATGCAAAAACGATGGAGATCCATCACGACAAACATCACGGCGCTTACGTGACCAATCTCAATAAGGCCCTCGAAGGGCACCCGGATCTGCAGGCCAAATCCATCGACGATCTGATGAAGAACCTCGATGCCGTTCCGGAAAACATTCGCACCGCAGTACGCAACAACGGCGGCGGACACTGGAATCACTCGCTCTTCTGGGAGTTGATGAAAAAGGGCGGAGGCGGCGAGCCCAAAGGCGATCTGGCGGCCGCGATCAATTCCAGTTTTGGAAACTTCGCCGGATTCCAGGAAAAATTCAAGGCTGCGGGCGTTGGTCGGTTCGGTTCCGGCTGGGCCTGGCTATTGTTGAAGGATGGCAAGCTGGTGATCGATTCCACAGCGAACCAGGACACGCAATACATTGCCGGAGGAAAAGCCGTGATTGGCATCGACGTGTGGGAACACGCCTATTACCTGAAGTATCAAAACAAGCGGCCGGACTACATCGACGCGTGGTGGAACGTTGTGAATTGGGACAAAGCCGCCGAACTCTACGCCGCCGCGAAGAAATAAACCCGAGAGCGCCTGGCTAAAGCCAGACGCCTATGCAAACAAAAACTGAAAACAAAGCCGCCGTCCCGGTGCACCGGGACGGCGGCTTTTTGATTCTGGAGAAAGCGCAAATTTCTTCGCGTTTTCCTTATGTTTGTCTTACGCCATCCGGCGAGCGAGCGGGAGAATTTTCCCGGTCGTCATCGGCTTCTTGTAAACCATGCTGTGCGGCGTAAACGGATGAATTTCCGCCGAGGGCGCCGGCATCGGAGCAGCAACGGACTTCACCGAATGCCGTGAAGCTTCACGCATCAGTTCCATTCTGCTGCGAACCTTGAACTTCGCCAGCAGGGAAGAGACGTGGAATTTCACGGTGCGTTCGGAGAGATTCAGTTCGTTGGCAATTTCCTTATTAGCCAGGCTGCGAAGGATACCATCGAGCACTTCTTCTTCTCGGCGGGTGAGTCTCACAGCGTTCTTCACGCTGTTTCCCGCTTCAAGAATTTTGTGCGCGCGTTCCGCCAGGCGGTTAAGGTTTTCCGGGGCAGCCGGAACCATGATCATGTAATCAGCCGGCGATTGTCCCCTCACCATGCAGTGCATGGCGAGCAAACCTGCGGCGTGATCGAGAGGCAGTTCTCCATCCGGTCCAGCATCAACGTGGAAATGAGCTGTTCCAGAGGTTTTTTCGTAGAAGAGATAAACACTATTATTAGCAGAGCACTTCGGTTGGACATGCGTTGTTGAGGCAACACTTCTGCGGATCAACTTCACGTGCACTCCTCCGTTCGTGCCTCGTGGTGGGAACGAAGCCTTCCTGTGGATTTTTAGTCTTTCATTGACCTCGCGAGGAGGCCGACCGGCGTTGACCGGGCAAGCGGACGGGGTTTGGACTGGGTCAGGCCGGTTTACCCCAAAGATGCCCAATGCTCAACAGCACCACGGAGGGGTAACTGAGAAGGAGTCCCCATCTATTGCTTGCGAAAGTTACACCTGACGGGGCTGAAGGTAGCATCCTCAGTGCCAGAACTAGAACTTCTTACAGTGGCTGTTTTTCAAGCACTTAGGACGGTTTCCATACGGGTAAAATAGTAGGTGAACGGTAGAAATTGCGTAGCGACTCGACTTTTTTTCTCGACTTGAGGCTTTTCCACAGCCTATGGAGTAAGAATGCGCGTTTCCTGCTGAGAGACCAATTCGTACTGGATTCCGCGCCAAGTAATCTTGCGGCCAAAAAGGGAGGAGACAAAGTTCACGGTGTACAGAAATGGAACTAATAATGTGACCAGGATATAGATCCAGGATTGCGCCATGATCTGTTCACGGAAGGCAGACATGGCCTCGGTTACACCGATGACGCGCAGGGCGCCACGAATGGCCGCCAAAAGCAAAGGAAACACAAGCAGGGACGTCACTTGGAAGGCCGGGCGCGAGGCGAAGGTCAAATTGAGTGCCAGAATGATACCCAACACGATCGTGATGCAATAAAGCGCGTGCGTGGCAAATGCGGTAGCCCACATCTGCGGACGATAGACGCGTGTAATGCTTACCTGGCGATTCGTAAATTCCAACAATCCAGTGAAATCGGTTTGAACGAAAGATGGAACCAGGCATTCCGGCAGGAAAACGACGGGACGACGAGCCTGCTCTAGCGTAAGGGTGAGTGAATAGTCGTCGCTGAAAGCGTGTTGCCAAACGTCCATCATCCCGATTTGCTGGAATATCGGGCGGCGAATGGCTGTGCCTCCGCCCCAACAGAAATTATTGGGCTGCGGGCCGAGCATAATGACTACACTGGCGTTCCAGGCAGCCAAAAGTGATGTCGCAAGATTATTGCTATTGGGAATGAACCAACGCATCGTGGTCGTAGCCCCAATTCGGGAATCGCTGAGCGGCGCAACCATGTGGTGCAGCCAGGACTTGCCGGGACGCCCATCCGAGTCCACGAAAACGAGGATTTCAAATTCAGGCGGAAGTTGCTCGATGGCTGCGCGCAGGTTATTGACCTTCTCGCTGCAATTCTGCGGTTTACCGGCGACGATGACGCTGGCTTTGACGCGAGACGATGCGGCGACGCGTTTCACGGTGCTGAACGCAAGGTCGGTCTCCGATGCGAGCACGAAGAAAATCTCATAATTCTGGTGATTGAACTCGGTAAGTGAAACTAGATTTCGTTCGAGGCCTGGCTCGATGCCGCGGCAAGGGCAGATTACGGCGGTGCGGGGAGCATAAAAACCCGGGTCGGTCTTCAGTCTACGGCGCACATAGACAAGCCACTGGATGCCCTGCCAGAGCAGGTAGAGCCCTGCGGCGATCTGCAGAATCGCCAGAAAATCAAATAGAGTTTCCACGTAACTTGAGAATAACAGAGAGGTGCAGGTACCGACGGAGCGAGTACAGAGGTAGAATCGCAGCGGTAAACAGCGGAACACCTATCTGGAGAAGGGGGTAGAGGAAGATGAACGCGAGGGTGGATAGTTCGATGGTGACGTCGGCTAATGAGCTTACGGGATACCGGGTGGTACGGAATTTCGGGATCGTGCGAGGCATTACGGTGCGATCGAGGAGCGTGCTGGGAAATCTCGCGGCGGGGATCCAGACGATCATCGGCGGAAATATCACGGTACTGACGGAGTTGTGCGAAAAGGCACGCGAGGAAGCATATGAACTACTGCTGCAACATGCAGCACAACATGGAGCCAATGCTATCGTCGGCATGCGCTATGACGCGAACGAAGTGATGGAGGGCGTGACGGAGGTTCTCGCGTACGGGACGGCGGTTCAGGTAGAACGCGCAAGCTAACGATTGTTCCGTCGAGTCGCGCGGGCACCTCAATACTCGCACCCAACACCGGCGTGCGCGGCGCCAGCCCATCGATCCTGACGAGCCACGGCTAACGGTTGTCGAAGAGTCCGGCGGCCGAGTGAGCGGTCAGGTCTTCCAGGTCAGTCAGTGCGCGACTGGCGGCGAGACGAGCTTTCTCCAGGAACGAAGAGTCGAGGAGAAAGGCGCAGCGGTCCACGAAGGGATGATTGGCGGTCTCGAACGGTTTTCGTTTGCGGCGCGGTAGGGCTGCACGCGCGAGAATATCCTCATACATCTGAAGGTCAGACTGAAATTCAAGGGCCTGCCCAGCGTTCCAGCGGTGCTTGCGTGTGAGCGCGGAAACGAATTTCTTGCGGAACTCCGCGGACTCTTTGCGCTTTAGTGGAAAGGGCTTTTTATTTGTGGGGAAAAGTTCGCCGCGATTCGCGAGATCCAGCGCCGTTACGGAGACGGCTATGAGGGCTTCGCGCTGAAGCAGAGTGAGAAGATCGCGATACAGACCGGCGTGAACCTGCAGTCCGTAACGGCCGTGTTCGATAACATAGGAATCCACGAAGTGCGGAACGAGGCGTTCGCTAACGAGGGCGTCGCTGAGTTTTTCAGCGAGCAGGGCTGCGGTGTCCGCAGCCGTAACTTTTCCTTTGGAAGGGGCAGCCATCGCTGAGCACATGGTAGCAGCAGTTGAGCGGTTTGCCTTTGGTACCCAAGGGCAGAAGCGGGGCGCCAACCGCAAGGCAAAAAAAGAGCCCGGCGGCTACTAGGCCGGGCTCGGTTGGTTTGATTCGCCTCTAACTGCTCAGTGGATGGCGCGGGGCGTATCGCCTACGCCGGCCTGCGTGGGTTCCGGCTCCGGAACTACAGGAGCGATGGGCTCCTTCTCCAGAGCGTGTTCGAGAACCTCGTCGAGTGTGTGCACGTAGGTGATCTTCATGTCGCCGAGAATGTCCGGCGGAAGATCCGCTACTGCGTTCGGCTCGTTGTCGGCCGGCAGAAGCACGTGGGTGATGCCCGCACGCTTCGCCCCGAGGACCTTCTCTTTCACGCCCCCGATTGGTAGAACGACGCCCGAGAGAGTCATCTCACCGGTCATTGCCAGGCGATTCTTCACCGGGCGATTGGTGAGCAAGCTGATCAACGAAGTGACCATCGCCGCTCCAGCAGAGGGACCATCCTTTGGCACGGCGCCAGACGGCACGTGGATGTGGATGTCCGCCTTGCGGAAGAAGTCCGGATCGATGCCATAGCGTTCGGCGTTGGCACGAGTCCAGGTCAACGCGGCGGTCATGGATTCCTGCATGACTTCGCCGAGATGGCCGGTCATGGTGAATTGTTTGCCACCGCGCATACGGCTGGCTTCGATGAAGACGATGTCTCCACCCACCGGAGTCCAAACAAGGCCGATGGCGACGCCAGGCTTCTTGACGCGCTCCTCGACTTCGCGCTCGGTGCGGTATTTCGGCACACCGAGAAATTCGCGCACAACTTCGGGAGTGACGACCATCTTTTCGGTTTTACCCTCCGCGAGGCGACGCGCCTGTTTGCGGACAATCGTGGCGATCTCGCGCTCAAGGTTGCGTACGCCGGCTTCGCGCGTGTAGCTATGAATGATTTCGCGCAAACCGTCGTCGGTGAACTCGAGCTGCTCGCCTTCCTTAATCCCGTGCTCTGTAGCCTGCTTGGGGATCAGGTATTTGTGGGCAATGTGCATCTTCTCTTCGCCGGTGTAGCCGGGAAGTTCGATGATCTCCATGCGGTCGCGCAACGGCTCTGGAATGGGATCCATCCAGTTGGCGGTTGCGATGAAAGTGACCTTGGAGAGGTCGAACGGCACGTCCAGGTAATGATCGCGAAACGAGCTGTTTTGCTCCGGGTCCAAAACTTCCATCAGTGCCGATGACGGGTCGCCGCGGAAATCGCGGCCGAGTTTGTCGACTTCGTCCAACATGCAGACGGGGTCGTTGGTTTCGGCGCGCTTCAGGCCCTGAATGATCTGGCCGGGAAGAGCGCCGATGTAGGTGCGGCGGTGACCGCGGATTTCGGCTTCATCGTGCATACCGCCGAGCGCGATGCGAACGAATTTTCGTCCCAACGCGCGGGCGATGGATTTGCCGAGCGAAGTTTTGCCAACACCTGGAGGTCCGACGAAGCACAGGATCGGCCCCTTCATGCCCGGCTGAAGCTTTTTCACCGCAAGATAGTCGAGAATGCGTTCCTTGACCTTCTGCAGATCGTAGTGATCTTCGTCGAGGATTTCGTGTGCTTTGGGAATGTCGATTTCCGAGCTGCCGGAAGATTTGCTCCAGGGCAGGGAAGTCATCCATTCGAGATAGGTGCGCGAAACCATGTACTCCGCGGAGGCAGGAGTCATTTTCGCCAGCCTCTTGAGTTCACGATCGCACTCTTTCTTGGCTTCGGCGGTCATGCCTGCTTCTTCGACCTTTTTGCGCAGTTCGTCGATTTCCTGGGTTGCGTCGTCGATTTCGCCGAGTTCCTTCTGAATAGCCTTCATCTGCTCGCGAAGCAAATATTCGCGCTGGTTCTGGCTTACCTGCTCCTGAACCTGCTCGTTGATTTTGCTGCGGAGCTCGAGGACCTCGAGTTCCTTGGAAAGTTCGCGAATCAGCATTTCCAGCCGCTTGCGGACGTTGGAGGTTTCGATCAACTCCTGACGCAGCAACGTGGAAAGGCTGGGCAAAGTGCCCGCGATGAAGTCCGAGAGACGCGATGGATCGTCTATGTTCAGCGCGACGTTTTGCAGATCATCGGAAAGTTGCGGCGAACGGCTAACGACATCGCGGAAGAGATCCTGGGCGTTGCGCTCGAGAGCTTCGAGTTCATTGTCCTGATCACCCGTGATGTCGGGTTCGGACTCCACGACCGCACGGAGGAACGGACGAAGTCCGAGAAGCTCGACGATTCGGATCCGCTGAAGGCCTTCTAGGAAGACGACAACGTTGCCGTTTGGCATTTTGACAGTCTTGTGGACTTTCGCCAGAGTGCCCACTTTGTGGAGATCAGCAGCGGCCGGGTCCTCGACGCGGGGATCGAGTTGGGCGACTACGCCCAGTAATTTCTCATCGCCTGTAAGCGAGTTCACCAGCGCCAGAGAGCTTTCGCGTCCAACGGTAAGGGGCAGGACGGCGCCGGGAAATAGAACTGTGTCCCGAACAGGCAGAATAGCCAGGGTTTCGGGGACAACATGTTGCTTTTTATCAGCCATGGTAACCCTTTCAACGGACGGTTAAGAAGCCGCCGTTAGAACTTAGATGCAAGGAAGGGAAAAAAGTTTCCCGTTATACGAATATGCCAAGCACAAAATATTAGTGTGATTGGCTAAGATTGTGCCACAAGCCTCTCGGTTTCGCAATCCGGGTGCTAAGACATTGATAATATTGCTAATAAATTGGCCCCATCTGGACAATACACCCATTATCCTCTCTATCGGCGTGTAGCGTTCTGGGGATAGGTACGCTCCACATACGCGATAGCCTCCTTCTTAGATGCAAAAGAACCCTCCATCTGGCCATCCTCTATCGCAGTCAATATCTTTTGGAAGTCTGGACCGGGAGTGTAGCCCATTGTGAGGAGGTCGTTGCCAGTAATAAGTCGGGGAGGTCTGATGGCCTCCGGAGGCGTGGCTGCCAGGAACTGCTTAACCGTTTCGTACGCTGCCAGGTTCCCGTGACTTGCGGTGCAGTCCAGGCGGTGCAGTTCGAGGTGCTCTGGGAAGCGAGGCAGGCGGACGAAGCGCTTCAAGGTGGATTCACGCATCTGGGCCACGTCTTTGAACTTCATGTGGTTGGCCACCAGGGCGCAGATTTGGTCGGTGTCGTCATTGGAAAAACGGAGGCGGCGGCAGATCGCGGCGGCCATGGGAACGCCTACGTCCACATGTCCATCGAAGCGGATGCGATCGCCGGTGACGGATGCGGGGCGGAAGGTGGGAGGCTTGCCAACGTCGTGAAGTGCAACGCCCCAGGCCAGCGTGGGAGAGACGCCGGCGGGCAGCCCTTCGAGCATCATCAAGGTGTGAACCCAGACATCGCCTTCGGGATGATATTGAGGAGGCTGGAGAACGCCTTTCATTGCCGCCATCTCCGGAAGGATTTTCCGGAGCAGGCCGGTTTCATCAAGTAGCCCGAACCCGCTGCGGGCGGCGCCTTCGGTAAGGAGCTTGGTGAGCTCCTCGCGAATGCGTTCGGCGGAGACTACCCGAATTTCGGGAGCGTGTTTGCGGATGGCCCAGAAAGTCGCGGGCTCAATGGTGTAGCCGAAGCGAGCAGCGAAGCGGACCGCGCGAAGCATGCGGAGTTTGTCTTCGGTGAAACGGCGGTCAGGGTCTCCGATGGCGCGGATGGTATGGGCTTCAAGATCTTTCTGGCCCCCGACGAAATCGAGGACTTCTGCGGTGTCGTGGCGCATCAGAAGGCCGTTGATGGTGAAGTCGCGGCGCTGAACGTCCTCTTCCGGGGTTGACGCGTAAACGACTTGGTCGGGATGGCGGCCATCGGAATAGGAGATATCGGAGCGGAACGTAGCGACTTCGACCTTGTGGCCATCGCGGGGGACGAGCACAACGCCGAATTTGGCGCCTACCCCCAGACTTTCGGGGAAGATGCGCATCACCTGATCTGGAGTGGCGCCGGTGGTGATGTCGTAATCGGCGGGTTCGCGATGAAGCAAAATATCGCGCACACAACCGCCCACCAGCAGCGCTTGATAGCCATTGCGCTGGAGCGTTTCGCAAACCGAATTTGCAAGTTCTCGTGGAGTCACGGAATGATTATGCACCTGAGATTGAGTGCGCGGGATGTTTATAGGATTCCGGGAACGCGCGAAGGTTACTTGCAGCAAAGGACAAGTAACGTGATGTCATCCGATTGGCGAGTGGCGCCAACGAATTGATCGACGTCGCGCATCAGGAAATTGAGCGAATCCTGCGCGGAGAGCGAAGGCATACGGAGAATCACATTCACCCAGCGAAGGTCGCTGTATTCCTCGCCGGCTGCGTTGAAGGCTTCGACGACACCATCGGTGAAGAGAATCAGGGCGTCGCCGCGGCTAAGTTGCACGGAGGCAGTAGGGAAATTCGATTCCCGGAGGATGCCAAGGGGCAGTCCACCGGATTCCAGGCGAGTGATGGAGCCATCGGAGCGGCGAACGACAGGCGAGTTGTGGCCGGCGTTTACGAAGGAGAGAAGTTGCGTGGAAGGGTCGTACTCCGCAACAACGGCGGTGGTGAAGCGGCCTCCGTCCATGCTGTGAGCGCAGGCGTAACGATTCAGGCGCACCATCAAATCCGTTAGGGAAAGGCCTTCGGGAGCGATGGTGTGAAGGCTGGCTTGCAGCGTGGCCATCAGAAGAGCGGCGGGCACACTTTTGCCTGCAACATCCGCCATAACCAGCATGAGCTTGCCGCCTGCTTCGGCGGGAGCGCCGGGATAAAAGGCGTCGTAGTAATCACCGGCCACGGAGTTTTGTGGGCGGGTGTGAAAGGCAACTTCGGCGTTGGGGATTGCCGGCGGTGTGGAGGGGACCAGCCAGGCTTGAATTTCACGGGCGATTTCCAGGTCGCGCTTCATGATGACCTTGTCGGCCAGTTCAAGGGACAAGAGCAGGAGAAGGAGAAGAGCCGCAAAGATTTCGAAATTCATGCCGGAGGAAGAGTCGGGACCGTTATGAATATTGATGACGGAGAGTAGAAGAAATAGGAGGGCTGCGAGCAGAAGAACACGGCGCGCGGGAGAAAGCTTGTTCATCAGCGCCCAGAAGAATTGGCTCACGATACGAAAAACGCGCCTGTGGCGAGGCAGTTTGTTAATTTCGCCCCAGTCGACATCCTTGCCGTAGAAGCCGTAGCTGGATTTGGCGTCGGCGGCGAACTGCGACCAGAGATCGTCGACGGCGCGGCCTTCGCTGACACGATGCCAGAAGTTGCGCAGGCGGCCGAATTTCTGAGCGGGATGCGGAGTGCCAGGCGTGGTTGGGGCGGAGGCGCTCAT
>Ga0070765_100000468_pt1 | contig 24374 bp, 19 predicted proteins | sample HubBroMetageWFT5_FD_71516 | JGI IMG/M metagenome (GOLD analysis project Ga0070765, IMG submission 71516) | Warmed and freeze-thawed soil microbial communities from the Hubbard Brook experimental Forest, New Hampshire - Hubbard Brook CCASE Soil... | ecosystem: Environmental > Terrestrial > Soil... | reverse complement strand
GAACGTCATTCAGGCGCGCGACATAGCTCATCTATGAAGTCCGAACTCGTGCGCGAGTGTTCCGATGGCCCGCTCGGCCGGCCAGGAGTCAGGTACCGAGAAACGGCGAGCCGAAGCGCCCGCAAAAGCGCGTTCAATAAGTTCCGCCTCTTCGGCCAGCACCGGGGCGAATGCAGCTTCGACGCCGGCCAAGCTGAAGATCTCCGAGCGCTGGCTCATCAAGACATCTCTGGCTTCCGCCGCAAGCTCCCGCTGCCCGAGAGGCTCGGAGCTGAGCGTGTCGACCGCGCCCCGCTCAATGACGACCACCTCGCCGATAGGAAGGCACAGCGGACTGACGCCCGCCCCCAGCGCCGAGGCACTGATCTTCAGCGGCGGCGCAACGAAACCCCGGGTTAGTGACTTGACCTGGCCAAGGCCGGTGAGCGTACGGCGAGCTGACGGGCGCAGTGCCGCAAACGCCGCTGGTGCCGTTCGCGCCAGATCCGGGTAAAGCCGGAGCCGGCGGGGAAACGGCCGACAATCTTCGCCTGGCACGATTAGAACCTGGTCGTCGCCCAATACCCGCCGGCCGGCAGCCAGGGCGAGCGCCGCCAAGCTGCTCTTTCCGCTCCGCGAACGACCGATCAGCAGCAGGGCCTTCCCATCCTGGGCGATCGCGGCGCTTGGCAGAAGTACATAGCCGGCGCGGACCGCGGCAAGCGAAACCAGCGGCTCGAGGATGTAGCTCTGCACGAGCGCGAGTCCCAGCGGACCGCGAACGTCGACCTCCAAGCGCATTGCGTCGGCATCTGGCGTGGCCGGGAACGACGCGCGCCACCGAGCCAGTTTGTGCGTCCCCCGCAACTCCGCCTTACCCGTCCTCCCTCGAGCCCTGCGGTCGTGACCATGACTGCCGACGGTCGCCTCCACAGCGGGAACAGAGGATTCGGTGTCGAGCGCCGCGGAGGCATACTCCGCGCGAAAGTGGGCCCTGGCGCGGCGGTCTCCCCGAACGGACAGGACGAGGTCAGGTCCAAACCCGTAGAGGTCCGCCCGCCCCAGCGCGGTGTCAACACCACTGCGCCAGCGCATCCGCGACCTTTCTGGGATCCGTCGGGAACGGAGCCCTCACCTCGAGCAGTCGGACACCGGCGAGAACGTTTCGGAGTAGATCTGCCTCGCGGCCGGCGACGCTGACCAGGGCCGACGGGTCCGGCTGTGCGGCGGCATAGCGAACACGAGCGTCGAGTTCGTAAAGCGATCGACGCTCATACGCAGCGGACTGGGCGAGGCGCTGCGCCGTCCATCCGACCTCCGCCTCGCGAACGGTTACTTCTTCCCCGGGTACCGTCGTCAGCATCGCGAGCGTCACCAACGGCGGGGTCGCGGTGGGGTCCTGTGGTGAGCCATAGATCGCCGCGACTTCGGACTGACGAAGCGACAGCCGACCCGTGAGCGTGAGTACGCGTTCCAGCTGTGCCTCCGCGGCGTCCGTGATCGGATTTGCTCCCGCCGCGGAGAGCAAGGGCAGCGCACCGCGCGCTGTTCGAGAGGCGCGCAGCCGCGCCCGCTGTGATGTCCGGAGATGCGCCCGCAGGCGCGGGAGATAGTCAAGTACCCAGTCGCGTACGCCGACTGAGACCGGAAAGGCGTGGATACGCGCATTGCTGTCAATTACGGTCCACTTGTCCGAGATGAAGCGTGCCCCTGACTCGGCGAGCGCCAACGCGGTCTCGGTCTTGCCGGTCTCGGACCAACCACACACCACGATGCCACCCCCTCGGAGCTGAACGGCCGCGCCGTGTACAACAACAGCTCCACGTTTAATTGTAGCAAGTTGGAGTAGCGGACGCACCAGGTCTGAGAACGCAACCCAGAGCGGAAAAGTACGGTCATAGGAGAGACGTACCTGCTCGGTTTGTCCCGACAGCCGGGGTAGCTCGAAGAGCGAGTCGCCACGCATGAGGTAACAACGCCCGTCGAGGACACAAGTATGCCGACCATCTCCGGCCGGACCGTGGACATCGCGCAAGCTTCGAGGTAGGATGGCGTTGTTGGGGCAAAGCACCACGTCGGTCGTCTCGGGATCGACGCCAACACTCGGCTGGTATGGATCGAGCTGCGAGTCGACATACCGGACTATCCGCTCTCGGTCATCGTCGATCGTGAGGCTGGCCAGGCCATCCAAGTCGAATATGCGCGTCATGAACGAAAGTAGTCTCTCACCATGCTGACCAAGGCTCGGCCTGTGGTCATCACCTTGCCGAGCAACGCTCGGAGCAGGGGCAGTCTTGCGCTATCGCCGGCCATCGCCGCCGGCGCGGTCTTTCTAAGCGTTGTCTCACTCGCCGGCGCCCGGCTGAAACTTGACGGTTATGGCCTGCTGCACAGCCTCCCCTGGCCGTATTACTTCGGGCTCGCCGGTCTCCCCCTGGCATCAGTGGTCGAGTGGCGCCGAGAGAGGTCGCGGCCACTGTTGTTGCTCGCCTACGTCACGGCCTTCCTGTTGCTGGTCTGGCTCACTCCTTACGTGCTCGAGGGCACCCCCAGGTTCCGGACCGGCTACCTGAGCTACGGCTACGTGGACCCCGTGGTACGAGGGCAGGGTCTGCTCCCTCGCCTGTTCATCTACCACAACTGGCCGCTGTTCCCGCTTCTGATCGCGGCGATTCAGAACGTCACCGGTATCTCGCCGCTCAAGATGATGGACTTCTGGCCCACCGTCATCTCGGTGCTGTACATCCTCCCGTTGTCCGCGCTGCTGCTCATGGCGACGGACCGGTCGTGGCCAGCCGAACGACCTTGGCGCACATCGCTGAAGGCCACGCTTCGCGTGGACGCTCGGTGGGTGGCCGGCCTCTGGGTGTTCGTCATCTTCCAGTGGACGAACCAGGACTATTTCAGCCCGCAAGCGCTTACATTCTTGTTCTACCTCGGGCTCGTGGTCGTGCTGGCACACACGGCCCTGCGCCGGGACGGGGTATTCAACGGGGCGAGTGGGGCGGCGACCGTGATCCTGTTCACGCTCATCACCGCGACCCACGTTCTAAGCGCGGTCGTCGCGCTGTTCGTCATCACCGCGCTGACGTTGACGCGACAGTTGAAGCGACCGACCCTGCTCCTGCTCTGCCTGCTCGTGTTCGTCGTGTGGCAGGCCTATGCGGCGGCCCCGTTCTACGAGTTCTACGGCCACCGCCTGCTCCAGACGGTGTTCGCGGCGGGCGACTTCCTGCAGTCGAACGTTTCCGGGCGAATCAGTGGGAGCGGCGCCCACTTGACCGTCGGCCGGCTGCGTGTGGCCGTCACCGCGATTGTGTTCGCGCTCGGTGTGTTCACGGTGCTCGTGCAGCTTCGACCCGCCCGCCGCCGGATATGGAGGCCCATGACGCTGTGGCGGGCGCTTTCAGACGAGGTCCGTTTCGCGCTCGTGCTGCTGATTGCCACGGTTATCGTGGGGCCGATATCCATCTACGGCGGTGAAATGCTGATCCGGACCGAGCTGTTTAGCCTGCCACCGCTCGCCATGATGATCGTCGCCACGGCTGACAACCGCCGCGTGCTCACCGCGGTCGCGGCCGTACTCACCGTCATGGCGCCGCTCCACATGGTCACCCACTACGGCAACGAGCTCTACGACTACGTCTCGCCCGGTGAAATCGCAGGGTTCAACTACATCGCGGATCACCTGGCGCCGGCGAAGATCTACGGCGGTTTTCCGGGTGGCGGCTTCCTGAAGTCGGCAACGCTCCGATGGCGCAACAGCACCGTGCCCAATGCGAACCACGTTCCTACGCCGATCGACTTCCTGGAGCCGAACAGGCACAAGTGGGGGAGGGCACCCGGAGACGTCTACGTGGCGTTCAGTCGCGGCGACGTCGCCGCGGCGACGCTGTTCTACAACCAGCCCAACCTGATCGGCGAAATGCAGCGCCTCGTGGCGCACAACCCCCATTTCCAGGCCGTGTACGTCACCCCCGACTACTCGATCTACCGGTGGTTGCCTCCGCCACCCAGGCGGCGCCGGGCCACCGCCAACGCCTATGGGGTGCACCCCGGGGCCAGGCCGGCGCGTGCGGGTGCCTACGCGAGCGGGTCTACCGCGGGCGGCGCGACCCCAGCCGGGCGCCGCACGCGGAAGGCAACCACCCCAACCAGGTAGCCGACCGCCGCCGCACCCACCGCGCCGATCACGGCGGCCAATTGTCCCGCAGCGTCCCCGGCGCCCCGGCCGCCGACTACGCCTCGAATGCTGCTCTTGAGTCGCGCGGCCAGCGCATGGCGCAGGTACGCGCGCTCCGTGTCCAATGAGCGGCTGTCGCTCAGGCGACGCACCAAAGCCTTCGAGATCCCTTCGAAGTAACAGCGGCGAAGCAGGTAGCTTGCCGTCGCTCGCGCGGCCGGCACCCGGTGGTCGATTTCTGCCCCGGCGGTCAGCGCGATCCGGGCGCCTCGCATCGCCCGAGCAGCCCGCAGGCAGAACTCTGTCTCCTCGCAACCCAGCGGCAGGCTGCCGAGGCGGCCGATCGCCGGATTGAAGTGTCCCACCGTCTCGAACAGTCCGGCGCGGAACGCCATATTGCATCCGAGAGGGTTTCGCACGTCGCCGGATTCAGGAAGCCCCGAGTAGGAGCATCCCACCACCCACAGGAATTCAGGTGGCAACCACCCGGGCTGCGCGGTCTCCCAAAGCGGCCGCGCGTGGCCGCCGACTCCCACCACCTCTGGGTCGTCAAACGTGCTGAGCAAGCGTGCCAGCCACTGCTCATGTGCGATCGCGTCGTCGTCGATGAACACGATGTACTCGCCCCGACTGCGGGCGATCGCCGTATTGCGCGCCGAAGACAGGCCGCGCGGGCGCTCGTTGGCCACCACCTGGACCTCATCGGGAAGACGGGCGCGAAGCTGTGCGTGCAGAGACTCGTTGTGATCGACAACTACAATCATCTGGCCCGGAGGAGGGTCCTGGGCCAGGACCGATTTCACGCAGTCGACAGTTTGCTCGAGCCTCTGGGACGCGAACGCGCACACCACCACGGTCGCGCTCCCGGCGTTGATAGTCGACATGGACTCGGTGGTGTGCACGTGTGCCTTCCTGTACCAGTCATTGTGGCTTTACCGCAGATGCCACATCCCCGCGCCGATCATTGACTTGCGCGGGGATGTGGGTCATGCATGATTGGAGTGGCCAACGGTTGCTCTCGTCATGCCACCGACTAACCCCTAAAGGGCGGCGCCGGCGGATCGCCTTGCGGCTCACCGCCGGCGCCTATGGGGCAAGCCTATGCCGTCAGCGTGATCCGCTTGGATGCGCGGATGGTGCCGTGGCCTGAAGGCGTAAAGGCGCCCTTCGCCATCAGCTGCATCCTCGTGTTGCCGCTGAGGAGGCTGCGACCGCCGGAGGTCAAGAAGACCACCGCGTTCGCTCGCCCTGACCTATGGAACACCAGAGCGACCGTGGCGACCAGCGTCTTCTGGCCGTTCGACACGCTGAACCAGGAGATCACGAGCCGACCCGGCGACGGCGCTACGAACGTGAACTTGTAGCCGCCGTGCTTGAGCACGCCGCGAATCGTTCCCGCGCTGCCCTTGGCGGCAAGCACCTTCAGGAGCAGTCGACGGATCTGGGCCTTGTTGATCTTCACGGGCCCTGTCGACGTCCCCGAGCCGCCGTTCTGGCCGCCGTTTCCGCCACCGTTCTGGCCGCCGTTACCGCCGCCGTTTCCGCCGCCGTTACCGCCGCCGTTTCCGCCGGACGCGGGCGTGCCCGACTTGACCACACCGGTCGCGCCGGAACTCGCCGGGGCGCTGGTGATGCCGCCGGCCGTCGCCGACTCCAGCACCCGCAGGGTGTGGCCGACGTCGAAGGCGGTCGCGGTGTAGTTCTGCGACGTTGCTCCTGCGATTGCGGAGCAGTTGTTGCCGGATGCGTCGCAGTCCTGCCACTGGTATGAGTAGCCGCTCGGTGTCTTGGGGATCCACGAGCCGTGTGACTCGGTCAGCGTCTTACCCTCTTGCGAGGTCCCACCGATCGTCGGCACCGCTGTATTGGCCGGGGTGACGACGGTCGATGTCGCCGAGGAACTCACCGGGGTGCTGCCCGCGATGTTCGTCGCCGTTACGTAGGCGAGCATCGTGTGGCCGAGGTCCTTGTCCTGGAGCACATACGTCGGCGAGGTGCTCCCCGGGATCGGGAACGCCGCACCGCAGTTGAGGCCCGCGCCGTCGCAGCGCCGGTACTGGTAGGTGTACGTGATCGGCTGGGTCCCGTCCCACGTGCCCGGGCTCGTCGTGGTCAGCGTCTGCCCATCCTGCGTGACGCCTGAGAGCGTCGGCCGCGTGCGGTCGATCGGGGTTCCGTTGGTGACCACGCCGGTCGGCGTCGAGCTCGCGGTCGTGCTGCTCCCCGGTCCACTGTAGGCCGCCACCGTGTAGCAGATGGTGTGCCCGACGTCTGTCTGGGCGACCTGGTAGGTCGTGTTGATGGCGCCGGCGATCGGGGTGACAGGCGTGGTGTCACACCACACCCACTGGCGCTTGACGTAGGCGGGTGTGGGGCTCCAGGTACCGTCGGTTGACTGGAAGAACCTCCCCACCGAGGGATTCGTGATCTCGTTCGACGCCCCCTTCGGCGGTATCACGATCGTCGGCAGCGCCGTGTTCACCGGCGGCGGCGCCGCCGCAGCGACAGGAGCCGCCCCAGCGACTGTCGGGAACAATGCTGCCAGCAGCGCCACGAGCGCCGGCAGCAAGATGATTCGTAGATGTGGCGAGCCTCGACGGCGCCAGGCGCCCCCGTTTGCAGTTGCTTGCCCCATGAAATGTACCCCCTAATGGTGAGTTGACTTACTGGATCTAACTTCGGAAAAGGTCCGACAAAGCTCTGCCTGGTGTCCGACCCGGCCGGTCGACCACCGATCCCGCGTCACATTCCGATCACCCTGGCCAGCCTCAGCCCGCTGAGGACCAGCCCGAGCAGCACAGCCCACGCAGTAAACGGCGCGACGTACCTCGCGATGACCGAGAAGCGCCCGCCCTCTGCACCACGCCCCACCTCAAACGGGACAGCGATGAGGAGGATCGCCAAGGTCACAAGCAGAAGGCGCCCGTCGTAGGCGAGATGAGCGAGCCTGACGAGCAACAGCACCAGTGCAACCGTTCCGGCCGCCACGGCCGCCGGAAGGGCGAACAGTCCCAAAAGCGTGCCTGCCACGAGCAACTTGCGGCCGCGCCCTTGCGCCGGGACCCCGCGATCTATCAGGCCGCGCCATAGTCCGATGTAGTTCCCCACGGCGAAGCCCGCGAAGTACGGCCACGGCCGCAATGCCTCCCGCATGCCGCGGGCCATCCCGAGCGCCGCGGCCGCGAACGGGATCACGGCATTGAGTAGCGCGGGGCCCCCATGCTTGCGCACCATGCGGCCAAGTCCGGCGCCGTCGGCAAGCCACTGCTTGCCGGCAAATGCGAATCCATCCGCGAAACGGTGCAACCCGACCATGCCCTCGGAAACCCCGATCCGGAAGCCGGCCCGCGATAGCCGGATCCGCAGATCGATGTCCTCGCCCGAACGAAGCTGGCCATCGAGTGGGTGGGCCAACAGAAGGTCGCGAGCTATGAGGCTCGCGCAGACGCCGAACCACTGCCTGCTGTTCCCGCGATTGTGATGGTCGGCGAGCGACTTACTCCAGTAGTCGCCGGCCCCGACGCTGTGGAGCCCAGCCTGAAGCGCCACCAGCTGGCGGTCGCACCTCTCCCGGTCGAGATCGCGCAACGCGGTGGGCGGCAGCACCACGTCGGCGTCGACCAACGCTATCCACGGCTGCGACGCAGAGGCGACCCCCATCATTCGTGCCGCGGCCACACCCGAGCCGCCGTCGTCGATGACCTTGTCCACCCACGGTCGTGCGAGCTCGACAGTCCGGTCGGTCGAACCACCGTCGACCAGGATGATCTCGGCGGGATCGTTCTCCCGGATTGCGCGCAGACACGACTCGATCCAATCTTCGGCGTTGCGGGTCGGCACCACGGCGCTGATGTGAAGCGTCCCGGTGGGCGTCCTCGCGGGCGGGGCTATCGCCGCCGGGGCGCCAAGGACGAGCTGCTCGAAGCGCAGGGCCGCGTCATGCTCCGCGGCGTGGCGCCAAGCGACGCGAACCTTCAGCGCGGGCGCCTCCCCGAACCAGACGACGTTGATCGTCTCATCGCCTACGACCATCCGTCTCGCCGTCCGCACAGAGGTCGGGCTGGGCGGCTGACGACCCATCAGCTTTCGCGCTCGGAGAAGTAGCGCACTCAGGAGATAGGCGATCGGGCCGACCAGCATCCCGAACAGCGTCACCAACTTGAGATGCCGCGGCCGCCTGCTCGACCGTTCGATGCCCTGCCCCGAGTCGGGATCACGCCGACGGCGCAGCTCCGCAGCCAAGTTTCGCAGCCACTGGCGACGATGCGGACCAGATACCAATTGCTTGCCGACCATCGCGCCCAGACCAACGCCGTGGCGATACGCCCGGCGCCGCCCGGATTCCGCAGCGCCGGGATCCTCGCGCCAGACCACAGCACTCGGTTCGTATGAGAGGGCGTAGCCCCGCCGAAGCATCCGAACGAGCAGATCGTGCTTCTCACCGCCGCACGCCAACGTCGAGGGGCCCAACGCGGGATCAAACCCCCCGATCTCACGAGCGACCTGCGTAGGCATCATCAAGCTGCCGCCGTCGCCGAGTGCAGCGCTGGCGTAGGCGAGGAGCGGAATCCCGCTCCCGGGGTGTGAGGGCCGATAGGTCTTTCGCCCGGATCCCTCGCCGGCCCCGGCGGGCGGTTCGAGCAGAAACCGAAGTTCACTGTCGAGGCCACCTGGCAGGCTCAGGCTCGTCACGCACGCAATGCCGGTCTCACCCCGAAGCGCCTCCGCGCTGGAACGGAGCCAGTCTCGATCGACAACGAGATCGTCGTCAACGAATGCGACGACGTCCCCTTCGGCCCGACTCAATCCGGTGTTACGGGCAACCGAGATGGATGACGATGGCGCCTCGACGTAACGCAGCCGATGGTCACTCGGAAAATCGTTGACGAGCATCCGGGGAATATCCAAGGATTGTGGGCGGCGCTCGACGACAATCACTTCGAAGTCGTCGTAGTCGCTCCTCAGAATCGAGCGGAGGCAACGCTCCACCGTCCGCAGATCCGTGCTGGCGCTGACGACGACGCTGACCGAGGGGTCGAGAACTCGCGTGGCCGATGCCTCGGTCGCCCTGGTGCCGTCGGGTATCAGGGCCACCTGCGCGCTCCATTCATCCCGTTTTCGAATCGACGGCGGCTCTGCCACCACACCCGTGCGTTGCCCTCCTCGGCCCCTGACTGCGCCACGCCCGAAATCACCGGCTCAGCCCCGGACTGGCGCCGCTTCGGAAGCTGCGGTGTGAGGTCGACCACCTCGCTCGGAGTCCTCTCCGGCTCGGAATCGACTGGCTCTCCTACCAGCCGTCGATAGAGCCTCCACGTGGAGTCGATCACCGATTCCCAAGACGTGGCTGAAGACGGAAGCAACGCAGCGCCCGAGCTGATCGGAAGCCGCGCGGCCTCCTCGATCGCATCGGCCACGTCGAGCGGCGAACCTCTCGGGGCAACGAACACAACCGGCCCGAGACCGGGCCTGCCGGCGGCCTGCCGGTGAATCGGGAGGTCGGATGCCACCACCGCGACGCCGGCCACACGCGCTTCGGCCACCAGCGATCCGGAGCCTCCGTCCCCGGGAAGGGTGACGACGACACGAGCGGTGCGCAGCCAGCGGAACAGCACCTCGTCCGAAACCGCGCCCACGAATCGGACTCGTGAGGAGATGCGGAGGTCAGCCGCAAACGCGGAGAGCCGAGCGCGCGCCGGTCCGTCACCGACCACGACGAGCCGAAACTCGGGATCGAGACTCGGCATCGCCGCGATGGCACGTCCAACCCCCGTGGCGTGGTTCAGTCGGTCGGCTGCGAGAACCACGATGTCGTCAATGTCAAATGGCGTGGCCGCGCCGAGCGCCGCCATGTCGACTCCGTCTGGAAGAACCTGTGTCCGGCGGTTCGCCTCGGGAACGATTCTGCAGACCACGTCCCGTTCGAACTCAGAAGCACAAACGATCTCGACGGCCGCACCGACAATCGCCCTGGTCGCCCCCGTGTGGCGCCAGTTCGCGAACGCGTCCACTGGGACGCTCGGCGTAAAAACCAGGCGGCGTACCCGCGTGCTCGCGACCGCCGACGCGAGCGACAGCTGCCTGGTATGAACGTCGACGACATCGAACGGCGGGAACGCAACGCGTAGGCGTTCGAGCAGCCGCGGCGCAGCGGGGAAGCGCAGTGGGCCAGCCACCGTCGGAAAGCGGCGGATGATCACGCCTTCCCGGCGCTCGGGCACGAGTTGCGCGGGACCCTGCGTCAGGATCTCGACTTCGACGCCCCGCTTCGCGAGACCGCGCGCGAGCTCATCGACGCGACGCTCCAGGCGTCCGCGCTCGGGCAGGTAGCTCGACGCGACGAGCGCCGCTCTCATGACCCCAGCAAGCGGTAGGCGATGCGGGGGAGGACCGCGGTCTCCGACGCCGTCGAGAGCCGCTCGCGGACGATCGTCCGCAGGACACGAGTGCCGTCACGAACGGTATGCAGGTTGCTCTCTCCGTTCAGGCGGACCTGCTCGAAGCTCGGAACCTCATGAACGATCAGCCCGGCCTTCGCGACTCTGACGTTGATCAGCGTTTCTACCTCAAAGCCGTCGCAGTCCACCCGCAGGTACGGCAGACACCGTGCCCAGAACGCGTTATAGCCGTAGCACAGGTCGGTGTAGTGGGTCCCGTAAAGCGTGTTGACGAACGCTCCGAGCAGGCGGTTACCGAGGCTCCGGGCGCGGGTGATGTCCGTGCTCGCGCCGCCCTGCGCGAACCGCGAGCCCTTGACGAAATCAGCGCCATTACAAAGCGCAGAGACGAAGCGCGGAATCTCCGCGGGATCGGTCGACCCGTCCGCGTCGAGCGCGACGATGATCTCTCCGGTGCAGGCGGCAAAGCCCTCCGCCATGGCGTTACCCTTACCCCGTCCCGACTGAGTCAGGATCCGTATGTCCGGCCGTAGCCGACGTGCGACGGCGACCGTTTCGTCCACCGAATGGCCGTCGACCAGGATCACCTCGTGAAGCCCTTCCGGGAGACGCGAGAAGACGTACGGCAGGTTCTTTTCTTCGTTCATCGCGGCGATGACGACGCTGACCTCGACCCCGAGCGGCACGAAGCGCGTGAGCGGCTGACGCAGCGTCGCCTCGCGCAACGCCGCGGTGTGACTCCCCTCGAGCGGTCCGTCGTCGAGCAGCTCGAGCTCCATCGCTGACATCAACTGCCCATCCGGCTGAAGCATTTGTGGCCCCCTTCTGTGATCGTCGTGTGATCGCTCTCGATTATCTCCAGCGATCGACCGAGATCAAGGCCCGGACGAACGGATTGGTCGATGACGCGACCGACCGTTTACGTCATTGACGTGAATCTGCGCGCCAGATCCGTCACTATCCGACAAGCGACGAGGTCACGGTGAAGGCTTACGAGGAGCCGTACTCACCATCGGGGGCTGGCAGGATCGCCCGCGGCTCTCCATTCGGGCCGCGGGCATCTTGCAACCGCTGTCACTCGACTCCGCTGCCCAGCTCCTCGCCTTGCTCGGCCTGCTCGATGAGCTCGATCGCGCCCTGGCGGTTCGGCACTCCAAGCTTTCGCAGCAGCGACGCGACGTGCCGCCGCACGGTTACCTGTGAGATGCCCAGGTGGATCGCAATCTCCGCGGTTCCCTCGTGTCTTCGCAATCGCTGGAAGACCTCGAATTCGCGCGCGGTGAGCTCGACCTCCTGTTCGTCCGATGCCAGGATCACGCGACGCCTGGTCCCGCGCTCGCGAAACTCGAGCACGAGACGTCCGGTCATCGCTCGGGGTAAAGCGGCCTCGCCGCGCATCACGCCGATGATCGCGTGCGGCAACCGACCGGCCGGAGTGCTCATCAGCAGATAGCCATCGGCGCCGGCGCGCAACGCTTCGAATAACTCTTCGTCGTGCGCCAAGCCCGTCATGACCACGATCTTGGTCTCCGGAAGCGCCTGCTTGATCCGGCGTGTCGCTTCGATTCCATTGCCCGGCAACTCAACCGCGAGAATGCAGACATCCGGCCGATGCGCCAGCGCTACCCGCACCGCCTCTTCCGCGTTCGCCACTTCCGCCACGACACGCATACCATGAGGCTCGATCGCGCGCTTGATCCCCGCACGGATGGGCATCTGGTCATCTGCGAGCACAACCGTCAGCTCGCCGGCGGCGGACGTCACGGCGTTACCTCGTGTTGCCGCTATTTGCGGCTTCGCCGTACGCCCCGGTCCAGTGTGACCACACTGGGCGAAAAACGTATCACGCCACCCAGGGCTTCCGAGACCGTTCAGTTATGAACGCAGGAGGGGCGAGTAAGCCCATTGGCGGCCGGCCCGAGAGGGAACACACTCCGGTCGTTCAACGGGGTGCAGGACGGTAGATTTCGAATGAATGGATTTTTGGGGGCCGGCGTTGCGACGCCGAGTGGGCGCGTTCGCGCGATTCCGCCTGTCGTTTTCGTGCTGGCGATCATCGTCAGTTGGTGGCTGCTTGCCGGCGTGGCTCAGGCCGCGCCGTCGAACACGGCGCCGCCGACCCTCGCGCCGACAACTCCACAGGCCGGGGGGACAGCGCTGACAGCCAGCCCAGGCGCCTGGACCCCCTCGGCCACGGGCGACACCATTTCCTACCTCTACCAGTGGGCGGTCGGCGGCATTAACGTAGGGTCCAACAGTGCGACCAATACCTACGCCCCAACGGCAGCGGACATCGGCAAGACCATCACCGTCTCGGTGACCGCGTCCGATGCCGGTGGAGCAAGTGCTGCCGTGCCGTCGGCTGCGACCTCCGCGGTCACCGCGGGCCCGGCTCCGGTCAACACCACGGCGCCAGCGATCACGCCAGCGACTCCCCAGGTAGGGCAAACGCTGACGGCTAGCAACGGAGCATGGAACGTTACGGCCACGGTTACCTACTCGTACGCGTGGACAAGCGGTGGGCTTCCGGTAGGCACCAATAGCCCGAACTACCTGGTACCGGCAACTGACGTCGGCAAGGCCATCGCCGTCACGGTCACTGCGACCGAGGCTACCCTCGGCTCAAGCGCGCAGGCCCCGTCAGCGGCGACGGCGGCCGTGCTGCCCCTCCCACCCGTCGCCGGCGCTTCCAAGCCGACTATCTCGGGAACGCCGCAGCAGGGCCAGACGCTGACCGTGACGCATGCTGCTTGGGCCAGCGCAACCCCGCTCACCGCGATCGCCGACCAGTGGGAGCAGTGCGACGTCTTCGGCGCGGGCTGCGTGCCGATCCCGGGCCAGAATGGAACGACCTACACGTTGGGCCCGGGGGACGTGGCGCATACGATCGCGGTCTCAGAGACGGCGAGCAACACCGGGGGCACATCGACCGCGGTCGTCTCGAGCGCCACGGCGCCCGTGACGGCGACGAGCGCAACCTCGGTCGTCGCCTTCTCCTCAAACCCCCCGAAGACGAATCAGACCGTAACGCTCATCGCGACGATCAGCTCGAGCTCGGGCAACGCGAGCCCGTCCGGATCGGTGACGTTCTTCAACGGGTCGGGCGCGATCGGCGGCTGCACGGGCAAGCCCGTCAACGGCGGCACCACCGTCACGGTGATTTGCCCCGCGGGCTTCGGAGCCGGCACGGCGCAGATCTCAGCCGCGTACCAGCCCGGTCCGGGCTCACTCGTGGTCGGTTCGACGAGCGCACCGACGTCAATCGCAATCGGCCGTGATTCGACGTCCGTCTCGCTCGCGGTCACCTCGCAAGTCAACGTCAACAGCACCGCGACGTACAGCGCCGCGCTCGTGCTCCCGAGCAGCAACTCGGGGCCGATCGGGCCGACCGGTTCGATCGCATTCCTCGACGGCGGGCAGCCGATCCCCGGCTGCGGCAGCCAACAGATGACCAACCTGACGGCGACCTGCACGCAGAGCTACAACTCGACGGGGACGCACCAGATCTCGGCCGTCTACAGCGGCGACGCGAACTTCGCCGGGTCGACCTCGTCTGGGAGCTCGGTGCAGGTCGTCAAGAGTGGGGCGATTACCGCGCTTGGCTTCGTCAAGTCGCTCCTCCGGTGGTCTTTCTTCTACCACCCCACCTACACCTCGGTGATGCAGTTCGTGGTTTCCCAGATCGCCCAGGGAACGACGGTCGAGCTCCAGTGCCAGGGCAACGGGTGCGCGTTCAAAAAGGTCCTGCTCACACCACGGCACAAGCGCCGCTCGATGAACCTCCTGGCCCGCTTCGACCACAAGAAACTGAAGCCCGGGACCCGCGTCACTGTTCGGGTCGTGCACCCGAACTGGGTCGGCAAGTTCTTCTCGTTCACGATTCGCGCCGGCGCCGCGCCGGTGGTATCCCAGACGTGCATCCCGGTCGGTAAAACGAACCCCGGCCGCGGCTGCTAGGGCGGGCTCGGCGCCGCCTGAGATCCGCCCACCCGGTCTCCGCGCGGGCGTTGGCCAGCAGCGGCGGTCGCGGGCTATCGTGAGCTCGCGTGTCGACGCTTGTGCTCTCCGACCTTCATCTGGGCTCGCGTCTGCGGCACGACGTCCTCAGGCACCCGGAGCCGCTCGGCCGGCTGCTCGAGGCGCTTGAGGGCATCGAGCGGCTGGTGCTGCTCGGAGACATTGTTGAGCTGCTGGACAAGCGGGCCGTACGCGCCATGGATGTGGCCGAGCCGATTCTTCGCCAGATCGGCGCGAGGCTCGGCGCCGACCGGGAGGTGATCTTCGTCCCCGGAAACCATGACCGCGCCCTGGTTGCCGACTGGATCCGGACGGCCGGCGCCGGCGTCGCCGTCGACAGCCGCGTTCCGCTTGACGCGACGCCGGAACTTGCGCGTATCACCTCCTGGCTCACCCCGGCGCGGGTCCGGGTGCACTACCCGGGCGTGTGGCTTGCTCCGGGAGTGTGGGCTACGCATGGGCATTACCTTGATCGTCATTTGCTACCTGAGTCCGCGTTCGGCGTCACGTACGGTCTTCTCGGCCGCGTCCCGCAGCCCGGCGCGGTCCCGAGTGACTACGAGCTGGCCGGAGGGCCGCCGCTCACCCGCCTCGACGCGTTCCTGATCAAGGTGCTCCCGCGCCCGCTCGCCGGGCTGGCGGAAGACGTCGCCGATCTCATTCGCGCATCGACGATGCCGCTGGCCCCGCGACGCCTCCTGCGTCCCGGAATGGCCCGCGTCACCGCAGGCCTCCTCGGCCAGCAGATGCGCCGTGCCAGCCTCCCGGCACTCTTGCATGTGGTCGGGCGCCTGGGCGTCGACGCGGAGTGTGTGTTGTTCGGTCACGTACATCGACTTGGCCCGCTGCCAGGCGACCTTGAGACGCGGTGGCGCGGACCGCAGGGCCGGCCCCGAATCCTGAACACCGGCTCCTGGCTCTACGAGCCGCTGCTCGTGCACAACGCCACCCCGCCGCATCCGTACTGGCCCGGCGGTGCCGTGACCTTGGAGGCTGACGACGTCCCGCGCGCCGTTGGGCTGCTCGACGCCGTTCCCGCACGCGCGATGCACTGAGCGAGGATCTCCCGACCCCCCGATCGTCCAGATTCAATGTCCGTCGCGGTCTGACGGGCGGCCTAGAACCCGAACCGCCCGAGCATCGACGTCGCGGTCCGGGCGTTGGCTAGCAACGGCAGCCCCAGCAGCTGTTCTGTAGTCCGCAGCACCGAATAGTGGTTGTACGGGTGGTGGTCTACGACCCCGCGCGTGTAGGGCGATATCACGATTAGCGGCACTCGGTTGACCCCGCTGTCGGACTCGCTCTCGTCCCACGTGATGAAGATCACGGTCGTCCCCGCCCGGTACTGCGGAGTGGCCATCAGCTTGGGTACGAAGGAGGCGAGGAATGCGTCGCCGTCCTGGATCGTCCCGTTGTGCATGTCGTTGATCGCGTTCGGTGCGACGAGCGTGAACGCTGCGCTGAGATCCGGCCTGGGGCGGAACGGGACGTCGTAATTCGAGCAATCCGATCCCAGGTTGGTGTAATAAACCTCGGGATTGTGGCGCACGAGGTAGGGGAAGCTGTTCATGCGTTCGCAGTTCGTGGACATGCTTTCCGCCAGCGAGCGCGACCGGCCTCCGGGCAGCTGGCTGAAGATCGAGGGCACGTCGAGCGCGTACGTCCTGGGCTGTCCGGGTACGCCTGGACTCCAGTCCTCGCTCACTCCGTGCGTGGAGCCGCTGGTCAAGGCGATGTAGTTGGGCAGCGACGGGTGCGAGATCGCCGTGTCGTCGGCCGCGTACCCGTAGGTCCGCGCCAGCCTCGACAGGTACGGTGCGCCGGGCGAATCCACCACGTCTTGAGACTTGTTTTCCATCAGGATCCAGACCACGTGACGAATGGCCGGATGACCCGGGCGAGAGGCGGGCACGGACGTAGCTGGCGTGGCCGCGGCGCCTCCGCACCCGGCCAGGGCAAGGGCCAGCAGGAGGGGGCGCAGCCTGCTTATCAGGCGATACCCGCCTGCTCGCGAGCAATCGGGTCGGCCGTAATTCCGGTTGCGACAAGGCCCGGCGGAGCTGGCGCTTCTGTTCGTAAGGTCACCTACCACGGCGTCGGGGTCGCCCCGTTGCCATCGCCGACGCACCATCGTTCCCTCCGAAAAGTACCAACGGATTGTTGTCAAACCGTTGGGCGACCTGTGAGGGACTCTTAACCTACGGAGCGGTCTGCAGTGGACTGGGCTGCCGACGCGTGAATGAGACCGGCTGCCGACGCGTGAATGAGACCGGCTGCCGACGCGTGAATGAGACCGGCCCACGATGCGATCAGCGCAGGTGTCGACGAGATCGCGGCCGACCGTCTCTCGACCAACTTCCCGCCTGCTTGAAGAAGCGCGGACTGGCCGGCGCGCGACCGGCCATCAACCGCATCTTGGGTGCTGACCGAAAAGGCCTGCGAGATCGCCGAGAAACCCGCGAATTGCAGGGTGAATTCTCAAAACGGGCTGGATGGACCGTCCTGCTATTTCGGAACGCAATCAATCCGCAACCCTCACAGCCCGTTCACAAGATTGCTACAATCAGGCCAAGTTCCATCAGCTTTGGGGCGAAACCCACTTAGTGTGGGCAAATTAGGGGCACTTGGTATGAGAGGGCGCGGGCGGCAGCACCTCCATCGCGTTCACGGCAGCGCGTGGCGCGAGAGGCGATTCGACAGGAACAGCACTCGGCGATTTGAGCTGAGTCGCACTCGTTTGGCGAGTGGGGGCAACATGGATCTCAGCGTCGCCGTCACAACTGACGCAGGCCCGCGCACGATCCCGCGCACGATCGTTTCCTGGTCGGTCGCGATCGCGGTCGTCGCCGCGGCCGTCGGCGCGCTGGCGCTCCTGCCTGCCCACGTCGTCGCACCGGACGACCGCGGTGCGCTCGAGTTGACGATTGCGGTGTGCGCGATCGCCACCGCCTGGCTTCTGGCCGCAAATTGGCGCCGTAGCCGCGAGTTGCCCGACCTTCTGCTGCTGGCCGGGCTGATCGCCCTATCCCTCGCGGACTTCGTGTTCTTGGGCGTGCCCGCGATCAAAGAGATGCGCGGTGTGGAATCGAGCAACGGTCTGCGGCTCGCCGGCGAGCTCGTTGCGGTCCTCGCGATCGCCGCGGCGGCGATCGCCGGCCTGAAGCCGGCTCGCGAGTCGCGTCGTGGGCTAGTCAACTTCGAACTCGGCGCCGGTGCCGTGGTGGTGCTCGGGCTGCTTCTCGCGATCTACATCGGTGCGAGCGCTCTACATATGGACACCGGAGTGGCAGCCGCGGACCCGGTCGCCCTCAGCGTGCACACGATCTTGGCCGCGATTCTGCTCGCGGCGTCCGTCGCGTTCCTGGCCGGATTCCCGAGCGCACACAGCCGTAGCGTCGTGTTCGCCGCGGCGTGTCTCCTCCTGGCCGGCGCAAACCTGCGTTATCTCGTGGCCCCGGCGTTACGCATTGACTGGGTCACGCCTCAGGATTGCTTGCGGCTTGCCGCGTACTTCTTCCTGCTGGCGGGCGCATACGTCGAGCACGCGAGGCTCCGACGCGCCGCTGCGATCGCAGCGATCGCTTCCGAGCGCGAGCGTATCGCCCGGGACCTGCATGATGGACTCGCACAGGACCTGGCCTGCATCGCCGCCCAGGGACAGCGACTCGACTGCGAGCTCGGACCCGAGCATCCGCTCATGGTCGCGACTCGTAACGCGCTCGCTACTTCGCGCGGCGTGATCGCGGACCTGACCGCAGCCACCGCTCCCACCACCGAAGCTGCGCTTCGCATCATTGCGGACGAGCTCGAGCATCGTTACGACCTGCAAGTGCAAGTACGGGTCGAAACGGACGCTGCTCTCACACCGGACGACGAGCTGGAGCCGACCCAGCGTGAGCATCTCATCCGAATCGCTCGGGAGGCGATCGTCAATGCGGCAACGCACGGTTTAGCTCGCCACGTCGATGTCGTTCTGCTGCGCCGGCCCGGGACGCTCCTCATGCGCGTGTCCGATGACGGGCGAGGAATCAGTGCCGCCCAGCAGTCTGGGTTTGGGCTACGGAGCATGCGTGCCCGCGCCGCCTCGCTCGGTGGTCAGCTGAGCGCCCAGCCCCGCGCAGACGGCGGGACCGATCTCGAGCTGCTCGTCTCCTAGTCGCCTGACCGCCGAACCACCCGGATCCCGCTCTGTCGATCTCAACCATCAGCCCTGGCATCGCCTCGCGAGGCACTGACCTCAAGGTCATCGTGGTCGACGATCACGAGCTGTTTCGCCGCGGGTTGATTGGGCTCCTCGAGGAGCGCGGGATCGAGATCGCCGGTGAGGCGGCCCTGGCCGCTGACGCGATTCGGCTCGCGGCGGATGTCGGCCCATGCGTTGTCCTGATGGATCTGAGCATGCCCGGGATGTCGGGGATCGAGGCCATTCAGCGTCTTGCCGCGGCAGCGCCGCTGGCGAGGGCACTGGCGCTCACCGTCCTGGCCGATGATCAACACGTCATCAACGCGCTGCTGGCCGGAGCCTGCGGATACGTGGTCAAGGATGCCCCGATCGATCAGATCGTGGAGGGAATCCGGGCGGCCGGTCGCGGAGAGTCGATGATCTCGCCGCGGATCGCAAGCCGGTTAGTGCATCGTCTGCGCGAGCCGGAGACCGTCGAGGCCACGGCCACCGGGGGCAAGTTGACGCCCCGTGAGCGGGAGGTCCTCGAACTGCTCGCGCGCGGGCTCGATAACTCCGAAATCGCACGGGTGCTCTATCTCAGCCAGCACACGGTCAAGAACCACGTGTCGAGCATCCTCGTCAAATTGCAGGTGGAGAACCGCATTCAGGCCGCTGTCCGGGCCGTCCGCACGGGAATGGTCTGACCCAGCTAAGAGTCCCCGGTCGCCACCGGCCGCCCCCGATCGGTGATCCAGTCGCTCCACGAGCCGACGTACAGCGCGGCCGGGATTCCGGCGAGCGACAGCGCCAGCACCTCGTGCGCCGCCGCCACCCCGGAGCCGCAGTAGGCGCCGACGGGGGCGCCGGCGCTGAGTCCGGCGCCGGCGCGCACGCCGGCGCCGGCGAAGCGCGCGCGGAGGGTGTCCGCGTCCAGGATTCGCCCGGAAGGGTCAACCAGCGAGGCCGCCGGGACGTTTACCGCGCCCGGGATGTGGCCCGCCACCGGGTCGATCGGCTCGCTCTCGCCTCGGAACCGCTCGGGCGCCCGGGCGTCGAGTAGCACGCCCTCGCGGGCCACGGCGGCTGCGCCCGCGGCATCGAGCAACGGCATTCCGCCCGCTCGGGGCTCGAAATCCCCGGGTTGGGCCGCGACCGCCTCGAGCTCGACCGGGAGCCCGGCGGCTCGCCAACCCGCGAAACCCCCATCCAGAACGCTCACCTCCGGGTGCCCGAAGTAGCGGAGCAGCCACCACGCCCGCGCAGCCGCGACGGAATTTCCGGCGTCGTAAACGACCACCGGCCGCGAGCCCGACACGCCGGCGGCGCGCATGGCCTCGCCAAACGCGACGGCGTCAGGGAGCGGATGGCGGCCGCCCGCGCCCGGTGGCGCCGCCAGCGCCGTGTCGAGGTCGACGAACACCGCACCCGGGATGTGGCCCTCGAGGTACAGATCCCGCCCGGGCGGGCCGCCGAGCTCCCAGCGGACGTCGAGCAGGGTCGCCGCGTCCGGCATGTCGCCGGCGGAGATCAGCGTCAAGGCCGGTTCCCGATCGCGTACCGCAGGATCGAGAGGTCGGTCAGCCACTCCACGGGCGCCTTGTCGTCGGTGTACACCGCGCCGCCGCGCAAGGCCCGCCCGATCTGCCCGACGACGTCGACGGCGAGGGTCTGCAGGCCGGCCGGGATCCCGACGCCGCTCGACGCCAACCGGACAGCCGACACCGGCCGCGTGCTCGCCACCACGAGCGAATTGGTGTTGCTGACGACGTCTCGCACGACCACCGGGAAGACCGCTCGCAGGGTCGCCGAGACGACCTTCTCGAGCGCGTCCGAGCCCGGAATGTGCCCCACGTTGACGATCACCACACCGTCCGCGTTGAGGTGATCCCGGATCTCCGCAAAGAACTCGCGCGTGACCAGATAGAACGGGATGTACGGCTGGCGGTAGGCGTCGAGGAAGATCGCGTCGTAGTGGGCGTGGCTGGCCTCGAGCCAGGGCCGGGCGTCCGCCGTGTACGTGTGGAGATTCGGCCCGCTCAGGCCGAAGTACCGCCGCCCGATCGACGTCAACTCCCCGTCGATCTCGACCGCGTCGACGCGCGTGGCCGGGAAGTAGTGGCCGTACGCCCGCGCCACCGAGCCCGCCGCGTCCCCGAGGATCGCAATCCGCCGCGGCGGCGTCCGGGCGGCGGCGAACGGGAGGACGAGGAAGTCATCCCAGTAGCCCCCGGTCAGGTAGCTCGACGGGCGGTAGATCGAGTGGATGGCGACGCCCTCGTTGAGCTCGAGCCAGCGCTCGCCGCTCGCGAACTGGAGCACGCGCGCGTACTGATACTGGGTCTCGGTCGAGTAGATCACGCGCGCGCCGGCCACGTCGGCGCCGATCGCCGCTGGCGGCACCGCCAGCAGAGCGGCGATGACCGCCGCGACCAAGAGGAGCCGCACCGACCCGGCGGCGGCCGCCGCCACGAGCGCGAGCATCAGGGCGAACACCAGGAAGGTCCGGTGGGTCCCGATGAACGGAATCAGCAGCAGCGCGGCCAGAAACGTGCCGACCAGCGACCCGGCGGTCGAGATCGCGTACAGCCGCCCGGTAACGGTCCCCGTGTCGGCGACACGACCCACCGCGAGCCGATTGACGTACGGCGCGACCATGCCGAGCAGCAGCACGGGAACCGCGACGAGCACGAGCACGGCCCCGAGCGACCCCAGGAAGCCTCCGATCGACAGGGCGCCGAGCGCCTTGACCGCCTCCCTGAGGAATGGGTCCGAGATGAACGGCACGATCGCGAGCAGAATCGCCGCGCCCAGGACGATCATGCACAGCCCGTGCAGATCCGCGCGGCGGTCGGCCAGCCGGCCCCCGAGCGCATAGCCGACGGACAGCGCCACGAGCACGGTCGCGATTGTGTTCGCCCAGATGATCGTCGAGGCCCCGAAGTACGGGGCGAGCAGCCGAGCGGCGGCGATCTCGGCGCCGAGGCTCGCGGCGCCGACGAAGAACGCGAGCAGGCGCAGCCGCCAGAACGGTACCGGGACAGTTGCCGGGGTATCGCTGTGACGTCGCCCGCGCCCCGCGGCCTGGCGGCTCTTGGTCGTCGCGCTCACGTCTGGAGTAAATCTAGTGATCGCCGGACATCGGTCAGGATCCGTACACGTGGGGTTCAGGTTCTGGGGCTCGGCGTCGATTAGACGTACTGCGGGAATTCCACCACCGCGTAGCCATGGCAGAGGTCTTCGTCGCACGACAGCCGATCTTCAACCGGTCTCTTCACGTGGCCGGTTACGAGCTGCTCTTCAGGGGCAGCGACGCACCCCACGCCCTGATCGCCGACCCCGAGGGCGCGACCGCGTCGGTCGTCCTCAACTCGTTCACCGAGATCGGACTCGAACGGCTCGTCGGCCGGAACCCGGCATGGGTCAACGTCTCACGCGAGTTCGTGCTCAGCGGCCTCGCCGGCACGCTGCCGCCGAGCGTGGTCGGACTCGAGATCCTCGAGGACGAGCTTCTTGACGAACGCTTCGTGCACGCGCTTATCGAGCTCAAACGCCAGGGCTACCGGCTTGCGCTCGACGACTTCCAGTACACCGTCAGCGCCGAGCGGCTGCTCGGCCTCGTCGACGTCGTCAAGCTCGACCTGGTCGCGATGGGACACGACCGCCTCAAGCGCGAGGTCGCCCGCCTCAAGTCCTACGGCGTCGCCCTGCTCGCCGAGAAGGTCGAGACCCGCGAGGATCATGCCTGGTGTGTCGAGCACGGCTGTGACCTGTTCCAGGGCTTCTTCTTCTGCCAGCCCGAGCTTGTGCATAAGCGCGGGATCGCCGCCAACCGCGCGGCGATGCTCGAGGTCGTCGCCGCCCTCCAGGATCCGACCGTGCAGCTCGCGCAGCTCGATCGCATGATCAGCCGCGACGTGGCGATGAGCTTCCGGCTGCTCCGCTACATCAACTCCGCGTTCTTCGGCCTCCGGTTCGAGGTCAGCTCGATCGGCCAGGCGCTCGCGCTCCTCGGGATCGACAACCTCCGGCGCTGGGCGACGCTCACCGTGCTCGCGAGCATCGACGGCAAGCCGCCGGAGCTGACCGTGACCGCGCTCGTCCGGGCGCGCTTCTGCGAGCTCGCCGGCAAGCGGCTCCCCGGCCCGCGCCCCGGAGAGCTGTTCACGCTCGGCCTGTTCTCGGTGATCGACGCGCTGATGGACGCGCCGATCGAGGACGTGATCGCGCTGATCCCGTTCCCGGCGGACATGCGCGAGGCGCTCGTGTCCCGCACCGGCGAGAAGGGCGCGCTGCTCAATTCGGTTACCGCGCTCGAGGGTGGCGATTTCAATCGGGCGCGCAAGCTCGTCCCTGGCGCCGGGGAGCTGTACCTCCAGGCGCTGATGTGGTCGGGCGACGCCGCCGGCCCGCTGTTCGAGAAGTCCGAGCCCGCGGCCGCTCGTCCACACGCCGCCTAGCGGCGCAGCTCAGCCGGCAAGCGCCGCAGCTCAGCCGGCAACCGCCGCCGCTCCGAACCGCTCGAGTAGCCCGCGCCACCCGCCGTCCGAGCCGAGGCTGCCCCTCATGTTCTCCATCTGGTCGCCGTAGGCGTCGAGCCCGCGGTGCTCGAGCTCGACCCGTGTCCGGTCCGGGCCTTCGGCCGTGAACGTGACCTCGAGCTCGGTCCAGATGTCGGCGTCGTAGGTCCACTCGCTGCTGAGCTGCCAGCCGAGCACGATCCGCGTCGGCGGATCCCAGACCACGACCTTGCCCCAGTCGCACTCGCTGCCGTCGACGCAGCGCTCGTACCAGCGGCCGCCCTCGCGCGGTTCGATAATCGCCTCTGCCAATTCCGCTTGTCCGATGTGGTGCGAGCGCGGCCACCAGCCGTCGAAGCCGGCCGTGAACGTCGAGAACGCTTTGTCCGGCGAAACCGCCACCGTGATCGCGTGACGGACGACTGTGTCTGTGGTCATGTTGTCTCCTGATCGGTTGGTGGTTGGTTCTCGGCGGCGACGCGGAAGCTCGCGAGGGCGTGGCCCCAGAACGCGTCGAAGTACTCGCGGAGCGCCGCCACCGCCGCCGGATCGACCTGGTAGACGCGTCGCGTGCCCGACGCCCGGTCGAACACGAGGCCCGCGTCTTTAAGGACCTTGAGGTGCTGCGAGACCGCAGGGCGGCTGACCGGAAGCTCCTGCGCGAGCTCGCCCACCGCCAGCGGCCCGTCGGTGAGGCGCTCGAAGATCTCCCGCCGGGTCGGATCGCCGAGAGCCTGGAGCGCCTGTCGCTGTCGGTAAGTCTCCACGAACGGTAAGTCTAGCCTTACGGAGCCGATCCGTCAAGACTGCGCGGGCGAGGAATTCGTTAGCCGCGCTCGACCACACCCGTAAGCACGACGCCCGTAGTCAGGAATCGCGGCGGCTGATACACACCAGCGACCGTGCTCCTCTACGACTCCCGCGTGTCAGGCAACTGCTACAAGGTCCGCCAGCTGTTCGCGCATCTGGGGATCGAGTACGAGCGGCGCGAGGTGGACGTGATCGACCGCTCAGGCCGCCTCGAGTTGCTTGGCGCGCTCAACCCGGCGCTGCGCGTTCCGACGCTAGTGTTCGACGACGGCCGTTCGATGGGCGAGTCGGACGCGATCATGTTC
>Ga0070765_100000466_pt1 | contig 24474 bp, 16 predicted proteins | sample HubBroMetageWFT5_FD_71516 | JGI IMG/M metagenome (GOLD analysis project Ga0070765, IMG submission 71516) | Warmed and freeze-thawed soil microbial communities from the Hubbard Brook experimental Forest, New Hampshire - Hubbard Brook CCASE Soil... | ecosystem: Environmental > Terrestrial > Soil... | reverse complement strand
TCGGCATATGACCCGGGACAGACCTCGACCGTGTCAGGGGCCGGCGAGGCATCGAGGGCCTTCTGAATGGTTGAGAATTGGGTGCCACTCTTGCAGGTCCCTACGATATACGTGACAGTGGCGGCGCTCATCTCCTGGGCGCCGATGGTCAATGCCAACGCCGAAAAGCAGATCACTAGACTGAGCCTTGCCGGCGCGTGCACGGCGGAAGCGAGTCTGACAGCGAGCGTAACGATTCGATGCATGGATTTTTTCATGGCGTATCTCCTTTGAGTCAGGAGTGTCGGCTCTCCCTCTCGATTTGCGCTTGGGGGTACAGCATGGCCGGGATCGCCGAGAGTTCCTGTCTCTACTGAAGAAAATCGGAAATGGCGGGCAAAAGACGACAGGGTGGCGAAAAAATTTATTAAGGCTCGGGTATCCCGGGCACTGACTCTGAATCGTGCTGCCGAACTGTTCCGGGAAATCTGGAGCAATCACAGGATGGTCGAGTTGGAAGGGCCGCAACGCTTGACTCCCAACGAGATCGCAGCTAGGTTTGCCAAACTACTCGGCCGCCCCGTAAGAACTGAAGAGGTACCGCGCGAGACCTGGGAATCGCTGTTCAAAACACAGGGCATGAGAAACCCGAAGATGCTCGATGGGTTCAATGAAGGGTGGATCGAGTTTGAGGACGGCCACGCGGGCTCTTTCAAGGGAAACGTGGCCCTGGAAACTGTGCTGCAAACGCTCATACCGATTTGCTGACGGCTCAATTGACCCTCCTTCCTCGAATCTCCGTACAAAGCGCGTGCATTGGGTCCCCCGCGTGAGGATTAAATTTTTGAATTTTTGGGTATGGCGTTCTGAAATAAGGGCGAGCGGAGTGTAACTAAGCGTGATGAGGTACTAGCTGCTTGAGTTGATGGGAAGGTTTATAATGTGGCCAACGAAGTTGTGCTGAGATGGTTTCGGAGGGCGCAGATATGGGCCTCCAAATCTCTGTCCGCCATACCGCCGATGTCGTCGTCGTTGACCTCTTCGGAAAAGCAACGATTGGCCGGGCCAACGAAATTCTGAACAACCGGTTGCGACAGCTGATTGACGACGGAACCCATAAAATATTGGTCAACCTCACGGATGTAACGCAGCTGGATTCCTCGAGCATTAGTACCATTGTGCGCGCATTTGTATCCCTCAAGAACCGGGGGGCGTGTCTGAAATTGCTGCGACCGCGTGGAAATGTGAGGTTGGTTCTGGAGACCTTGCATTTGCTGGAGGCAATTCCCAGCGCTGAAGACGAGGCCGAAGCGATTTCCAGTTTCCGATGAACCGAAGCGTTTTCTAACTGCGTGTTGTGCTACGAATATGAAGAAAGGAGGAACCACCGTGACGGACATAAACAAGAAAGTACCGACTCAAGCGGAGATAGGAGTGCGAGCGTACGAGCTTTATTTGAAACGAGGCGGCGAGAGCGCCAGCGCGCTTGATGACTGGCTGGCTGCCGAGAAAGAACTGACTGAATCGCTTGAGGCAAATTCGCGCGAGGTCAAAATCCCTGATGTGAAGCATTTGCGAAAGCGGGGAGCAGCGTCATAAGTGTCGTTAACGCAAACAACGATGGCCACGCATTTTTGATGTCATCTCAGGTACGCAATCGCAATGCCTCGCCCCGTCGCCTCCTTCATCATTCGCATAGACGCCCAATCGGGGTGCCAGTTTTGGACCACAGATTCCGCTATAGAGGGTAGAGGGCAGATTTACAGTCCGTCTCCAACCTGGATGCACCGCGCGCTCGCGACAAGCGCGAGAAAGCTCATGGCTTGCTGGTGTTTGTGAGCGGGGACACTCTTTCGCCTTCATGTTCTTAAGGGCCAGCGCCAGGAATGAAAAATGGAGAAAAAAATGAAATCTAAAATTTGGGCCCGTGCTTTGGCGTTTATCGTAGCTTTCGCGTTGTCCGCCGGATCCGCGCTCGCGCAGCGGGACGCAGCTACTCCGGCTCCTCCCATCCAGCACTACTCTCCCGGCCAATCGTCAAAGGCAGCCACGCCTGACTCATCAGGCAGCGCCAAATCGCAGCTCAAAACGAAAAGCAACGCCAGTGCCGACGCAACCGATGTTTGCAGCTACACTTTCAGTACCGGCAGCGGCTTCACTTATCTACAGTTCTGTGTAACCGTGAATGGCAACATTACCGAGTTTCAAAGCCCGGCGGACATCGAACAACTCAGCCCCGGGGGCAGCAACGCCTTTGAAGGCTACGGCATCTGTGACATCACTAACGCAAACACAGCGTATTGGGACTATGCAGATGACGGGGATAGCGGAAACTGGAACGCGCCGACCAAGCTTTCGCAGACTGCGACCTCCGTCAAAATCGAGCGGAGCACAAGCGACGGAGCATGGACGCTGACTCAGACGTTTGCCTTGGTACCGGGCGCCATTCCGTACGCCAAGATTACGATGGAGCTCAAGAACACTTCTGGCGAGACCCGGAGGGTCCTCCTGCTACGCTATGCCAACGCCGTTCCCTATACGGCTCCCCCGTTCACGGAAAACTACAGTGGAACCTACGAAAGCGCATGGGGTTGGGGGGATGAGTACGGCTTGATACTCCAGGACGTTGGGGTCCCGGTTTCGATTTCAATCTGGCAACGCACAGCCTTTGCAATTAGCACTCTCGACGGCCCGGCTCCTTGCAACAGCGAAGCGAATTATGAAGCAAACATAGTCGACGGCGTGGGCTCAGTGGTCAATCAAATTACCTTTACGGGTCTAATAAAGGACGAGAGCGTCACTATCAACCAAAGGTACATGCAGTTCTAAAGCAGCGGCACGGCGTCGCGTGCCCAGCGATGCGTCACGCAGATCGCGCTTCTCAGGCGCGCTTTCGACCTCGGTTGTCATCCGAGCGGAGGGAGGCAAGCGGCTCGGCTTGGCGTCGTTTCTGCGAAAGTTGTAGGGACGGGCGAGTCAGGGCGCTCATCACTTCCGCAGCGGACGCATTGCCCAACGCGCCGTGGCGGACTTTGTATTTTGCCCAATGAATTTAACTTGGACTTAGTTTTATAAAGGGAGTAAAAAAAAACCCTTCTCCCCTGGCCTCACAATCATGATCTGAAGAATCTGTTCAAAGGTGCCGCAACCGTGGCCGCCGCCAAGGCCGGACCGTTCCAGGAGTATTACGATGCGCTGGTGGCCAAGGGCATGCGACCGGAGATGCCGGGCGTCACAACGGCGGCTTACTCCTGCAACAAACCGGCGATGGCGCTGCCGTCGATATCGATGGCGAGCGCTTTCCTGCCGCCGTCCACGAGGACGAGGCTCATCGTGAACAACATCGGGGACGGCCTTTCCAGTTGAACGCACCTAATCTTTATGTTGCAATGACGCGCGGTTCAAAGTTATTGGTTTAATAGTCGAAGACCATGTTGCTCAATCCGAGGCAAAAATGAGAAGTCTAATCTACGCAATCAACGTTACCTTAGATGGCTGCTTCGACCACACCATCGGAATTCCCGATGACAAAGGACTTGAATATTATACGCACCTCCTGCGAGATGTTGACCTGCTCGTCTTTGGCCGTAAAACTTACCAATTGATGGTTCCTTATTGGCCTGATATCGCAAAAAACCATTCTGAGACAAAGGCAGAGAACGAATTTGCCGACACATTTGTCTCCAAAAACAAAATTGTTTTTTCACAATCATTAGAGCGCGCTGAAGATAAAAATACGAACATTGTTCGTACGAACCTTCAAGACGAAATAGTTAGACTGAAACACGAGCAAGGCAAAAATATTCTAGTTGGCGGTGTGAGCATTCCTTCACAACTTATAGAGCTTGGTCTAGTTGATGAATATCGTTTTGTCGTTCTGCCAATAATTGCAGGAGAAGGGAGACGGCTGCTGGAAGGTATTAGCCTGCCGGAGAAATTACGATTAAAACTTGTTGAGTCCAAGATTTTTGAATCAGGATGTGTTGCGCTTCGTTACTTGAAACAGTGACAGAAACAGATTAGCCGAAACGTGCGCCGCGTCAATAATCTTTATTTCCTTTATGCACCACGAAACCCCGCGATTAAGCGAATCGAGGCAGTTTCGCCAGGGTTTGCTTATGTTCGCTAGCGTACGGTAAGAGACAGACGATAACAATACACAACGCTGTTGTGAATCCTCAGTCATATAGGCCGCTGGAGATCAGAACATAGCTTGCTGCGCCGCTCTCAGGGATAACGCAGCATGTTCCGTTGCAAAGCACGCAAATTAGAAAGCGCGTCCGCAATGGTTTCTCGCTCGCAATTCGAATCTGGGTCTTCAGAAAGAGATTGAATTCGCGAGAAGATTGCAGTTTCCGCATCACGAATCAGCGTGCGAAGTTTTATGGGGTTAAATTCCAGAAGAGCGGCACTGTAAACGCGATACCATTCGTTTTGATCCATATACCACCTCTACTACGACCTGAAATCTACTAAACATGTTTTTGTTGGTCTGTTCTCTGGCCTACCAAACATTATTTTTCCGCTTCGCTACGCCAAATCTGCGACTGGCGTACAATCGTCGCGTAGCATTCGCACGCCGCGTTCTCCAGTTCCTTCCGATTTTCGATTTTCACTTCTCCGCGCGTGTACCTGATCAACCCGGCCTTTTGCAGCATACCCGCTGCCACTGTTACACTCGCTCTCCGCGTACCCAGCATGTGCGCCAGAAACTCCTGCGTCAGCGGAACTTTGTTTCCTCCCAAGCGGTCCTGGCACATCAGCAGCCATCGCGCGAGCCGTTCGTCCACTTCGTGCAACCTGTTGCACGCAGCTATCTGGGCCGATTGCACCGACATTTCCTGCGACAGTCGAAATAGCGCTTTCTCCAGTTGCGGGCATTCCAGCAACAATGGCGAAAAATCTTTCGCGCGAATCCTGAACGCGCTGCCCGGGATCTGCATCACCACGCGGCTGGGGCTGGTCTTGAATCCAACCAGGAGTGGTATACCCGCGAAACCTTCTCTGCCCATCAACCCGACTTCCACGCTTTTCCCGTCTTCCATGATGTTCAGCACAGAGGCAAGGCCATTCTCCACAAAATAGGCGAACTCGATCGGCGTCGCCGTCTCGTTCAAGATAGATTTTGTCGGAAGGTCCACGAATTCCAGCAGTGCGAAGACAGCCCGGGATTCTTTGGCGGGAAGGCCGCGCAGTATTTTATTTTGCGTGTTGCGTTCGTTACCGTCGCCCGAAGCCGACCTCAAAAGATTCTTCGAAATCGACTGGGTGGATCCGTCGGACATAATTCGCCCCCGACTGATTTGGAAATTAGTCCCATTTGGCATGTGGAGGGACCAAGCGCTGGAAGGCCGGTCCTTCGAACGAGACCTGACTAACCATACTCGTTCGTAACTCCAGATACTAGTCGCAAATGTTAACGCAGGTCGGCGGGCGTTCGCCTTGCGCTTTGTACGGTCGGAGCATATTGTTAGTGAGAGAAGGTTTTGGAGAAAACGTCCAATAAATCGCGGACCGCCGCCGCGCCCAAATGGGCGAAAGCTATTCTTGAATTGCGCCACAATTTGCACCTCGATCAGACCGCGTTTGGAGAAAGGCTGGACTGTTCGGCCATGACTATTTCACGCTGGGAGCGCGGCGCCCAAGAACCGCCTTCGCATGCCTATATCGAGCTGGGGAATTTAGCTGGCGATCCAGACTGTTGGTTTTTCTGGGGTCGTGCAGGGCTGCGAAATGAAGACTTACTGCGCGTGGTTCCGGGTTTGCGCCGGCGCTTGCTGAAAACCGCTGGGCCAGCCTTCGAAATCGTGAACGCTGGGGGCGCCGGCAAAAAACCTTCACCAGGCAAAGTTCAACTCGTTGCCATTCCCTTGCTAAAAGTTGCGGCAGCCTCACACGGCGAGAGAGGTGACGACACCTCAGTACTTCACGGCGCTCCACTAGAAAGCATGATCGCCGCCCCCAAGGATTGGTGCCCGAATCCCTCCGCTACGAGTTGTCTCCGCGTGAAAGGCAATTCCATGATGCCTTTACTTCAAGATGGTTATATCGTGGCTGTGGATTCCTCACAAAGTGAACGCAGTAAGCTCCATGGAAAAATTGTGATTGCATGGCATAAAGATATGGGATTGACTGTATCCCGCCTAGAGCGTTATGGACATACCGACACCTTGCAGCCGGAAAATCGCGAATATCAATCGATTACGCTCGATAGCAATCACAAATGGAAAATTTTGGCAAAGGTTCTTTGGTGGATTGGTAAAGCTCCCTAAAGAAACTTCAGAAGAAAGCTCCTAAACGAAAACAGACCATGGCGAAATCTCCTCATAGAATTCTTGTGCTCGACGTGGGCGGCACAAACATAAAAGTGCAGGCCACCGGACAAAAGCAGCCGCTAAAAATTCCTTCTGGCCCTACTATGACGGCCAGAAAGATGGTCAGCGAAGTGAAGAGAGCTACGAAAAACTGGAAATACGATCGCGTCTCCATCGGCTATCCGGCTCCAGTAACAGCCGGGCATCCAATACGTGAACCCGTAAACCTCGGAGACGGCTGGGTTGGCTTTGATTACAAAAAAGCTTTCGGACGGCCGGTGAGAATCTTAAATGACGCAGCCATGCAAGCTCTCGGCAGCTACCATGGGAAGCGCATGCTGTTTCTTGGGCTCGGAACCGGCCTCGGCTCTGCAATGATTGTGGACGGAGTTCTGGAGCCTTTGGAGATCGCGCACCTGCCCTACAAGCACGGCAAAACGTATGAAGACTATCTCGGTATCAGAGGCCTTGAGCGGCTCCGAAAGAAAAAGTGGCGCAAAGAGGTTTTTAAAGTTACGAAGCGATTGATCACTGCTCTCGAAGCCGACTACGTCGTGCTGGGCGGAGGAAATGCAAAGAAGCTGAAGAAATTGCCGCCATGCGCGCGAATGGGACGCAATGAGAATGCAATCCTTGGAGGATTTCGGATGTGGGAGGAAAAATAAAGCGCGTATTTTTTTTTAAACCGCCTCTCGAGCGTCGCTATGTTCCAGTATGGGATACTTCCAGATTAGAAATCGCCACCGAAAACTAACGCTCTGCGCTCGATTCCACACTTCGCTCCATGTAGGATATCGAGGATGACTTGGCGTGTAATTCTAAAGCTGCTTCTGATTGTTGTCTTTTGGCCTGCGATCGCTTCCGCCTGCACGTGCTCAAAAGCGCCTCCGGGAGTTTGCTCAGGATTGCAGTCTGATGACGTCGTCTTCACCGGAACCGTCACGGCAATTGAAAACGTTGCCCCCGCAGCGGCGACGGACGTCAACTCGGCAGACTCAGAATCCGCGGCGCCGCAGGTTGCTGCAGCCGAGGCCACGCCGGTCATTCGCTATCACTTTAAAATTGATGAAAAGTTCGCCGGACCGGATAGCGCGGAAATTGATGTTTTTTCCGGCGGCGATGACGGCGATTGCGGCTACCATTTTCGCGAGGGCGGCCAGTATATTGTTTTCACCCAACAGGAAACGGAAGGCCGCCTTTTTGCTACGATTTGTAGCGGCACGCGTCCCGCCGCCGACGGCCGCGCTTTAATCCCGCAATTGCGGGCTATGCGCAACCATCAGCAAATCGCTTCCGTCTTCGGAGTCCTTCGCCGAGCCGATCCTCCGTTGCTTGCTCCCGCGGAGGACCCGGACGATCCTCTTCCCCACATCAAGCTAAAACTCCGGTCGAAATATGATCGCTTTGCCACCAGCACCGGGCCAAACGGCGTTTACTCTTTCTACGACGTTCACTCCGGCGAATACAATTTTTCTGCCAGTTTGCCGGCCCGCATGGAGTTATCCCTAAGAACTTTGCCCGGCGTTTTGCCGCCATTCAAAATTCCGAATGGCGCTTGCTACGAATACAACGTGGACGCGCTGCCTCTCGGCAAAATTCGCGGCGCCGTTCTAGGTCCTGACGGCAAACCTTTGAAGCTTGCTTCGGTGGAGCTTTATCGCGCGGAAAAGTATAAAGACACCGAACCGGGCCTCTGGGGCTTTCAGGGATCCAAAGGCGATTTTGAATTCGATCACGTTGGACCGGGCGATTACATCCTGGTTTTCAACCGCCTGAATCGTATGGACCCCAATTCGCCGTACCCACGCGCGTTTTATCCTGGCGTAGCAAATCAGAGCGAAACCAGCGTAATCACATTAAAAGACGGCGAACAACTTTTGAAAGCCAATATACAAGTCGCTGACGGTTATCCAACTCGCAAGATTCGCGTGCAGTTGAAATGGAAGGACGGCCGCCCTCCGGGCGAGGTCACCATCATGGCGAAAGCCGATCGGGGTGAAAATCCGGCCGCGCAACGAATTACTGAAGGCATCTATGACTTCACGCTACTGCAGTCCGCGCATTACACAATTTCTGCGTGGGAAGATTTGGACCCCCAACATCTAAGCCAGCGCCGCGGCAAAGAATCGTGCAATATCCCTGCCCGCATCGACGCAGAACCCGTCGCGATCGACGGCGCCGACGCCGAAGCAAACGACATCACCCTAATATTCCCCTCCATAGCCTGTGAAAACCAGTAGCTAGCGGCCGCGGCTCACGGCGTCACAAAAAAAACAAAAGCCCCTTCCCAATGACATCCCGGGAAGGGGCGGTATTTCGATTAGCAACTCCGGTTCTGAACTAGAAGTGAAGCTTCATCCCAAACTGTAATTGCCGTGCCCCTGTTGTTCCATCGTTGCGTCCTACTTCTGCAGTGGACTGCCCGAAGCTAGCGTCCGAAATTAGATTGTCGGGCGGTTGAAAGTTCGGGTGATTGAACACGTTGTAGTACTCGGAACGAAATTCAAGCAGGAATCGCTCCGAAAGCTTGGTGTTCTTTGCGATGACCATGTCGAAGTTTTTGTAGGCGGGACCGACGAAGTGATTGCGTCCCAGATTCCCCGGGCCACCAAACGCTGGGAAACTGAAGAGGCCCGGGTTTGGTCCTGTCTGTGTCAGCGGCATCGTAATCGGAACGCGTGTCCCGTTTGGATCATAATCGGCGCGCTGCAATGCCCCCGTGCCGTTGCTGTCATCTCCCGGCGCGAAAACATCAAATGGGAATCCGCTCTGAAACGTACCGATGCCGGACCATGACCATCCTTCCAGCACTCTGCCAAGGATTCCGCGGTTCAGGCGGTCCCTGCCGCGTCCGAATGGCAATTCGGCTGTGTAGTTGAATACCAGCCGGTTCCGAACATCAAACGAGGAGCTACCTTTCTCTGCCTTCAGATCAAAAGTGTCAGCCGGGAAGACAAATTCACCAAGTTGCGGACGGAACGGATCGCTGGCATCGTCAATCGCATGGGCCCAGGTGTAATTCACTTGGAATCCCATACCGTGCGAGAACTGCCGGGTCAACGTCGTCTGCAATCCGTTGTAATTCGAGTTGGCCACGCTCGCTACTGTATTCGCATGAAACGCTCCGCTATTGTTCACGGCATTAAACGGAAGGACCCCCAGTTGCTGTCCAACATAAAGATTAGAACCTTGCACTGTTGTCTGCGTCGGCGAATCAACGCATCCGAATGCGTTAGTCGGATTCTGGCAATACGCTCTTAACTGGGCAACGAGCGCCGGAATCGGGGGATTCCCGTCGATTACCCGAAGCAACCGGTTACCCTTGTTACCAACGTAGTTCACTTCCAGCGTGAAATGGCCTCCGAGTTCGCGTTGTACACCCAAGCTCCGTTGTTGCACGTAAGCAACATGGAAATTCGGGTCAATTGTCGCCGGGAAGGCAGCCGAATTGACAGCCGGTGTTGGAAGAGTGAAATCGACAAGTGTGGCTGTTGGCGGTGGCTGTGTCACGGGGAGCGGTATATTCGAGATTTGATCGGCTGGGGTTGGCCCAAGGCTTGAGAAAGCGTTGTTCACATAGGGAAGTTCCAGCGGCGGATTAGCGCGTGTGTCCCCGGTAATATTAAAGAAGTTGCGATCACGGAAGTAACCAAACCCGGCGCGAACGGAAGTTTTGCCGTCTTTAAATGGGTCCCAAGCGAATCCAATACGGGGTTCGAATCCCTTTACGTCGTTCACATACAACGGGTTGGATCCCCCTCGTGTAACTGTTTGGAACTCAACCGGAGAAGGCCCCCTCAATTCTTGTATGCTCGCGCTGCTTAGCTGGTCGCCGACGACCCACGGAACTCCATCCCACTCGTACCGAAGTCCGTAGTTCAAGGTAAAGTTTGGCTTCAACTTGAACTGATCCTGGAAGAAGCCATATATGTCTCTCTCACGGAAGCCACGTTCATCGGTCGGCACCCGACTTCCCGCGGTAGTGTAGAACTGTGATTGAGATTCGTTGAATGTTCCTCCTAGTAAGGCCCAAACTGAATCTTCGACTACAGGGTTCGAGAACGGGACCGTGCCTTGCAGGGCCGATCTACCGGTATTGGAGAAGATTTGAAAAGCAGGAAGAGAGCGCGCGCCGAAACTGTTTTGTCCATTATCGTAATTGTCGGCGAACTCAACTCCGAACTTCATCGTATGCCGCCCTTTAGTCCAGGTCATGTTTTCCCCAAGATTGTAGGTCCCAAAAGGATCAATCTGGCGGTCCGTGTCACCGGGACAACCGATCGCACTGAAGTCGGATAGAAGTGACCAATCTCTGCCCCGTCCGAATTCGTCAACTCCTGCAAGGTTTAAGCTATTGATCGTGGCTGTGCCATTGCACGTATCCGCCAAATACGTTCGGTTAGCACCAAAATACAAGTCGTTCTGAAGATTTGGGCGAATCGAACTCGTAAGATGGATATTAGGGCTCTGAGTCAAAAAGTTTGAAGCTTGACCGCCGATCCCAGGAAGAGTGTTAAACGCAGCGCCATTGTCCGTGCCCTGGTTTGCGATATAGCGAACGCTCAATGTATTTCTGGAATTGATGTTGACGTCAACTTTCGCTGTGTAATTGTTATTGTTGGCCAGATCCGTCTGCGCAAAGAAAAACTGATCCGATAGGCCCTGTATTTGTGCAGGGCCGTTTGGATTTGGATAGAAGTTCAGCACTTTTTGAATCTGCGGGTCTAAAGCCAGGCCAAACGCGTTGTTGGGCGCTGCCGGCGTGCTCACGTTGATGTTTACGGGCCCAACCATCGGATCAACATAAGTAAAGATTCCGGTCTTGAAGGCTGGGTCCGGAACTACGGCAAGCGTTGAGGTAGCAGTCGCAAATCGATTTCCCTCATAGTTGAAGAAGAAAAAGGCTTTGTTCTTTACTATCGGACCGCCGATTGACGCTCCAAAAGTATTGCGAACATATGGATTCTGCGGCCCCGTTTCAGGAGTATTGAAAAAGTCTCGAGCGCCGAGTGCGTTCCACCGTCCGAAGTAGATCACGTCCCCATGAATATCGTTCGTTCCGCTGCGCGTGACAATATCAATCACCGCTCCCGAGTTGCGCCCGAATTCCGGAAGGTAATTCGCGGTTATGACGCGGAACTCCTGCGTGGCATCCGGATTCAGGACTACCAGGCCGCTTCCTGGGACCCCAGGATCGTTGTTGTTCGTGCCATCAAGCTGGAAATTGTTTTGCTGCTCGCGAGCTCCGTTGATGGAAAAACCGCCGAGCCCCGTATTCGTCTGGGTCGTGCCGGGAGTCAGAAGAACCAATTGGTAGGGGTCCCGCAGAATCAAAGGCAGCGCCTGCATCTGCTTTTCAGTTACAACGTTGCTCACTTGAGCGTCCGTTGTATTGATTGGCACCACATCGGTCCCCTCTACAGTTACGGTTTGCGAGGTCCCACTAACTTCCAGTTTGGCGTCCAACGTCAGGGCTTGGTCCACCGTGAGACTCACAGATGAAAATTTGACAATCTTCAATCCGGCTTTTTCGATAGTTACATCATAAATCCCAGGGGGAAGACTAGGAACTTCGTAAGTGCCAGCGTCGCCAGTTTCAGTATCTCGCGACGCATTCGTCGCCTCATTCAATACCGTCACTTTCGCGTGCGGGATGACAGCGCCCGTTTGGTCAGTCACAGTCCCGTTAATCGCCGCCGTCTGCGCGTGTAGAAATGACGGAACCGTCAAGACTCCCACCAAAATTGCCAGAAAGCGCACCATGCACAATAAAAGATTCCTCCTCTTCATTTCTCCCCCTCGGTTCAGTTCTACGGCCACACCATCGCTCACGACTTGACGGATGGCCTTCAACTTCAGCGTTATTGATACAGGAGCTTCGGAAAGAAATCCGATCCCCACCCCATGCCGTGCATTATGCAGTTACATCACCACGCGTCGCGAGTTCTTAAGAATTGCGTAACCGATTGATTTCATTGACTTGAGAACTTGTTACCGTGCGGAAACGATCGCCGAGTGTCCAAAAAGCAAAATGCTCAGTCAGCGAGGCAATACTTATTCGTAGAGTCTCTCTACGATATTTCGGAGAAGTTTAGTTTTTTGCGGAAGTTAGTCGGCAACCTTTGCGGGTGGAGGAATGGCCGGGCCTTCACCCTTCACATAGTGCCCGTACCAATCCAGATAGCGACGGTAACGATCTTCGATAAACGATGGGCGCGAAAATTCGTGATATTCCCCTGGGTAAACGACCAGCAAAGTCGGTACGCCCAGCCGTTTCAAGCTTTGGTACATCTGCTCGCCATTGATGATGGGAACGTTCCAATCAATCTCGCCGCCCATGATCAGCGTGGGCGTTTTGATTTTCGTCACGCGATTGAACGGCGAAAGCTTTTCCCACAGCTCACGGTTTTCCCACGGCAAACCCAACTCAAATTCCCAGTCGCGCGAATATAAGTCGTGTCCCCAATTTGTGATGTAGAGAAAATCTCCTGCTCCGGAGATCGCCGCCTTGAATCGTGTCGTCTGCGTAATAATAAAATTCGTCGAGATGCCCCCATAAGACCATCCGCCAACGCCAAGCTTGTCTGGGTCCGCGATTCCCTGTGCGATCACGTAATCCACCATGGCCATATCATCCTCGTAATCTTTGTGGCCCCAGTCTGCCCATATTGCCTTGCAGAAATCCTGCCCGTAGCCTGACGATCCTCGCGGATTCGGAGCCAGTACCACATATCCGTTGGCTGCGAAAAGTTGCTCGTCAAAATCAAATTCAGCGTAATAAGCCCACACTGGACCCCCATGCGGACGCAATATCATGGGATAGCGCGTTCCGGGTGTGTAGTCCGGCGGCTCATAAAGATATCCCGCGACGCTGGTTCCATCCTTACTTTTAAAATCGACGTACTTTACTTGCGGCAGGCGAATTTGCGCCATCAAAGCATCGTTTGTCGTCGTCAAACGACGTAGACCTCCGCCGTCGGCAGGCAGAAAATAAATTTCAGCGGGATGCGTCAATTCGCCAATCACCGCCACAGCGGCTCCATCTTTTCCCAGCGAATACGATTGCACCATTCTCCGGCCGCCGATCGGCCGTGCGATTTCCCCTCCCATCGCTGGAACCCGCATTAAATTCTGTGTGCCATCATCATCCACGATGAAGTAAATCGATTCCCCATCTGGCGAAAAGTGTGGCTCGCTCGCGTTGCGATCGAGCTTTAACGTCAACACTTTCAGCTCGCCGCCGGTCGCAGGCGCAATACCAATGTGAAATGTGGCATATTGATAGAGTTTTGGTTCCAATTGAATAGTAAACGCGATCCATTTCCCATCTGGCGACCACGCTGGCGCTCCCTCGGTTCCCGGATGAGTTGTCACGTGTACAGGTGATTTGCCTTTATCTGTGTTGTCCGCAGCCACTGTCCAAATATCTGTGTTGTAGTTGCGATCCGGATCTTCAAACTCCGAGCGATTGCTCACGAAAGCGATCGAACGCCCATCCGGCGACCACGCCGGCGCGGTGTCGTCATAATCGCCCGAAGTAACTTGCGTCATCTTGCGACTGGCAAGCTCGTAGACGTAAAGATGCTTCCGTCGCCGATCGAGATACCCGATTTCGTCCTCTTTGAAATGCAGCCGGTCGATCACCCACGGATGCAGCTTCGGCTTCGCGTCGGCTTCGGCTTTGTCTTTGTCCTTGGCAGCCTCAAGTTCATTAATCGAAGGATCTTGCAGTTCTAAAACAATACGGTCCCCCGACGGCGACCATTCGTACGCATCCACATCCTGAATTGTCTCCGTGAGCTTTTGCGCTTCTCCACCTTCGCGATTCAATATCCAAATTTCTTTCTTCTTGTCTTCATCTTCTTTGTCGCTCTTGGCCCCGCCTCGTCCCGATAGAAATGCCAAATATTTTCCGTCCGGACTCCAGCGCGCATGCTCGGAAGAAACGTCTTCCGCTGTGAGCGGAATCGGTGCGCCGCCCGAGGTCGAGATCATCCAAATGCGTGTTTTATCTTTGTCTCCTTTCAAATCATGAGTGGTCACCGTGTAACAGACCCACTTCCCCTCCGGGCTGATGTGCGCGTCCTCAACCTCCCGCATTTTGAAATAATCGTCCACCGTCAAGTTTCGCGGTGCCGCCGTTCTCTCCGCGGCATTGGTATTTGTCTGTGAGGGCACGGAAGATTCCTGCGCGGCCGCCGGCCTGTGAATCCAACCCGGACAGACAAAGAGAACGCTCACAATCAAAAATCCGAATCTAAACCTCATGGCGAGTCCTGCTTTCGAAGGGATTTGCGCAGCATTCGAGGCGTAGTATACAGAACCCCCGCCGAATGGTGAATCCAGAGTTGTCTTCATCTGACTTTCAGACTTTTCCGGCCCTTTTAATCAGCATACTTATATGGACTTTTCCGCCAAGCAATAAACCGATCACGAACGCCTCGAGATTTTGCGGATGTCTTTCCAAACCATCCAATATTCTCGAAACGTCCGCGCCATATTTCTCGTACAACTCGCGCGCGGCAGTGTTTGCCGGCTCAACATTCACGCAAACTCTCAACGCGTTCTGCTTCGCAAACCACTCAGCCATCCCGCCGCCGTCGCTCTGCGATAACATCCACCCACTGCAACTCCCCATCGCATCCGTATCGACGGGTGCGATGCCCCGACACAAACCCCACAATCGTGTCACCGTTCACCGCTACAAATCCAGCACGATCACTTAGAGCTTCTTTCGGCGACTGCTGCTCACTAAGATATCTGCCAATCCTGGGCTCCCAATATTCCTGGGTCTCGCAATCTCGCGCTCGAACCGCCGCCATTGCAATCACGTCGCGACTTTCCGTCGGCCGTATCGTTGTAAGCATCTTATTTTTCTGCACTCGATACATTGTAAGAGCGCTGGTCACAATCTTTGAACGCGATTCGATTGACATGCCAGGCATCCCAAATTACCCTCGAGTTCGATGCCCGCACTAATTCCCACACCACAGTTCTCGCTCCGCCCGCAGCCGCTCCTTTACGAAATAAACGCATGGGCTTGGCTCGAACGGCTTTCCACCAAGCTTGGCCGCAAAATCGATCTAGCCGGCGTTCCCGACTCGGAATGGGACGCAATCGCCCAGCTTGGATTCGACGCTGTCTGGCTCATGGGAATCTGGCAGCGTAGTCCAATCTCCCGCAACATCACCTTGGAAGATCCAGCAAATTTTCCGGCTTTCGAACTCGTTCTACGCGGTTGGACGCCTGCTGATGTCGTCGGTTCCCCGTACTCCGTGGTCCGGTATGTTCCCGACCCTCGCATAGGAACCTGGGACGCACTCGACCAAGCTCGCGAAAAATTACACGCGCGCAAAATGGCCCTCTTCGTGGATTTTGTGGGCAATCACACCGCACGAGACAATCCCTGGGTCCAAGACCATCCGGAGTTTTACGTGCAAACCTCGCAACAAGATTTCGAGAACAATCCGTCTCTATTTTTTCAGGCCGACACGGCGCGAGGTTCGCGGTACATCGCTTTAGCCAAAGATCCGTACTTCCCTCCCTGGACGGATGTCGCCCAGCTGAATCATTTCCAGCCCGAAATGCGAGCCGCCCATCTCGCGGAATTGCGCGTCATCGCACAACATGCTGACGGGGTCCGCTGCGACATGGCCATGCTGCAATTGAATGACATCTTCGAGCGAAACTGGGGGCATCTCCTGGGGAATCTTCAGCCGCCACAAAAAGAATTTTGGACGGAAGTGCGAGAAGCCGTGCCCAACCTAGTCCTGCTCGCCGAAGCCTACTGGGGAACCGAACCTCGCCTTATCGGTCTAGGCTTTTCGTTTGCGTATGATAAGACTCTCTACGACGCTGTTCGAAATGCCGACGTTGGCGCCATCCACACGCGCCTATCTGGCGATCAGCAGGAACAAAATCATTACGCGCGCTTCCTGGAAAATCACGATGAGCCTCGCCGGGCCGAAGCGTTTCCCAACGATCGATTGCCTGCCATAGGAGCGCTAATGGGAACGCTGCCGGGAATGCGCTTCTACCAACAAGGCGAGATCGAAGGCAGCAGAATCCGCTTGCCGATCGCTTTGCGCATGGCCGCGGACGAACCGGTTGACCTCTACAGCTGCGCCTTTTTTCATAAAATTCTCAGCCTCACCCACGAAAATGTTTTTCACGACGGAAAATGGAGCATGTTGGACGTCGCCGCGGAAGGCTACACCTCGCCCGCGGGACTTCTCGTGTATGAATGGCGTTCGAACGAAGCCTGGAAAATAATTGCCGCGAATCTAGTGGCAGGCGCTTCACAAGGCCGCGTGCACCTAGCGCAACGCGTTTCCGCGGCAAAGCAGTACATCTTCTACGATCAACTTAACGAAGTTCGTTATGACCGCAGCGGTGCAGAACTGCACGACGTGGGCCTGTTCATACGCCTGGAAGGTTTCCAGGCCCACATATTTGACATCACGCCTGCGTGAGTTCTCGACTGGCCTAAAACAAGCCGCATCGTTCAGCGTGTAGACGCCGCCCGCGCCTATTGCACCTTCAATGTCAAATTAACGCTCGAAGTCGCCCCATTCGGTGCCGTTGCAGTCACAACCAGTGGGTAGGAACCCGGAGGAGTCGCTGATCCGCTCGGCGATTTGGCCACATTGCTGCAAGCGGTCATCCCAACCGCGAAAATTACCAGCAACCCAAACGATACTGCCCACCGCGGCTGCTTTTTGCGTGTCCACGCCGCTCCGCATAGACACAATGTCGCGAGCAACAGTCCTAATCCACTTCCAAATCCTCCAGGCATCGGGACAAAATTCGGCTGCGATCCTTTGCAGAATGTATTAACCACGATTGCCACATTGATCGCTTTCCCCGTCAAGGTGATTGAACTTGGCACGATACTGCAGGTGATGCTCGAAACAGGGCTCGTGCATGTCAGCTGCACCGTCCCGGTCGTCCCCGGCAAAGCAGTGAGCACCAACCCAAACACTGCGCTGCTTCCAGGCGTGGTCGTCACAGTAGAAGAACTGCCCTGCCCGATTCCAATCGTCACCGGACTGCTTCCACTGTTGAACGTAGCAGTTACAGACGTCGCCGCAGTCACAGCAACCACGCAGGTCCCAGTCCCGGTGCACCCACCCCCACTCCAGCCTGTGAAAGTCGACCCAGTTGCAGCCGACGCCGTTAACGTCACTTGCGTTCCACTCGCAAAATTCGCCGAGCACGTAGTCGGACAATTAATCCCCGTGGGAGCGCTTGTCACCGTCCCAGTTCCCGTACCCGCCTCCGCAACGGTCAAAGCAAAACCACTCGTGTTCGAGTTGAAAGTAGCGGTCACGGTCGTGGCCGCATTTAATGTAACTACACAAGTCCCAGTTCCGGCGCAACCGCCTCCGCTCCATCCCGCGAATGTCGAACCGTCAGCAGGGCTAGCCGTCAAAGTGACCTGTGCCCCGCTCGCAAAATTGGCCGAACAAGCCGTTGGGCAATTGATCCCAGTTGGTGCGCTTGTCACAGTGCCGTTGCCTGTCCCGGCTTCCGTCACCGTCAACGAACCCTGTACCAGTCCATTTCTCACTTGAAAGATGTATCGGCCAAGCATCGTGTTGTTCAGGCTGTTGTGGATCAGCGAAGTTGCGGCCGGACCATCGTCAAGCAATGCTCCAATTGTGAACGAACCATTGAGCTGGAAATTTGTTCCAGCAGTGCCGGAACCGTTCGAATACCCGACGGCTGCGCACTCGCTTGCCGCTGTGCAAAGTCCGTCCGAGCCGGCGCTCGCTTCGCCAGCTTCCCACTGGATTTTGTCGTAATTGAATTCAATGTCGAATGCGCCGGCAATCCCCGTATCGGACCTATCAATCAAAATGACTTGGAAGCTGTTCAATTTATCTGTCCCGAAGATGTAGTACCCCACATTTTCGTAATTCACACCGAACGCGAGGTGGCCATTCACAGTATCCACGCCATAGGTCACCACTGCGGATCCAATACCTCTGGTATCCACATCCGCCCAGTACGGCGCGATGATGGGAATCCCGCCATTGTTGGTATTCAGACCGGTAGGCGTGAATTCGCCCAACGGCCCGCCGAAAGTAACGTTCCCATTGTTGTTCACGTATAACGAGCCGAAACTTGTCCCGAAATAATTAATCGTAAAGGGAAGCGTAATCTCTCCTGTCGATCCATCGTCATTCGGAGCAAGCACATTCTCGCTGAATCCGGGCGAATGCCGGATCGCCCCATTGCCCGTCAGGTGGCTTACCAAAGGAGTTTCCGTCTGACTGGTTGCGATCGTTAGGTCCGCCGTCCGTGGCCCAAGTACAGTGGTCGACGGAGTGAATACCACCGAAATCGCACAACTCGGATCTGCACCGTCGCCGCAGTTGTTGCTCGCCACCGAGAAATCTGAAGCGGCGTTCCCTACGAATGTCACTGCGGTAATTGAAACTCCGGAGTCAGTGGTATTGAAAACCGTGGCCGATTGCGGGGTGCTGGCCGTCCCAGGTGTCTGCCCGTCCCAGAAAATTTCAAACGGCAATACATAAACAGACGCTGCTTGCTGGCCAGCGCCTGAGAGCGAAACCGTGGTTGGCCCGGTAGAGCTATCATCAGTCACTAAGATCGCGCCTGGATCCGGAGCCTGGAAGCTCGGCGTGAAGGTAACCGCAAACGTGCACGCTGGAGCGCCAGCCGCAAGACTTGTCGGGCATGCATTGTTGCTGATCGCGTAGTCAGAGTTGGTCGTCGAGATGGCTATACTTCCCAACGGTCCTGTTCCCGAATTTGAAAGCGAAAACGTCTGCGCCGAGCTGGCCACACCCACTGGCACTCCGCCGAAATCAAAAGGACTCGGGGTTACAGTCGCAACCCCATTCCCCGGTCCAGTTCCCGTGGTAATTGTCGTCGTATCGGTTGCGTTCGCGGTCGCAGAACCACCTCCCGACACACTCACCGCGTTGGTCACGGAACCCGGTGCACTGCTGGCCACGTTCACCGTCACTGTAATCGCCGGATAACTCGCGCCTGCTGTCAATACGTCGCTGCGAGTGCAACTGCTTGTTACGCAGGTCCATCCGGTCCCCGCCATGGATACCAGTGTCAGGCCCGTCGGGATCGTATCCGTAACTGTTACAGTTCCGTTTGTCGGCCCCGCGCTCGCTCCATTCGACACGGTAACCGTGTACGTCGCTCCGCTCTGCCCCTGCGTGAAATTCCCAGTATGTGTTTTCGTGATCCCCAACACCGGGTTAGAGCCGGCTGTCGCAGTAAACGTTGGGCTCACCGTTTGATTTTGGGTCATCGTCACGACGCAACTTCCAGTCCCCGTACACGCTCCACTCCATCCCGCGAAGCTCGATGTGCCGTTGGCTAATTCGGTCAGCACGAAAACGGATCCGTTCTTGACGGTTGCCGAACAAGCATTCGTGGCGCTCGAACCATTCAGAAGGCAATTGATAGAGCCTGCCGCTCCCGACTGGCTACTCACCTGTCCGCCGCCTGTTTCCCCCGTGCCTGGCGTGATAGTGAGCGTGAACGTTCCCGGCCCGTTTCCGAAGTTTGCAAGAACGCTGGGGCCGGTGCTCGCGCTCACGGTAATCGTGCAAGTTATAATCGTTCCAGAACAATCATCTTGCCATCCGGTGAAGACGGACCCTGCGCCGGGCGTTTCCATAAACGTTACATTCGCTCCAACAGCGTAGCTAGCCGAACAGGTGCCGCTCTGGAGTTCCCCTCCAGTATTCGTGCAGTTAATCTGGCCGGTGCTGTCCGTCACTGTGCCCACGCCACTACTTCCGTTGTTCACAAGACCAATGTTGATCGTCACGGGCGTGCCGACAGTCAAGACCGGACTGTTCGAGCTATTGAGTGTGGAGAGAGATGCCGAGATTGTGGTCTGCCCCGTCGTCGTCCCAGCGGTCGCCAAACCATTAGTGCCGGCTGCGTTACTGATCTGCGCAATCGAAGTATTGCTGGAGCCCCAGGTCACCGATGAAGTTATGTCTTGGATTGTCCCATCCGAGTAGAAGCCTTCGGCGTGAAACTGCTGGGTCTGGCTCTCAGCTATCGCCGCGCTCGCCGGCGTTACCGTGATGGATTGGACTGTGGCGCCTCCTCCCGTAGTGATCGAGAATAGGACGGTGTCCCAAAACGGGGTGTCACCTCCGCAACTCGTGCAAGTTGTCTGGAAACCGTTGACGGTCGTAGCCGGGTTGGTGTTTGCAAAGTAACTTGAGGAAAGTGCAGCTCCGGACGCGTAAATTGTGTGGTTTGAATCTACGGCCACCCCGTTGATATTCTCATTTTCAATCACAGTACCGTCTTCAGTTAACTCTGTGCCGTCCCCTATATAAGTTGAAAAGTAGAGGCTTGCAGCGAAACTCTGGCTTGGAAGCGGCACCTTCAGGACTGAAACAAACCCGTATTCGCCGCTGGAAAATGTCTGCAGAGCATTTTGAACCGGGAAATCTGACGAGGTCGTTTCTCCGCCGATGACGATCCTATAAGCAGTGGGATCTGCCGCATCGTAGGACACCGAACGAACATCATCGTTGCCACTGCTACCCCCGAAGTACGTCGAGCAAAGCAGGCTGTTCGCGCCGGTCTGTGCCGTGTCGAGTAGAAGGAGAAAGCCTGTCTGTCCTGCGCCATTGCCGGCCCCGAGGTTTGACGACTGAAATGCGTTTTGAAGCGGAATATCAGGTGCGTTCGGCCCGCTGGACGTCGAAGTCGTCCCCCCGACGACGGCCACAACGCCGTTGCCAAGATCGAACGAACCATTGTGAGCGCGCGTCTGACCTCCGCCACCGAAATACGTCGCATAGAGTAATTGGTTCACGCCAGTCAGCGTCGGGTTCAACTTTATTACGAAAGTGTTTTCTGTTCCCTGAAGAGTCGTTTGGAAACCGTTTGCCAGATTCTGGCCGTCCGGTCCGAGATTGAAGGCCGTTCCGGACGCTGTGTTCCCCCCAGCCAGAATGTTTCCCGCGGAGTCTTCGAAGCCACCGCAACCTGGAGCGTTAGTCTCCGTGCTTCCAGCTCCGGCATTCAAATAAGTTAAGTATGTGGGGTTTAGGTCCGAACGCTCGAGCTTCGCAGCAAAACAATCGCCGTATCCGGCGGAGCCATTGTTGAGTGCGCGCACGTAGGGGTTCTGCGTCGGCAAATTTGTGGCAGAAGTGGAGCCTACCAGCATCACCTCTCCGCCGTCGCCGACCGAGACGAAGCCGCCCGACACTCCCTCATTGCCACCGAGCAACGCGGCCTGATCCACTGCCTTTCCGGTTGAGGTGAGTCGCGTCACTATTGCAGCGATAGCTTGGTCGGTGGTTGTCGCGGTTACAGGCTTGATTACGGTTGTTGTAGGGTAGTCCTCGCAAGTCGTTTCGCCTCCCAAAACAGGCTCCACGTTTGACGTGCCTTGCGTTTCGTCTAAAGACAGCCAGACAAAAGCGCTTACGCAACCATCCTGCGCGCTCAGAAAGGGAGTTTTTCCGCCTACGAACGTGAGATAGATCAGTGATGCGGATCCTGAAGCGATTGGATTAACTTTGGCGACAAATCCGACTTCGCCTACAGGATTCGTACCAGTTGAAGTGCCGGACCCGATGGTCGTGCTGGTTTCGGGAAATGTCGTTGAGTCGCTCGTCGCGCCTGAAATATACAGCTTCGGGCTGCTTGGAGTCGTATCGTCCACAGCGACGCCGTATACTTGATCTATCCCGGCACCTCCCAAAAATGAGGCGTAGCTAATAGCAGGATCAATCACTAAGGGCTCGCTATGGTCGTAAGCGCCAAGCCGAAATGCAACTTCGCGCTTTCCTTTCCTCACGAAGCTGCCATCCACTAGACGGCGCTCAGAAGCGACCATTTGATAGACGATCGGCTTCTGCATGCGGAAATCGGAGCCCGCCGTATGAAGAACTAAATCCCCGCGCGAATCAATTTTCATGCGCGCGGCACCGCGAATTCGAAACTCGATTTTTGACGGATCTGCTCCAGGCGCGACGACGAAGTCATATTCGAGCTGCTTCTGGTCGCCGTGAAAAAGCAGGTCAACTCCCGGGTACACTTGCTCGCTGCGCACCTTCGAATAGAGCGAAACTCCGGTGTGCCACTGTGACGGATCGTTGCCGATCAGGTAGTTGACCTTGCCGGGAAGTTCACTCAAGCCGGTCATCGCAGGCGCCAAATTCGCGCCAACTAGCTGCATTCTCACCGGCGCGCTCGCGATAGATCCGGATTTCGAACCTAAGGCAGAATTGAAGCCCGGTTTGCCGGGAATCACGCGCATCTTGGACTCAGCAAACACAGTTTCGGTCGGCGAGAGCAGTAGGGTGTAGCCCTGGCCCCGCGTAAGGAACTGCGCGCTCGGATCGGTCTGGCCTTGGTTCGCTTCAAAGAAGATTGGCAGACTGATAGCCGCCGCCGCAATCTTTTGCTTTTCCGCCGCGGAGACCCTACTGCCTGTTGCCAACGGCTCGGCCTGTGCGGATGGGTTCTCCTGCGCGAGCGCGGTTGAAAGATGCAGAAAGAGGCAAAGGGTTGCCAATGCCAGCCTGCGAGCGGGAATGACCTGGAACAACATGATTCCTCCTGCCGGAAACGCTACGGATGAATGGGAAAAATTTTGGCCTATTTTAGTACCGATGTGCCACACCCAGAGATAACACAGGCTCGCTTTAGCGAGCTATGGCATTGTCCGGTAGACACTTAGTCAATCTACGTCCATTCGGGCCTACGACCCTTGCGGCCAAAAGTGCAAGTCCCAAACCAAAAGTCCGGTTACGCCACACCTCCACGCTATTGGACTTTCAGCGTAAGGCTTACGCTCGACGTCCCTCCGTTCGGAGCCGATGCAGTCACGACCAACGGATAATTTCCCGGAGGGGTTGCCGACCCGCTCGGTGATTTTGCCACGTTGCTACATGCGGTCATTCCCATCGCGAAAATTACCAGCAATCCAAATGAAACCGCCCAGCGGGGCTGCTTCTTGTAAGTCCATGCGACTCCAAATAGACACAACGTCGCCAGCAGCAGTCCTAATCCAGTTCCGAGCCCTCCAGGGATCGGCACAAAATTCGGCAGTGATCCTTTGCAGAACGTCTCAACCACGATCGCCACATTGATCGCTTTGCCCGTCAAGGTGATTGAACTCGGTACAATGCTGCAGGTGATGCTCGCCACAGGGCTCGAGCAGGTCAGCTGCACGGTGCCAGTTGTCCCGGGCAAAGCAGTAAGCACTAATCCAAACACCGCACTGCTCCCAGGCGTGGTAGTCACTGTCGAAGAACTGCCCTGCCCAATTCCTATCGTCACCGGACTCGCACCGTTGAACGTAGCCGTAACCGCAGTCGCGGCAGTAACTGCGACCACGCACGTTCCAGTTCCAGTGCAACTGCCTCCGCTCCATCCCGCAAAAGTTGAATTGGCCGACGCCGACGCCGTCAACGTCACTTGCGTACCACTCGCAAAATTCGCAGAACACGCGGACGGGCAATTAATCCCCGCCGGAGCACTCCTCACCGCCCCAGTTCCCGTCCCCGCCTCAGTCACCGTCAGTCCAAAATTCGGGCTCACAGTAAAATTAGCCGTCACCGACGCCGCCGCCGTGATCGTAAACGTGCAACTCCCGGTTCCCTCGCAAACATCTCCGCCCCATCCCGCAAACACAGAACCCGGGCTAGGAGTTGCCGTCAGAGTAATTTGGCTGTTTCCCGCGAACACGGCCGAGCAAGTTGTCGGGCAGTTGATTCCCGCTGGCGAACTCGTGACAGTTCCGGAGCCGGTTACCGCAACGTCAAGCGTCGCGCCACCCGTGCCGGAAAGGTTGATCGTCTGCATACTTCCCGACGCCGGAACGTTGTCCGTAACCGTAATCGTTCCGGTGTAAGAAATGAATTGTGTGGGCATGAAGGCAATTTCGAGCACGCACTGAGCTCCGACCGCCAGCGTCGCGGGCGCCACCGGACACGGATTCGCGGAGATCGAAAAAGCGCCTTCACTGGCCGCAATGTTTGAAATCGTAAGCGGCGCGTCTCCCGAATTTGTTATCGTCAGCGGCAAAATAGCAGTCGCGTTGATGGGCTGATTTCCAAACGGGACGCTCGTAGTTGAAAAACTTATATTGGGATTAAGGAGCACCTTCCTGATCCGGTTGTTAAACACATCGCCCACATACATGTTGCCC
>Ga0070765_100000464_pt1 | contig 24497 bp, 22 predicted proteins | sample HubBroMetageWFT5_FD_71516 | JGI IMG/M metagenome (GOLD analysis project Ga0070765, IMG submission 71516) | Warmed and freeze-thawed soil microbial communities from the Hubbard Brook experimental Forest, New Hampshire - Hubbard Brook CCASE Soil... | ecosystem: Environmental > Terrestrial > Soil... | reverse complement strand
ATCGAGCATGATGTTGGCGGGCTTCAAGTCGCGGTGAAGCACTCCCTTGGCGTGGGCAGCGGCCAATCCCGCGCAGAGCTGGCGGGCGATGTCGAGGGCTTTGTCTTCGGGAAGACGGCCGATGCGCCGCAGCAGCGACGCCAGGTCTTCGCCATCGACATACTCCATGGTGAAGTAGGTATGATCCTCGACGTCTCCCACGTCGTAGACTCGGCAAACGTTGGGATGGGAGACACGGCGCGCAATCCGCACTTCATTCTTAAAACGCTGCAGCAGTCCTTCATCGCGTGCGGCCTCATCGGGCAGAAACTTGAGAGCCACGCCCTGGCCGAGCGTGAGGTCGTCCGCGCGGTACACCTCACCCATGCCGCCTCTTCCCAGCAGGGCAATGATGCGGTAACGGCCAGCCAGCAAGCGGCCGGGGAGAAAGCGGCCCTCGCTCATGTATTCGGGGGAACTGGAAGGGCGCGATGAGGATGCGGAAGCCGGCCGCGGCGGGAGCGGCGAAGTTGCCGTGGCAAAGTCGAGCGTGGCGACATCGTCGGGATTGCCGGCGGGCGCTCCGCATGCCGAGCAGAAGCGTCCAGTTGCCGGAACATCGGTACCACAGGATGAGCAAGCAGCCATGAATTTCCCGATACAGTCTAACGCTTCGGCGAGAAACGTGGTGCAGGAATACCGGCAGTGTGTACCGTAACGCTGTATTACCATGCAAAGGATGAGTTCGAGACTCCGTGGTTGGTTGGGTGATCCGCTGGTTTTGTTATGTCTGGTGGCGGGCTTGCTCGCGTTTGTGGTGCAGTCCGGGGAACTGGGCACAGCCGACACCATGCACCGGCTGCAGACCACCCACTGGCTGTGGACTTCCGAGCCGCAGGTTTTTCCCGGCGATTATCCCGACTTCGGCCTGCACGGCCGCGGAGGCCGGTTGTATAGCTGGTATGGCATCGGCCAGTCTTTGCTGATGCTGCCAGCCGATTTAGCGGGGACGTGGATCGCGCACTGGAACATCTTCTCCGACTATGAAGATGACCCCGCAATACGCAGCATCGTGGTCAGCTACAGCACTGGCATTCTGGTGAACGTGCTCACCGCGCTGCTGGGCTTCCGCCTGCTTCGCCAGTTGCGATTCAGCGTGAGGGAATGTGTGCTGGGGGTGCTGGCGCTGATTTTCTGCACGACCCACCTGCATTACACGCAGAACATGATGGAGAACAACTACATCATGCTGCTGACGCTGGCCGGATTTTCCTTTCAATATGAATGGCTGCGAACGGGAAGCACGCGGCCGCTGTTGATTGGTTGCGCTGCGTTCGGGCTGAATCTGCTGACGCGGCTGACCACGGGCATGGACCTTATAGCGGGAGGAGTTTTTCTTCTGCTCGTGCTTTGGTTTGAGGGCGTGACGGGACGCGACCTTGGGCGGCGGTTCGTGGTTTACTGCAAAATCGCGGCTCCGGTGTATGCGTTCTTCCTGCTGGTTGACCGGGCTTACCAATTCTACCGTTTCGGATCGTTTACCAATACGTACTTGTCGCTGTTTGCCAAGGAACAGCGGTTGGAGGATCCAACCCTGCCGACAAACTTTCCCTGGAGTACTTCTTTTCACGAGGGATTCCTGGGGGCGCTGTTCAAGCCGGAGAAGTCGATTTTTCTTTTCGATCCTCTGCTGGTGCTGGCGATTCTGCTGCTGGTGATGCTGTGGAAACGCTTGGCGCCGGAGGTTCGCGCCTACGGAGTGACCGCGCTGCTCCTGGTGCTCGCCTACATCAGCTTTTATGCAAGATATACCTTTTGGGCGGGAGATTTTGCCTGGGGCGATCGTTACGTTTCAACGTCGGTGGAACTGGCGACGTTGCTGGCTGTGCCGTTATTGCTGCGCCATCGCCAGAACTTGAGCGTATGGATCGGGCGCGGTGGGATGGCGCTGATCGCAGCCAGCCTCATCATTCAGATGGCGTCGCTTGCGTTCTGGCTGCCGCTGGAGATTTACCAGATGGAAACGCTGGGCCATCCCACATTTGTGATCGCATTGCGCTGCGAGAATATTGTCGGGTTTGCGTTGGGCAAAATGGACGCGTGGGGACTGAACAACGAATCCATGACGTATGATCCCTGGGATTACGTCCACATCACGACATGGAATTTTCTGCCTTTCCTGCTGCGAAGAGTGGGAGCGGCGCCGGGTTGGGTCGTGAATGTGGCGTTTGCGGTGTGGGGAGCGGCGATTGCGGTTCTGGTGTGGGTTTTGGGGCGGCTGAGGACGACAGTACAGCGGCAGCCGGCGACTCCGCCGTCTGCGTAGTCGGCGTGTGCGTCAGGAATCTGGTCTGTGCCTGATCCCTTCGGTGAAGAGAGGGGACGCGACGGTTCATTACGCCCACGGCGCCGGTCTTCGAGTGGCATGCACGCCATACGTTGTCAGGCAGAAGTCGCAAGAAACTGCATACTGATCGTGATCGTTCCCCAACCTGCAAATTTGACAAATTCGTCGTGTCCCACACCGAGAAACGTAGTAGGATGCCCAAGCCAGAGAAGTCCAATCGGGAATTCCCGTTACGCTCCCCTGAAAACCCGAAACGGAGTCCTGTCTAATCCCAAGGAGAAACCGTGATTCGAAAACTAAGTGTATTTCTGCTCACGATTGTCGCGATTGTGTCGGGTGCGACCATCGTTTCCCAGGCCCAGACACAGTCATTGCTAACTCGTCATGTGCGTGAAGCGACTCTCAACGGACAAGCACCTTTGGTCGGCCATTTGCCGGCGACACAGTCCATGCGGATTGTTCTGGTTCTTCCGCACCACGACCAGGCAGGATTAGATAGCTTCCTGAAAGAAGTCTACGATCCTTACAGCTCCTCGTATCGCAAGTTCCTCACCGTGGAACAGTTCACTGAAAAGTTTGGTCCCAGCCAGGAGGATTATGACTCCGTGATTCGATTCGCGGAAGCGAATGGCTTGACGGTGGTTGCCACCTCCCGCAATCGCATGAACCTGGATGTAAGAGGGCCGGTCGCAAGCATCGAGAAAGCCTTGCATGTGACCATGGGTACCTACCAGCACCCCACGGAAGGCCGCACCTTCTTCGCACCAGACCGGGAGCCCACGCCGGACTTGTCAGTCAAGCTGTGGCACATCACGGGCCTGGACAACTATTCGATTCCAAAGCCCGCGCTCGTGCGTCTGGATCCGAGTGTTCCGGCTGTGAGATCTAACGCCACTACAGGTTCCTGTCCTCAAGAATCTTTCTGCGGCAGCGACATGCGGGCGGCATATTACGGTGGAACAGCTCTTACCGGCACCGGCCAATCGCTTGGGTTGCTGGAGTATTTCGGTACCGACTTGAAAGACCTGCAGACTTATTTCGCGAACATAGGTCAAACCGACGCAGTCCCGGTCACTGTCTTGTCGACCGACGGCTCGAGCACGACTTGTCTCGCTAAGCAGGGCTGTGACGATACCGAACAGACCATCGATATGACCCAGGCGATCAGCATGGCCCCGGGCATGTCCAGCCTGGTAATGTACGTGGGATCTGCGGCGACAGTCGACGATTCCGCCATCTTTAACGCCATGGCCACGGCCAGCCCGCTGAACGCGCAGCTGAGCTCTTCGTGGACGTGGACTCCGGCGGACCCCACCACCGACGACCCCTACTTCCAGGAGTTCGCGGCCCAGGGTCAGAACTTGTTTCAAGCGACCGGCGACAGTGCTAAGTGGGGCAACGGTTCCGAAATCTGGCCGGCGGACAGCGTGTATCTCACGGGAGTCGGCGGAACCGACTTAGATACAACCGGAGCCGGTGGCGCCTGGAGTTCGGAAACTGCCTGGGCAGATGGTGGCGGCGGCATCTCGCCGGACAAGTTCGCCATTCCTTCCTGGCAGGTGACTGCGGCGGCGGGTTGCGCCAAGTGTTCCCAAACCTATCGCAACGGTCCAGACGTTTCGGCCAACGCGAATTACACTTTCTATGTTTGCGCGGATCAGGAAGCTTGCTCCGCAAACCTTTACGGTGGAACCAGCTTTGCCGCGCCCATGTGGGCTGGCTACCTGGCTCTGGCCAATGAGCAGTATCTCGCGAACGGAGCAACCTCTACGCTCGGTTTCATCAACCCGACCCTTTATGCGATTGGTGAGGGGCCGAACTATGACACCGACTTCCACGACATCACCAGCGGCAGCAACGGCTATTCGGCAACAGTTGGCTACGATTTGGCGACTGGCTGGGGCAGTCCGAACGGCGATAACCTGATCAACGCACTTGCTGGGCCCGCGGAGACTGGTAGCTTCTCCATTAGTGCTTCGCCCAACGCGATCAGCGTAAACAGAGGTGCTTCCGGATTCTCCAAGATCACCGTGAAGGTCGAGGGCGGCTTCGACTCAGCGGTAACCTTGTCGGGAGGCGCCATAGCAACCTTCAGTCCGAACCCCATACCAGCGCCCGGCTCAGGGGCGTCGGTTATGACGGTCAAGATACCTAAGAACGCCCCACTCGGAGCCCACGTCATCACCGTAAGGGGCACGGGCGGAGGCATTACGCGTGGGACTACAGTCACGGTCACTATTACCCAATAGTGATGGTGAAGTGATTCGGCGCTCGGTTAGGTTAACTTGAGCAAGGAAAGGCCCGGACCGTCTGGTCCGGGCCTTTTTATTTACCGGGCGTAGTGGAATCCTGCGAGGGCTGGCTGGGTTACTCTACCGTCACTGACTTAGCCAGGTTTCTGGGCTGATCAACGTCACAGCCTCTTCTCACGGCGATGTGATAGGCCAGCAACTGCAGCGGGACGATTTCGAGAATCGGGGAGAGTTCTTCGGGCGCGGCCGGAACGTAGAGGACGTGGTCGGCGGCTTCTTTGATCTCTTCGTCGCCTTCAGTGGCGAGCGCGATCACGACACCGGAACGCGCTTTTACTTCCTTCAAGTTCGACATCGTCTTCTCGTAGCGCACCATTGAGCCAGAATTGTTAGCATCTTTGGTGGCTACGATGACCACGGGAAGGTTTTCGTCGATCAAGGCGTTGGGGCCGTGCTTCATCTCGCCGGCGGGATATCCCTCAGCGTGGATGTAGGAGATTTCTTTCAGCTTCAGCGCACCTTCCAGAGCGATCGGATAATGGATTCCGCGGCCGAGAAAAAGAAAATCCTGGGCGCGCTGGAATCGTTTGGCCAGGTCTTCACAGGCTTCGTCATGCGTGAGGATGTGTTCGAGCTTGCCGGGGATGAGGGTAAGTTCCTGGGCCGCGGTGCGAGTCTGCTCGGCAGTCATGGCGCCGCGCACCTGCGCGAGATAAAGGGCGAAGAGATAAAGAGCGGTGAGCTGGCAGGTGAAAGCCTTGGTCGACGCGACGCCGATCTCCGGGCCTGCGTGGGTGTAGATGGTTCCGGCGGCTTCGCGCGTAATCATGGAGCCGACCACGTTGCAGATGGCCAGCGTCTTGGAACCCTTGGCTTTGGCTTCGCGCTGGGCGGCGATGGTGTCGGCAGTTTCGCCGGACTGCGAAATCACGAGAGTGATGGTCTCTGGGCTGACGATGGGGTCGCGGTAGCGCCATTCGCTGGCGTAATCGACCTCGACAGGAACGCGGGCGAGGCCCTCGATCATGAACTTGCCGGCTTGCCCGGCATGCCAACTGGTGCCGCAGGCCACGATGTTGATTTTCTTCGCGGCGCGGAATTCGGCTTCGCTGACATCCATCGGGTCGAGGAAGATGTGGCCGGTGTCGAGTGAAACGCGTCCTAACGTGGTGTCGCGGACGGCGCGCGGCTGCTCATAGATTTCCTTGAGCATGAAGTGCTTGAAGCCGCCTTTTTCCGCCATGATCGGGTCCCAGGTCACGTGCTGCACCTGGCGCCGCATGGGCTTTCCGTCGAAGTCGCTCAGTTGCACGCCGTTGAGGGTGATGACGGCCAGGTCACCATCCGCAAGAAAATAGATGTCGCGAGTGTGATAGAGAATCGCCGGGACGTCGGAAGCCACAAAATATTCGTCGTTGCCCAGGCCAACGACCAAAGGAGGGCCGTTGCGGGCGGCCACGATCTTGTCGGGTTCGTCGACGGAAATGACGGCCAGGGCGAAGACTCCGGTGAGTTCTTTGACCGTCTTGCGAACTGCTTCTTCGAGATGAGGGTGGTGTCCGTTGCCCGTCTTGAAAAGATGCTTCTCAATCAGGTGAGCGATGACTTCGGTGTCCGTCTCGGTGGAGAACGTGTGGCCTTCGTCGATCAGCTTTTTCTTGAGGCTGAGATAGTTCTCGACGATGCCGTTGTGCACCACGACGATCTTGCCGGTGCAGTCGCGATGAGGATGGGCGTTTTCTTCCGTGGGACGCCCATGCGTGGCCCAACGGGTGTGGCCGATGCCGTAGCTGCCTTCGAGTGGCTTGAGGCGGATGGCCTCTTCCAGGTTACGCAGCTTGCCTTCGGCCCGGCGAATCTGCAGCTTGTCCCCATTGCCGGCAACGGCGATCCCGGCCGAGTCATAACCGCGGTACTCCAGCCGCCGCAGTCCCTCGATGATGATGGGGACCACTTGCTTCTTGCCGACGTAGCCAACGATGCCACACATGCGGAAACTCCAAGGAATTCAGTCTGCGAGGGAGCAGCGAAACTCTTCAATGACGGGGTTCGTGAGCACTTCGCGAGCGATCCGCTCGACTTCGGTTTGCGCCTCTTCCCGGCTTAATCCGCCATCGAGCGTCAGTTCGAAATACTTTCCCTGGCGGACCTCTTCCAGACCCTTGTAGCCCATCTTCTTGAGCGCGCCCTGAATGGTTTTGCCTTGAGGGTCGAGGACGCTTTTCTTCAGCGAAACATAAACGTAGGCTTTCATGGAAGTCTCAATTATACGTCAGCAGCACAGCGGGTTCGCCGCAGCGGGCAAGAGCGATGGAGCCAAGCGTTTGGCGGAGGGCGGGAACGTTTGCAGTTTGATCGGGGTCGAGGACTCTTTTCAACGGTCTAATGGTCTGATAGTCCAACCTCAGGGCTGAGCTTTTGCAGCTTGCGCTCCAGATCGGCCAGAGCTTGTTCGAGCATGGCGCGGTGATGGGCATTGTGGCTGCGCGCGAGTTGTTGAACTACGCTTTGCAGCGCGAGACGCAGGGTCTCCAGTTCACGGAGCCGAGCCGCCTCTTCCCTTGTCAGACGCGGCTTTTTGGGTGTGGTTCTGCCGGCTGCGTCTTCCTGTTGCGCCTCGACAGACTTACTTTCCCAGCCCCGGGCCATGGGGGATTATAGCTTTGCGTGAGGGTAGTTTTTCAACGGCTGCGCAAGGTTGCGAGGAGTAAGAAGCGGGCGGCGCGGCTCCCATCTTGGGAAGAGTCTGTTCGGGAAACCGTCTTGCGAAGAAAAAACGATTATTCCTTTTGAGATTTGTGGTTATAATGTCGAGTCCTCTGGCCAACTTGAGCGGCGTGCTTTTGAGGGGGAGACGCCACGAGGTGCAGTGCATTACCCCTTGGGCGCGCCACGCTTAGAACGGGATACAAAGCGCTCTCGTGCGCTTCTGGAGTTAGCGGATGTAGTGTCTCGACGCGGCGATCCGCCCGCGGCTCTCCTTGAATCGGAACAATTATTGGCCGCGTATTTCAAGGCGTTCAAGGTGGGTCTTTGCGTTTTGAGCGCTGATCTCCGATATCTCGCAATCAACCACACGCTGGCGGAACTCCACGGCATCCCGGCGGAAGCGCACTTGGGCAAGAGCGTCCGCGAGGTCCTGGGAGATCTTGCTGAATTGGTCGAGCCCCATCTTGCGTATGTACTGGCTGAGGGGCAAGCGATCCTGGACCGGGAGATCAGCGCGGTGCCGCCCAGCAGAACAGAGCCGGGACACTGGGTCGAGCACTTCATTCCTATCAAGGATGCGGCGGGAAGAGTTACACAAATCGGCATTGTGTTGGTGGAGGTTACAGAACAGAAGAATCTGAAAGAATCGCTGCGTGGCGTCTCCGAGAAGTTGCGGGAGGAGAAGAAGCGGGTGCAGGTGCTGGCGGAGGTAAGCCGCGTGCTGGGTGGGAGGTGGGAAGCGCGGCAGGTCTTTCCTAAGATTTCCGCCTATCTGCGCCGGGTTCTGCGGCAAGAATACGCGGCCCTGGCTGTGCACGACGAAAAGAGCGGGCAGTTGATTCGACAGGCCATTGATTTTCCCCTGCGGAAGGGGCCGGCGGTTGACACTGCAATCAACACCGCAAAAGATCCGGGAGGCAAGGCCCTGCGGGAACGCTCCCCGTTGATTTTCACCAGAGACGAAATGCAGAGTCTGCCCGCCGGGAGTGCGGAGCACTTACTGGCCGAGGGCCTGCAGTCGCTTTGTTGTGTTCCCCTGCTCCGGCCGAAAGGTCCTCTGGGGGTTCTGGTTCTCGGCAGCACACGGGCAGACGCGTTCAAGACCGACGACCTGACGCTTCTGAATCAAATCGGCGCTCAACTTGCGATCGCTTTGGAGAATGCGCGGGCCGCCCGCGAGGTCGAGCAGCTCAGGAGCCGGCTGGAGCAGGAGAAACGTTACCTGGAAGGTGAACCCCGCACCCAGCTCCATTTTGAGGGGATCATCGGAGAGAGTCCGGCTCTAAGAGATGTGCTGGATCAAGTGGTAATCGTCGCCCCCAGCGATGCGACGGTGTTGGTCCTGGGAGAAACGGGAACGGGCAAAGGGCTGATCGCGCGCGCCATCCATCGCACGAGCAAGCGTAAGGACCGGAGTTTCGTCACCTTGAATTGCGCCGCGATTCCGACGGGGCTGCTGGAAAGCGAATTGTTTGGACACGAAAAGGGCGCATTCACCGGGGCCGTAAGCCAGAAGGTTGGCCGCCTGGAACTGGCGGATAAGGGCACGCTCTTTCTGGACGAGATCGGCGAGATCCCCCTGGAGTTGCAGCCCAAACTGCTGCGAGTGCTGCAAGATCACGAATTCGAGCGGCTGGGAGGGACGCGAACGCTGAAAGTAGATCTGCGCCTGATCGCGGCCACCAACCGGGACTTGGCGAGGAGCGTCTTAGAGAAGGAGTTTCGCAGCGATCTGTTCTACCGCTTGAACGTCTTTCCCATCCGCATGCCATCTCTGCGCGAGCGGCGCGCGGATATTCCGCTGCTGGTGCGCTACTTTGTCCGGCAATTTGCCCGCGGGATGGATCGCGGCATTGAGAGGATCCCGCGCGAGACCATGGAGGCCCTCATTAATTGGCATTGGCCGGGCAATGTCCGGGAGTTGGAGAACTTCATTGAGCGATCGGTCATTCTAACGGAGGGAGTCGCATTGCGAGCGCCGCTGGCTGAGTTCCGGGCAGAGACCTCCGGCTCCGCAGAGCACTCGCTGGAAGATACGGAACGGGAACTCATCCTTCGTGTGCTGCGGGAGACCGGCGGAATCATTTCTGGAACCACGGGCGCAGCCCGGCGGCTGGGCTTGAAGCGTACCACGCTGCAGTCGAAGATGCGACGGCTGGGAATCCCGCGCAGAGACTCTGGGCGGGAATTGGGCTAGACTGCGGCCAAACTCTGGGGCGTGAAGTGCCGACGCGTGCTCGGGTTGCCGAAGGGTCGGCAGTCGGCTTGTGGTAAAGCTGGCGAGCCCTGCCGGATGAGCCGTTCTTTCTGCGAGTTAGACACCTTTCGAGACTGGGCCATTCTGGAACAACAATTGCATTGGCATGGCGTGATCAGGGAGCACGTCGAGACAGGTTTCCCCCAAAAGCGGACGGACCAATTGCATCCCCCATCAATGGCCCGTCGCATCCGGATCAGGAGTGGACCGTGTTAGTGGCCAGGAATTATCAGCCGAGGAATCCAGTTCGCTTATTGCCGGAGCCAGTCAGGACCTCCGCACTGCCCGAGGAGATTTCGAGAAGCGAAGCTTGCCGTAGTCGGCCGGGCGGTCGCGAGGAGGCCTGGGCAGGTCTGCCCGAGTTCGAGGTGGGGGCGGAGCCGCAAGCCTGGGGCGCTCTGTTTCTCAGCCAGGCCAACTCCGAGGCGACTGATCCTCTGTATTTGTTCGCCTGCCAACTGGAATGGGAACGGTGTGGCGACCCCACGGCGGCCTGGGAAGTGATTTCCGCAGCCCGCAGCCCGCACATGGACACGCGAGCCCACGCCCGATCCCTGCTCGAACGTCCGCTGCAGATAAGGTCACGATCTCCGGAAGAGATCCCCACGGTTCGGGGAGAACGGCGAAGTTCGACAACGGAGGCAGGCATGAGAACACCCTACGGTCTCGAAATCATCGAGAGCTGCATGGGCTGCAAAGTGAGCCGCGAGGGCTTTTTCTGCCGTCTTTCCCCGGCGGTGCTGAGGTCAGTGGATGCGGCCAGTCATCACACCATAATGCCTCCCGGAGCACTTTTGTTCGTGGAGGGGCAGACGCCGCGGGGCGTGTTTATTCTTTGCTCCGGCAGGGTAAAGCTGTCCACGACCTCGAAAGAAGGCAAAGTGCTGATCCTGAAACAGGCGGAAGCCGGGGAAGTGCTGGGGTTGAGCGCTGCCATTTCCGGCACGAACTATGAAATGACCGCCGAAACCGCTTCCCCGTGCCAGTTGAATTTTATCGGCCGCCAGGATTTGATGACACTTCTGCAGAAGGAGAGTGAAGTGGGTGTACACGCGGCCTTGTGGCTGAGCCGCGAGTTCCAAGGTGCGTACCGCGATATTCACGATCTGGTTCTGGCCCGTTCTTCGTCAGGAAAACTGGCGAGGCTGTTGTTGTCATGCGCTCCGCCGGGAGTTCGGGAGTCGGAGGAACTCCACTTGCGCTCCGCCATGACCCACGAAGAGATGGCGCAGCGAATCGGCTCCTCGCGGGAGACCGTTACGCGGTTGCTGAGTGATCTAAAGAAAAAGAGGCTGATCCGGCTGGAAGGAGCAACGCTGGTAATCCGTGACCGGACCGGGCTGGAAGCTCTGGCAGTTTAGGTCGTCCCTCACCCCTGGAGGGCAACTGGAAGCGGGAGCCGTCCGGGGATTTGCAGTACCGAGTCCCGAGCATCGAGTCCCGAGCATCGAGTCCCGAGTTGGGAGTCCTGAAGCGTGCGGATGCCGAGGTCGCGAGTGTCCGGCAGCTTGCAACTCGATTCTCGACACTAATTGTTTCTGGCGTTGCAGCCCAAATCCGAGCAGAAGCGAGTTCGTCAGTTTGTATACCGGCACGTTGATCAACGATCTGTTCGCAACGGTGGAAAAGGCGGAGCGAGCCGCTGCGTCTAGGTCACGGCAAGATTTGTTGGCGAGTTCCAGTGACGCGAACCGCGGAGTGAAGCCGCACGCGGAGGCGGGAAGCTCAGAGCCCGAACAGTTCGCGCAGCCGCTTGGTTTGAGCCCGGCTGACTGGAATCTCGCTCTGCTTCTTGTCATCCATGCGCAACTGGTACGAACTCTTGAACCAGGGCACGACTTCGCGAATGCGGTTGATGTTCACCAGGTAGGAGCGGTGAGCACGCCAGAACAAACCGGGATCGAGGCTAGCCAGTAGTTCCTCCAAAGTTCGGCAGTTCGAATGGCCCTCCATGCCCGTGGACCCGGCCGTCACCACCGTGATGACTCCGTCTTCGATGGAGGCGTAGCAGATTTCCTTTTGGTCCACCAGGAACATTCGCCCCACCGCCTTGAGCAGGATTTTCGAGGTTTGCGTCTTGGGCGCCTGCAGCATCCGGACCAGGGCATCGATCTTCTCCGCCGGCAAGCCCTCGGCTCCCTGCTGGGTGCGGGCCTTCTGCACTGATTGGGCGACGCGCTTCTTGTCGAAAGGCTTCAGCAGATAATCCACGGCGTTGACCTCGAACGCTTTTACCGCATACTGGTCAAAAGCCGTGGCGAAGACGATCTTGGGCAGCGGGATCTTCCGGTCGAGAAGCTTCTTGATGACGCCGAAGCCGTCGAGTCCGGGCATCTGGACGTCGAGAAAGACGAGGTCAGGACTGTGCTCTTTGATGAGACTGATGGCCTCGAGGCCATTTTTCCCCTGCGCCACCACGTTGACGTCGCCCGCGCTCTTGAGCAGGTAGGCGAGTTCGTCGCGGGCCAGTTGCTCATCGTCCACGATTACTGCGGAAAGGGGCATTCCGTCTCCAACTCTCAGCGTTCTGTTCCGAGTATAGTGGCCGGGTTTTAGCAGCGTCAACGCTGGATGGCGGATCAGCGCTGTTGCATCATGGCGCCCATATCCATCTTGGTGAAGCCGGCCGGAACCTCAAACAGGCTGGCTGGCTGTCCACCTTCTTGAATGTTACGCAGTTCTCCGCCGCTGTTCTTGCCCTCCCACTTCACCGGAAACCGCAGCTTGGGGTCGAGCCAGAAGTGGCTAACATCGCCGCCGGCGTTCGTGCTCTCGTATTTCACAGTGTTGCGGCCGTTGACCGTCTCATTGCCAACCTTGTGGCAACTGCTGCCCTGGTTGTGACCCATCTTCTGCCAATCGCCGCAGGCATTCTCGACGTCGCCGGCCTGGAAGAAAGCCGAGGCATATCCCATGCGCTGGCTTTGAGCCTGCGCGGGCATTTCCATGTACATGTGCTGCTGGGCCATCAGAACGGTGGAGGTCTGGGTGGCAAAGTTGATGATGACCGCGCCTCCGCCATGCGCGCCGCCGGTTTGCGATTCGACGCGGATCTTATCCTTGGCGAAGTAGATCTTGGCCTGGGTGGGCGTGCCCGGCTTTTGCAAGTCCACGATCTCCGCGGAGAATTCCGTCTGCGCCACCAGGAAGCTGGCAGCCAGCATGAGGGCAAGGAAACATGAAGTACGAGCGATCCATCGAAGCATATGAGTCTCCTTCAGTTCGCGTCCGGCAAGCAATCGGCGCGTAGTGCGCGCTCCGGGGAAGAGCGATGGAAGCATAGCAGAAGTCGACGCGCCATCGACAGTGCGGCGGAAATAAACCCGATTCCCAGGGCGATCATTGACCGCTGGGGCGCGACTGCCACGGCGTTCAGTGTCCGTTCTTCGCCGTGGGCTTGGAAAAATCCTGAGCGATCCATTTCGACAGGAAGGTGCTCTCGCGGTCCTTAAAGCCCAGCTTGCGGTACACCTGCAGCGCCGCCGCGTTCTGCCGGACGACTTCCAGGTGAAGAGCTCTGACGTTCAGCGCCCGGGCAGCATCTTCCACGAACGCCATGGTTTTGCGTCCCCAACCGCGCCCGCGATAGTCCTGCCGCAAGTAGAATTCGTCGACGAAGGCGTCGCGGCCCAGCCATTCCAGGCTGTAGCTGAAGGCGATCACTACATAGCCTATCGGCGCCTCGCCATCCAGAATGAGCCAGGCGCGGCCGAGGTTGGGGTCGCGCAACAGCGTGGTCAATGCCGCACGGGATTTCTGCACATCGAAGCCGTGTCCATCGAAAGCGTAGTACGCCCGCATGAAGTTCAGCAGCGTGACGGTGTCGGATTCCGCCGCCAGACGAAATGACGGCTCGGCCGTCACACCACGTTCTCCAGCGCCAGTGCCATGCCCAGGCCGCCACTGACGCAGAGTGTCGCCACGCCACGCCGAGTGTTGCGTTTCAGCATTTCGTGCAACAACGTGACCGTGATGCGTGTGCCGGTGCAGCCGATGGGGTGCCCGATCGCGATTGCTCCACCGTTGACATTGAGCCGGTCGCGGTTGAAATTCAATTCGCGGTCACAGGCGAGCACCTGGGCGGCGAAGGCTTCGTTCAGTTCGATCAGTCCGAAATCCTGGAGCTTGAGGTTGTGCTTTTCTTCCAGCTTGCGCAGAGCCGGAACTGGCCCAATCCCCATGGTGCGAGGATCGACTCCAGCCGAGGTCACGGCCGCGATACGCGCCAGCGGCTTCAGGTTGTGGAGCTTGACGAAATGTTCACTAGCGATGACCACGGCAGCAGCGCCGTCGGTGATTCCTGACGAATTGCCTGCAGTTACAGTTCCAGTTTTCGAAAATACCGGAGCCAGCTTGCCCAGCTTTTCCATGCTCGCGTCGGCGAAGGGATGTTCGTCACGGCTGAAAGTGATCGTGCCCTTTTTGCCTTCGATGGTTACCGGGGCAAGTTCGGCGTCAAATCGTCCCGCGGCAATCGCCCGTCCGGCGCGGGTTTGCGACATCAGGGCGTATTCATCCTGCTCGTCGCGTGAAATCTTGTAATGCTCGGCCAGCACTTCGGCGGTTTCTCCCATCACCATTTTCGCCATGGGACAGAAAAACCCATCGCGATACATGCCGTCGACCAATTCCTGATTACCCAGCCGGTATCCCCAGCGGGCTTCGAGATAGTAAGGAACGCGCGACATCGATTCCGTGCCGCCCGCGAGAATGCAGTTGGCATCGCTGAGCAGAATCGCCTGGTAAGCCAGTGCGATCGACTTCATCCCCGAAGCGCAGGCCTTGTTCACGGTAAACGCGGGCACTTCTTGCGGCACGCCGCTGCGAATGGAAATCTGCCGCGCCGGATTCGGTCCGCCGCCCGCCTGCCGGGCGTTGCCGAAGATGGTTTCTTCCACCTGCTCCGGCTGGATTCTGGCCCGTTCCATCGCAGCCTTGGCCGCCACTGCACCCATGTCAGCCGCCGTCAGTGAGGCCAGCGATCCACCGAACTTGCCAATGGGAGTGCGCACCGCGGAAAGAATGTAGACTGCCTGCAAAGTGTGTTGCCTCCAAGGCATTTGAGTCTAGCAGGGCAGGGAAAGATGCGGGCCGGGGCAGGCATCAAAGTAACTCGACTTTAGCCTTGCAGTTGCCGATAATCGTTTTGTAACTGGACAGGTTACGCCCCGGGCTGAAGATGGCCCGGGGTTTTGTTATTTGCCCACGTACTGCTGTTAAGCAGGGTTTTCTTTTGCCCTCCCCTTTCGCTCCGTGAGATTGAAGGAATATCTAAACCCGATTTGCGAGACTACTGGGAACTCGCTTTCCTAAGCAGTTTCTTTGGCTGGCTTCGTCCGCAGGTCCGCTCTCAAACCCCCATCTCTGGCCGGTGTGAGTCGCCACGAGCCCAGGAAAGTTCCTTTCAGTTGCTTCACCCGGAGAAGCGTCCAACCACTTCGATGCCACGAAGACGCCTTTGACCACTCCCTCCACGCAACCGAGGACCAAGTCAGCATTCTCTGCCCTTTGCCGGTTTACGCGCCAAGCGTAACGAGTTGCGTTGTAGACTGAAAGGTGCTCAATAGTGTCTGCGATTGAGACTAGGAGAAGGCGGTCTTTCGGAACTAACGGTTCAGTATCTTCGCTCATGGAAATCTACCCAAGCACCATTTTACGCAACCAGCAAACGGGTATGAACTGCGATCTCAAGCACATCATCGGCTCATCGTCCCAACCCAATCCGACATACAAACGATCCCATCGTTCCTCTCTTGCCATTCCCGCTAACCTCCGGCATAATAAGAGTTTGTTTTGACCTCGCCGGACTCTTCCGGAACAAGGATACATCTGTGTTAATGATTCGACTGTCGCGCATGGGTGCGCGCAAACAACCGCATTACCGCATCGTGGTCATTGAGAAGGCGCGCGCGCGCAACGGCCGGCCGGTGGAAGTTGTGGGGACGTACAATCCTCGCACCAACCCCGCCAGCGTGGACTTCAAGCGCGATCGCGTGGACTATTGGGTGTCGAAGGGCGCGCAAATGTCAGAGCGGGTGGGCAAGCTGTTCTCCAAGCCCCCGGTCGCCCCGGCGGTTCCCGCGGCATAAACAGGGCTGCGCGAAGATTCGCAGCCGGAGTTCCAGAAGATCACCATGGTCAAATCCAATGACTGAAACCACTGGAGATGTGCGCGCTCTGATCGAGCAGATTGCGAAGTGGATTGTCGATGCTCCCGATCAGGTCTTCGTGGACCATCTCGACGACGACGTGATCGAGCTGGAAGTTGCGGAAGCTGACGTGGGCAAGGTGATTGGCCGGCAAGGGCGCAACGTCCGCGCCCTGCGCACGCTTCTGAGCGCGGCTGGAGTGCGGGCTCGCAAGCGATACACGCTGGAAGTCATCGACTAGACGGACGTCGACTGGAAGATCATCGACCGAGGGGGAAACGGCGAGTTGCCAGCGCCGGGGCAGGGAACCGGACCATTCGCGATCCTGAAACAAGTGGTGAGTTCATTACGCTGGCCCGCGTGGTGAAGACGCAGGGCCGCCGCGGCGAAGTTGCGAGCGAGATTCTCAGCGACGTTCCGGGGCGATTTGTGGCCGGCATGAAGTTGCTTTCGCTTTCAAGGCAGCCGGACACGGTCCGTCGCGAGCTGGAAGTGGAATACCTTTGGCCGCATAAAGGGCTGCTGGTGCTGAAGTTCGCGGGAGTGGATTCGATTTCCGAGGCGGAAGCGCTGGTGGGAAGCGAATTGCAGGTTCCGCGAAACCAGCGTTCGGAGTTGCAAGCGGGCTGGAACTACGTAAGCGATCTGGTCGGTAGCGCGGTGCTTGACCACGGCCGCGAGATCGGACGCATTGAAGATGTCCAGTTTGGAGCGGGCGAAGCACCGTTGTTGATCGTGCGCGATGCTGCGGCCCGGTTGTTGGAAGTGCCCTTCGCCGAGGCGTACCTGGACAGCGTGGACGTAGAGCGGAAGCAGGTTCGCATGAAGTTGCCCGAAGGCCTGCTGGAAGTGAATGCTCCGCTCACGGCAGAAGAGAAGCGGGAGCAGGCGCAGCCAGAGAGAAAGAAAAAGCGTTGACCGAAGGAGACGCGCAGCGAAGCTTTTCTGAGAGCTGAGAGTTGAGCGACGGGTTCCGCGATGAAGGCCGACATAGTCACCATCTTTCCGGACTTCTTTCGTGGTCCGCTGGAATACGGCATCACCCGCCGGGCCCAGGAAATGGGGCTGGCGGAAATTCAAGTCCACGATCTGCGGGCATTTACCCATGATCGTCACCGCACCGTGGACGACCGGCCTTTTGGCGGCGGCGAAGGCATGGTGCTGAAGCCGGAGCCGCTGTTTGAATGTTTGGAGTTGCTGGGTCTCGCGCCGCGGGAAGAGCGTCTGGCGGGACGCGTGAAGCAATCGGTAGTCCTGCTCTCGGCACAGGGGCAACGGTTTAGCCAGAAAGTCGCGGCGAAGTTGGCGCTGCTCGACCGCATCGTTTTTGTCTGTGGGCGGTACGAGGGCGTGGATGAGCGGGTTGCAGATTTTCTCGCGGACCGGGAGCTTTCTATCGGCGACTATGTTCTGAGCGGCGGGGAAATCGCTGCCGCCGTGATTGTGGAAGCGGTGATGCGGTTGCTTCCTGGGGCGGTTGGAAACGAAAGGTCAACCCAGCAGGAGTCATTCACCGTTGACTCGAAAGCGAAAGGCGCGGACGGTGCGGATTCGACCTGCGGGTCGAATGGGCTGCTGGATTACCCGCACTACACGCGGCCGGCGGAGTTTCGGGGGATTAAGGTGCCGGATGAGTTGATGTCCGGCAATCACGAAGAGATCCGCAAGTGGCGGCGCGAGCGTGCGCTGGAAAAGACTTGGCGCAACCGTCCTGACTTGCTGGAAGGCGCGGTGTTGAGCGAGGACGACAACAAGTTTCTGGCCGGGATCAAGCAAGGTGGAGCGAAACAGGATCGCGGCTGAGTTTCACAACCGAGAGATCAGGAATTCAGAATTCAGAAGGACTAACCATCATGTCGAACTTAATCATCGAAAAACTGCTGGCGAAGACCCAACGCACCGACATCCCCGCATTTAACCCCGGCGACACTGTTCGCGTTCACGTGAAAATCAAAGAAGGCGACAAGGAACGCTTGCAGGCCTTTGAAGGCGTGGTGATCAAGCGCGACCACGGTCCTCAGGCCAGCTTCACCGTGCGCAAGATCAGCTTTGGCCAGGGCGTGGAGCGCATTTTCCCAGTCCACTCCAAGGTGATCGACAAGGTGGACCTGCTGCGCTCGTCCAAGGTTCGCCGCGCCAAGCTCTATTATTTGCGTGGCCTTAAAGGTAAAGCGGCGCGCTTGCGCGACGTCGAACGGCCAAGCTGACGGTTGTTCTTTGACACGCTGTCCTTTGACGCATTGTCCTTGGGCGCTGTGTCCTTAGACATAGTGTCCGTTACATGATGTCCGTTGTTTTGCGGGTCTAGAGCCTGCGCGGGAGGTGACGCGACTGGAAGCGGTCTCTCTCCTGCGGCTGCCGCCGAAGGCTCGGTGACAACTTCGAGGTCGGCGAAGTCCTCGGTGGAGGGTTTTCTCAATCGGTTCAGCACATAGTCGAGCAGGGGACGGTCGCCCTGCCGGATCTCGTGGAACTCCACACCCATGGTGCGGTTCTCCATTGTATGTCTCACTTGCCCGCGCAGCGCGATAGTGACGTCGCACATATTCAGGACCAGTCGTAAGCCGGTGCCGGACGCGAGCAGATCCTCAGCGGTGATGAGGCAGCCGTGCTCGGAAATCTGTTCCAGGCGGCCTTCCACGCGGGATCGCCCTCCGATCTCCGCAAAGTCAGCTCCTCCTTCGACTTCGAAGCGCGGCTCGCGCCGCCGATTGCGCTTACCCCCAAACGAATTCATCGCCGAATCTCTGTTCAGCCCAATCGGGATAACCGGCAGATATTGCTCCTCCATTTGCCGCAGCTCATCTTCCCAGGGAGTTCTGCTGCCCTCGACGCATTCCACCGTGAACTGGCCACGCAGTGCGGAGTGGGAATCTCCGGTCCAGAGCACCCGGCAAACGGATTTGTGACGCCCGCGTTCGACCGTAATCAAGTCTCCCACCTTGACATCGCGGCAGCTGAGCAGACGCGCGCCACGAGGGTGGATGTCATAGGTGCAAGACAACTCCGTCGCACCGCGACCACCGTTCTGCATGTGGGTGAGGCGAACGGGGAGCGCCAGGTGGATCAACTTCTCGACTGTCTCGCTTTCTTGCGGAATACCGTCATGTCGCGGTTGGATTGCTTCATGGCTCAAAACTGCTCCTCGACAACGGGGACTTCTTTCAACCGTAGCAGCGCGGGTATGACCGGACAATGTACGGCCGTAATCGAAGTGGTGTTACTGAGCGGCGTTGCTCGCGGAAACATGATTCCCAATATGGTGTTGCATTTTGCTTGCAGGAAGCGGTTGCGGCAAGTGAAGATGGGGAGACTCTTCCTTTGAAAATCTTAATGTCGAGTGCTGCGAAGGTTTCGCCCGAATTCGCGCTGTCTCCGTCGGCGGTGAAACTGCGACTGCTGAAAAAACTGCGCTGCACGCTGCGCTATGAAAAGAATGCCTGGGAGTCCGGGGCCGTTCTGGTGGCTGGAGTGGACGAAGTGGGGCGCGGATCGCTGTTCGGCCCGGTGGTGGCGGCGGCGGTGATTCTCGATCGGGGGTACCGCGTTCGCGGATTGCGCGATTCGAAGCTGCTTCTGCCCGAACGTCGCGAACTGCTGGCACCGCGGATTCGTGAACATGCCGTGGCCTGGGCGGTGGCGGCGGTGGATTCGGCGCGCATCGACCAGATCAACATCTACCAGGCGTCGCGTCTTGCCATGCGGGAGGCAGCGATGCGGCTTCAGCCTGCGGCCGATTACTTGTTGGTCGACGCGGTGCGCCTGGACTGTGAACAGATGCAGCAAGCCATCATTCATGGCGACGCGCTTTCCGCATCGATTGCCGCGGCTTCGATCCTGGCCAAAGTGGAGCGAGACCGGATGATGTGCGAGTGGGATGCGGTCTTTCCCGAGTATGGCCTGGCTTCGCATAAGGGCTACAGCACGCCGCAGCATCTGGCGGCCTTGCAGCAGTACGGTCCGACGCCGCTGCATCGGCAGTCGTTCGCTCCGGTGTGGAGCACTCCGGTGCCGCAGGAAGCTTTTGAGTTCGATTGACGCTTTGTTGACTAACATTTTCCGTCTGACGTCAGGTTGCCATAAGCTGGGCGACGATTTTCGCTTGACACCAGTCTCTTCTCAGTTAATCTTTCTCGCATGAATGCAACTCTCAAGATGGTTCTCTGGGCAGTCCTCTGGTTTGTTCTCGGTCATCTCAGTTGCGCTGTTATGCATCACTGGCATGACATGGCGAGATAACGCGTAGCGGTCGGATAGCGTCTTCGCGCTCTTGAGATCCAGCTTTGCCTTGGCAGTGATGAACTCGTTTTCAGTGGGGGCAAGGTCAGATGTCACAACGGGGTTGTGGATTTCTTGGGGCGTGGAGCCGAGGCTAAACTTTCATTCAGGATGATAGCGTTTTTGGCCGCAGCATCTGAGGGGAGCGGCCCGGAGCGGCCCGATACACCCGGGCCGCTGGACAGCCGAGGGCGGCTGTCCCCACATGAACCATTTATCCGGGCCCCTCAGGATGACGAACCCGTTTCACGCTACCTTGCTTTGTAGATCTCCGTCAGCAAGTCTGGTTTTGATTCGTCGCGCACCAGGTGAGGGTAGCGCTCGCCGCCGTGGTAGTCGAGTTTGTAGGTCTTGAAGTATTCCGTATTCTCGACCAGAAGTTCGAGAGGAGTTGTGCCGCCCTTGCCGGCTTTGAGCGCGTCGCGCAAGACATCGGGCGAGTATTGACGGCCGTTGACGGCGATCAGCTTCATGCCGGGACCGATTCCGGCCAGAGCCGCGGGCATGCCTTCGATGGTGTCGGTGATGGTGCCGTCTTCGCGGAGTTCGATCCCGATCGAATAGGCTCCGCCGGCGACGTGCCCGCTGCTCTCGCCCCGTTCCATCTCGGATGGGACTTCGTCGTAGACTAGCTTCCATCCGCTGGCTTCGATTCCGCCCAGCGGCGCGCCGGGACCGTGATTCGTGAGTCGCTCGGTCCAGAAGCCGCGCCAGTCGTAAGGCACGACCTGGTTCAGGGCATTGAGGACATCCTCGAAGGTATAGGTTTTCACCATGGGACCGGTGCTGGGAGCGCCATGGAAAAGTTGGCAGAAATCGTCCAACGTTTTCTTGCCCTTGGTTTGCTGGCGGATGATGACGTCCACCCATAGCCAGTTCAGAGTGTCTTCATCGTAGAAATCAGTCGAACGACGCCATGATTCCCAGGCATGCGGAGAGAAATAAAGTTCGGGAGCGGCGTCGGCCGTATCCTGGAGGTTGCGCCAGGTGCGGCCGGGAGTATGGTCGAGGGCAGCGGCGGTTAAGCCCAGGTCGTCCCGCGCCTGTTCCGGAGTGAGCAAGGCGCTGCGGGCGGTCAGCACGGTGCCCAGATAATTGGTCAAGCCCTCGTAGACCCACAACAGGTCGTCTTGCATCGGCTGTTGATAGTCAGGAGTGGCGAGGCCGGCGGGACGGCGGTATTTTCCATTCCACGAATGCACGTATTCGTGAGGCAGCAGACCGGCATCCGCCTTGCGCGCGGTGTCGTCTACTAACCCGCGCTCGTCGATGCGGCTATCGTCGGATTCGTGGTGCTCGAGGCCGAAGTGGGCAACGTGATCGCTCAAGCTGAACAGGAAATGGTAATCGCGGTAGTGATGCGCGCCAAAAAGTTTATTAGTCTGCTCGACAAGATTTTTGTAGTGGTCCCAGACTTCCTGCGGAGGGGCGAGGGCGGCGGCGCTGTCGGCGGCAATGTCCATCTCGACGAGCGGATCGTCGGCCAGCTTGACGACCTTGAGGAATTCGCCGGTGATTACCGGCGAATCGACGAGCAGGGTCAAAGAAGCCGGCTGAAACGTGATCTGCATCTCGCCGTTGAGTTGGTCGCCGGTGGTGGAGGCTATGGGAAGGGGCGTGCCAAATTTCCAATTGGCGGGGAGTTTCAGGCTGGCTACGTAGATGAGATCGTCGGACTTCCAGCCTTTGGGGTAGAGCAGGACCTGGTTCCAACTGATGACCGCCATCTTGTCGGTGGCGGAAGAACCGGCGGAGAAGCCGCCTTCGAAGGTTGCGGGAGAAAGGAAATCGAGTTCAGCGTTTACTTCATTCTCGCCGGCGGGAACTTCGACGTGGATGGTGAAGCCGTCGAGCAAGTCGCGGCGCCACTTCAGAGTCTTGCCGCTTGCGGAGAATTTGAGTCCGGCGAGGTCGATCACGGGGCCGTCAGGGGCGTGCTCGCCGGGAATCCACTTCGGATAGTACAGAGTCAGGTCTCCGGGGCTGGCGGGGATCTTCAGCCTGGCGTGGAAGATTTTGCGGGGAGCGGAGGTGGCATCGACAAAGATGGTTACGGTCGGCGGCGTGGCTGACCAACTGGAAAGCGAGACGAAGAGAACACAGACTACTCCCAAGATTCTTGAGAGTTTCATGTTTGAGGCCCTCATAGTGTCGATGAATAGAAATCCCACTGCGCCTGCGGAATTCTAGACTATAGCAGCCTGCGGGAGGGGCAGTACAGAGACGCGGCTCGGCTGCTATCATTTCGATGATGTTGCGGCGCGGGAAATTCATCACCTTCGAAGGGCTGGACGGAACCGGCAAGAGCACGCAGATGCGCAAGCTGGCAGCCGTTTTGCGCGCTGCCGGACATAAGGTCGTGGAAACACGCGAGCCGGGGGGAACAGCTACGGGGGAGAAGATTCGGCGCGTTCTGCTCGACTCAGCGACGGAGGGTCTCTCTCCTCTGGCGGAAATGGCTTTGATGTTTGCTTCCCGCGCCCAGCACATTGCGGAGGTGATCCAGCCGGCGCTGGATCATGGGCAGATTGTACTTTGCGACCGCTTCACGGATTCGACGGAAGCCTACCAGGGCAGCGGCCGCAAACTGGGCAGTGAGGTTGTGCTGAAGTTGCACCGCGTGCTTTGTGGGGATTTGCAGCCTGATTTGACGATCCTGCTGGATTCTGATCCGGGGACGAGCGTGGGACGGGCGCGGCGGAGGAATCGGCGCGTCTCGCATCATGCGAGCAAGAATGCGGGCAAACATCATGGCGACGAAAACCGCTTTGAGCAGCAGAATCGAGCCTTCTTCGCCCGCGTGCATGATGGCTATCGGGCGATTGCCGCACGAGAGCCGCAGCGCGTGGCTGCGGTGAATGCGAGCGGCACACCGGCGCAGACGCATCGAAGAATTGTTGAGATTGTGGGGCGAAAGCTGAAGCCAGGGGCGAGGTGATCGATGGGCTTCTCTGATTTTCACGGCAACTCGGAAACTCTCCATCGCTTGCGGGACATGCTGGCGCGGGAGCGCTTTCCGCATGCGGTGATCCTTGCGGGGGCGCGGGGAGCGGGCAAGTACACGCTGGCGCTGATGCTGGCGCAGGCACTGAATTGCCTGGCGCCGACCGAGACGGATGGCCTGCCTGACTTCTGCGGCCAGTGCTCGAATTGCCGCCGCATCGCCCAGGCTGCCGATCTTGATGCCCGGTTTGCCGAAGCGGTGGAGACGCGCGAAGGCCTGCGCGATGCCGACAAAAAAGATACCCGCCTCTTTGTCCAGACTCACCCGGATGTGCTGATTATTCCGCCCGACCCTCCGCAGATGATGATCAAGGTGGATCAGGTCCGGAGGGTGATCGAGACCATTTATTACCGCCCGTCTGAAGCTCGGGAGCGGGTTTATATCTTTACTGATTCGGCCTTTATGAAAGAGGCGGCCAATTCTCTGCTCAAGGTTTTGGAGGAACCGCCGGAATTCGCTACGATTTTCCTGCTTTCGGAGAATCCAGGCGAACTGCTTCCGACGATCCGATCGCGATCGATGGTCTTTTCCCTGGGTGCAGTGCCGGTGGAGGAAGTGGAGCGCTACCTGGCCGAGCATCGTCCGGAATGGAAGCCGCAGCAGCGGGCACTGGCTGCCAGACTCAGCGAAGGCGCGTTGGGACGGGCTCGCACCTTTGATCTGGAGGCCTACGTTGCTGCCCGCGCCGACGCGCTGACTATCCTCAACTCGGCGCTGGTGGGAGGGGAACACACACAGCTCTTCAAGATCACGGAATCCTATCGCGCCGGAGCCGAGGGACGGGAGAATACGGAGCAGCTGCTTCGCACCCTTTATTGGCTGCTGCGTGACCTGATGTTTGTGGGGTCGGGAGCGCCTGAGCTGGTACGCAACACCGACATTCAGGGCCAGCTCACGAAACTGGCGGAGGCGGCCGATTTCGACTGGATCGCCGGGGCCTCGGACAGGCTGGCTGAGGTGGATCGGGGGATGCGCCGCAACCTGCTGCGGTCGTTGTCGCTGGATAGCTTCAGTCTGGCGCTGGAGAAGGTAACGTGACCGAACTCTAATCACATTGTTTTCAGTCAGTTACCGAGATTACTCTGGTGGTTCTACGCCCTTCAGATAGGTTGCTGCCGGCATCTCTGGGGCCTATAATCGGCTTACTCTGGTTTAGGAATTCTCCGTCAGGTTCCGGGTAGCAGTAAGCGAAGGTGAAGTCTGTCTTCGCCGAGGTGGATTAGGAACCCGGTTATGCGAAAGCGCCTGCAAATCGCCCTGATGGCCAGCACCGTAGCCGCGACCTCTCTTTTTCTCACGCCCCTACTCCGCGCCGCTGATGGCGGCGAAGGTCCGGCAGAAAAGATCACGGCCACCGACGAGCACGGCCGCAAGATCTACGTCAATGAGTCTCTTCCGGCGAGTGCGGCGCACCGCACGGAAACGTCCGAAGCGCCCCGGCGCGCGCTGATGTACTGGAGTTCCAAAGAGAATCGCTGGAAGCCCGTGCCTCCTGCGAATGGAGCGGCCATGCGCGCGGCGC
>Ga0070765_100000463_pt1 | contig 24515 bp, 15 predicted proteins | sample HubBroMetageWFT5_FD_71516 | JGI IMG/M metagenome (GOLD analysis project Ga0070765, IMG submission 71516) | Warmed and freeze-thawed soil microbial communities from the Hubbard Brook experimental Forest, New Hampshire - Hubbard Brook CCASE Soil... | ecosystem: Environmental > Terrestrial > Soil... | reverse complement strand
TGTTGCGCAAACTGAGTGATTTGCGGAGAGCCGCCGGTTTCAGCTCGTCCTGCGATCACCGAGGCGGTGAGCAATTGGCTGGTGTCGAAGCCGACTTTTGTCTTCAGCAAAACGACCATGGTGCGGACTAACAGTCCGGCGCCGACCAGAACCGCCATGGCCAATCCGATTTCGCAAACGATTAAACCTGCATGGAGGCGGTGATTGCTTCCGCGCAGATGATATGAACTTGAGCGCAGGACGGTTTGCGGATCAGTGCGCATGGCGGAACGCGCGGGAGCAAATCCGAAGACGAAGCTGCTGAGCAGGGAGGCTGCGAAGGTGAAAAGAAGCGCGCGCGCGTCGACCGTGAGTGGCCCGGACATGGGCAAAGTATTCGGCAAGACGGCGGCAGCGAAACGGATTGCGGTCCATGCGGCCAAGGTGCCAATGAGGCTACCGGCTAGAGCGAGAAGCAGGCCTTCGGTGAAAATTTGCTGCAGAATTTTCTGTTTGCTGGCTCCCAGCGCGCGGCGGAGGGAGAGTTCACGCTGGCGAGACGTCATTCGTACGAGCAAAAGACCAGTGAGATTTGCGCAGGTGATGGCGAGAAGCAAAGCTACTGCAGTCATCAGGAGGATGACCAAGGCGCGGTTATCTCCGAGCATGTAGCTGCGGAGATCTCTTAAGAAGGGACGCGAGGTAGAGTCCATGTCGGGATATTGCTGGGCGAGAAGTTGGCCGACGCGCTGCATGTCCAACTGGACTTGGGTCAGGGAGGTGCCGGGTTTTGTTCGTCCGACAATATAGAGAAGCCAAGCGTATTGGCGGCTGGTCAGATAAATCTTCGGCACGTTTTGTTCGAAGGGAGCCCACAAAGCTGTTTGGGTGACGGCTCCAAATCCCTTGGGCATCACCCCGACGACGGTGAAGGAGTGGTTATCGAGGCGGAGCGTTTGGCCGAGAATCGCGGGAGAGCCGCCATACTCGCGTTGCCAAAATTCGTAACTCAGGATGGCAACTTGTGGGCCGCCTTCGGCATTTTCGTTGACTTGGAAAGTACGCCCGAGGATTGGGGAAATTCCCATCAACTCGAAATAATTTGCGGTGACGTAACGTCCGGAGATGAGTGCAGGATAACTATTGCCGGCGAGTGACATGCGCGCGTCGCGATAGCCGGCCATTCCAGAGAAGACGGTATTTAGGCCTTTCCAATCCTGAAAATCCGGCCAGGAGACGCCCGTGGAGTCACCGTTGGAGCTTTGCTCGGTGATCCAGACGAGCTGATTGGGAGCGTGGTAAGGCAACGGGCGAAGGAGCACGGCGTCGGCGAGAGTGAACATCGCAGTATTTGCGCCGATGCCGAGAGCGAGCGTTAGGACGGCAATCGCGGTGAAGCCGGGCTTTTTGCGCAGCATGCGAGCGCCGTAGCGCAGATCTTGCAGAAGGGATTCGAACCACGCTCCGGCGCGGACATCGCGGACTTCTTCTTTTAGTTGCTCGATGCCGCCTGATTCTAGCCGGGCGGCGCGACGGGCGTCTTGCGAGGAGAGGCCTTGGCGCATTTTTTCCTCCGCGAGCGATTCATAGTAGGAGCGAACTTCGGCATCGAGGTCGCGATCGTTTCGCCGGCGGCTAAAAGCATTTCGCCAGAAACTTGTTATGCGCGAAAGCGCGGGCATGTTTGCTCCCTTTCTTGCAACTCAAGATCTCGCATGTTCATTCGTAGCGCAGAGCTACCATGGGATCTAGGCGCATGGCACGACGAGCAGGGATGCAGCAAGCGGCTGCGGCTACACAAACAAGAATCGCGGCGACGGCCAGGAATGTGAGCGGGTCGCGCGCGGTGACTCCAAAAAGCAAGCTGTCCATGAAGCGCGTGAGGGCGGCGGCCGCAGCGAGTCCGAGAATCGCACCGAGAATAGCGAGCCTGGCACCTTCGCCGAGCACGAGGCGAACGATATCGCGCGACTGTGCGCCTAGAGCTACGCGGACACCGATTTCGTGAGTACGCTGCGTGACGGAATAGGCCACGACTCCATAGATCCCTACGGCTGCGAGGGCCAGAGCCACGCCCGCGAAAATCATCATCAGCGTTAGATTAAATTTCCGAGGGGTGAGCGATGCGTCCATGACGTCCTTCATAGTGAGCACGGCGGTGGGCGGGATGCCGCGGTCGAGAGCCCAAATTTGGGCTTCCACCTGATGCGTGAGTTCGCCGGGGTCTCTGGGGCTGCGCACGACGAGAGACATCCAGCGTTTCCAGGGTTCGTCCATTTGCGAGTACAGATCGTAAACGGCCGGTTCCTCGGGCTGGTCCAAGCCAAAATGTTTTACGTCGCCGACCACTCCGACGATCGTCTTCCAGCTTCCGGGCTTGTCGCGCGACCATTGGATGCGCGCGCCGAGGGGGTCTTGATTGGCGAACAATTTCCGGACGAAGGTTTCGTTCACGATTACGACGACGGGAGTATTTTCGCGATCCTTTCCGGAGAATGCGCGTCCGCGAAGGTGCGGAATGCCCATGATGGAAAAATAGTCTCCGAGAATCGTGCGAGTTTGCACCGTGGGTTCTGTGCCGGGCTTTAGCGGGCGGCCTTCTATGGAAAGATCGTGGATCAGATAATCACCGCTCATGGGGAGTTCGCTGATCATGGCGGCCTGAACTGCTGGAAGCGAGTTCAGGGAGTCCAGAAGCTGAGTGCGGAACGGTCTTTGTTCGGCGGCTTCTTCGTAGCGTGCTTCGGGAAGCTCTACGCGCATGGTAAGGATGTTGTCAGATTGAAAGCCTGGGGAAACGGACTGCATGCGCTGAAAGCTGCGTATCAACAGTCCGGCACCGACGAGCAACAACATGGCCAGGACCGTTTCTGAAACGGCAAGAGTGCGGCGCAGATGAAGGCTCGTCCGGCTTCCTGCCATCGCGCGGCCTGATTCTTTCAACCCATCACCGAAGGCGAGGCGCGTAGCGCTCCACGCTGGAAGCAGTCCAAAAATAACTCCCGTTAAGAGAGAAATACCCAACGTGAACGCCAGCGCACGAGAATCGATGCCGATTCTTGTGAGGCGTGGCAGGTTTTCAGGAGCGAGAGCGAGAAGCGACTTTATGCCTGCTTGCGCCAACAAAATTCCAGCGATGCCACCTGCCAACGAAAGCATGGTGCTTTCGACCAACATTTGCGAGATCAGTCGGCGGGAGCCTGCGCCGAGCGCGGAGCGGATTGCAATTTCTCGTTGACGGGATGCTCCACGGGCCAAAAGAAGATTCGCAAAATTCACACAGGCGATCATTAGCACTAGTCCTACCGCGCCGAACAAAATCAGCAACGCTGCGCGCGAATCTCCGACCACTTTTTCGAGAAGCGGCATCAAGCGACGGTGGCGGTCCTGGTTATAGTCGGGATAAGCCTGCGCCAAGAATTCGTCAGTGCGGACCAATTCTGATTGCGCTTGGGCGACAGTGACGCCGGGCTTGAGACGGAGGTAGGTTGTGAGGAAATGGACGCCGCGCGCTTGTGCTGCGGCGGGATAGACGACGCGCAAAGAAGCGTAAACGTCGCCGACGGGTCCGGGAATCCAAAAATTTGCCGGCAGCACTCCCACGACGGTGTAGGAATTCCCGCTCAGCGGGATGGATTTGCCGACGATGTTGGGATCAGCACCGAACTGGCGCGTCCAGAAGCGGTGGCTCAGAACGACCGCGCCGGGAGCGCCGAAGCGATCATCATTTCCGGTGAGCAGACGACCCAAAGCGGGTTGCGTGCGCAAGGCGCGGAAGAGGTCGGCATTGCAATTGATAGAGAATATCTGAATAGGTTCGGCGCCGCCGGTGTAGTCGAGGCGCTGCATGGTGGTGGCGCCGAGGGCGTCGAACGACTGAGTTTGTTTTTGGATATCGTCCAGGTCGGGAAGCGATTGGTTTGATTCGATGGTTAGCAGGCGGTCCGGTTCAGGATAAGGAAGAGGACGCAACAGGACGCCGTTGACCACGCTAAAAATCGAGGTATTCGCGCCGATGCCGAGAGCCAAGGTGAGAATGGCCACGGCCGTAAACCCTGAATTTTTGCGCAACGTACGGACGCCGTAACGAAGGTCTTGCAGCAGAGACTCGAGCCAGGCTCCGGCGCGGGCGCCGCGCACTTCTTCTTTTACTTGCTCGATGCCGCCCAGTTCTATGCGGGCGGCGCGGCGCGCTTCCTCGGGGGAGAGACCTTCACGCATTTTTTCTTGGGCGAGCGATTCAGCGTAAGAGCGGAGTTCGGTATCCAGGTCTTCATCGCGGCGCGTTTTACGGAAGAGATTTCCTATGGTTGAGCGAAAGCGCGCGATGATCGACATTTACCTCACTCCTCTTTACCTGCAGCGTCACTCGTGGCGAAGCGCGACCATGGGGTCGACCCGCATGGCTCTGCGCGCTGGGATGTAGCAAGCAAGTAATGCAATGGACAGTAACAAAAATGGCAACGCCGCGAAGGTGAGCGGGTCAGTGGGCTGAACTCCGTACAGGAAGCTGACCATCATGCGTGTGGCGGCGAGAGCTCCGAGCAAGCCAAGTGCAATTCCTACTGTCGCGAGGCGCGCGCCTTGGCTGAGGACCATCCCGAAAACATCGCGGCGTTGGGCGCCGAGTGCGACTCGAACGCCGATTTCGCGCGTGCGCTGGCCGACGAAATAGGAGATCACACCGTACATGCCCACAGAGGCAAGGAGTAACGCGAGGCCTGCGAACGAGCTGAGCACGAACACGGCGAAACGCGGAAGCGTCATGGAATCGTCAACGATGGTGCTGAGCGTCGCGATCTTTGCCAATGGCAGGTCTGGATCAACGGAGCGCAAGGCGTTGCGCACGCTGTCGGTGAGAGATGCGGGATCGATTTTCGTGCGCAGGATAATGTCCATGGTGAGGAGCGACGGCCAGACTTTCTGGTTGTAGGGGACGTACATTTCGGGAGGAGGGTCTTCGCGAAGAGAAAGGCGCTTTACGTCCGGGACGATGCCGATGATAGTTTCCGCCGGATATTTCTTACTGGCCGGCGCGACTTGCTTGCCGATGGCGTCTTGCCCGGGCCAAAATTTCTTGGCCATCGCACTGTTGATTATGGTTACGGGCTGAGAATCGGCGGTGTCGGAGTCGAGGAAATCGCGGCCGCGGAGAATCGGGGTTTCCGCGGCGGCAAAATATCCCGGAGAAACCATAGTGTAGTTCGAAAAGGCGCCGGCTTTTGGATCTCGCGAAGGCTGATCCGGCAAGCGAATTGAAGTGCTTTCGGTAGCGCCGCCCAGCGGAGTGGTGGCGGTGATTCCGGCGGATTCGACGCCGGGGAGCGAGCGGATGCTCTGCAGCGCCTTTTGATAAAGAGCCACGATTTGCGGCTGATCTGCGTATTTCGTTGCGGGCAAAGTTAGCTCGAAAGTGAGCACGCGCGTGGGATTGAACCCGGGGTCCACTCTAAGCAAGCGGAGGAACGTTCGCGTAAGCAGGCCTGCGGAAATAACCAGGACCAAAGCCAAGGCGACTTCTGAAATCAAAAGTACGTTGCGAAGTTTTGCAGCAGAGGCCCTGCTGCCGGAACGCTGGCCTCCTTCTTTAAGCGATTCGACCAGGTTGCCGCGAGAGCCGGCGATAGCGGGCGCCAGGCCGAACAGAATTCCGGTAACGGATGTAACTGCGAGAGCGAACAGGACAACGCGCAGGTCGAGGCTGACTTCGTTGAGACGAGGAATATTGGGAGGCGCAAAAAACTTCACAAAGTGGATGGCGGCTTTTGCGATCAGGATGCCTGCGATCCCTCCGATACCGGCGAGAATCAGCGCTTCGGTTAGAAGCTGTCGCATCAAGCGCCACTTTCCGGCACCGAGCGCCGCACGCAACGTAAATTCCTTTGTGCGCGCAAGGGAACGAGAGAGAAGTAAACCAGCAACGTTCGAACACGCTATTAACAGAACCACGCCGACTGCGCCGAGGATGAGCAAGAGCGGACGACGCAAATCACCCGCGATTTGTTGTTCCATGGAAGTAATTTTCATGCTGAACCAGCCCTTGCCCCCGGGAAAGAAATCTTCGAGGCGCTTGGCCATGACGTTCATTTCCAATTGCGCTTGAGCGGACGTGATACCGGGCTGCAAGCGTCCAATGACGGCGAGTTCGGAATCCTCACCGGGAATGGTTGGGCCGGGGATGAGGGCTAGCGGAACCCAAAGCTGGGTCTCGCGCGGGAAAGGGAAACTGTTTGGCATTTCGTCGGCGCGCGGAAAAACGAATCCCGGGGGCATTACGCCGATGATGGTGTAGGGCTCGCTATTGAGTTGGAGAACGCGGCCGAGAATTTGAGTGTCGCCGCCGAATCTATCGCGCCACAGGCGGTAGCTGAGAACTACTACATGCTCGTGGCCGGCTTGATCTTCTTCCGCCGTGAACGTACGGCCTATGACTGGGGAGATTCCGAGGGACGGGAAGAATCCAGCGGAAGCGCGGAGGCCGTCGAGACGCGCAGCGTCACCTGAGCCGGTGAGGTTGAAGGAATCGCTCTTGAACGCGGCCTCGCTTTGAAAAGATTTTGATTCGCGCGCGAAGAAGAGAAAGTCGGGGCGGCCCCAAGGCATCTCGTTGTAACCGAGGTTCAGTCCAACGGGAGGTTGGCGCCACGGGAATACAATTTGTTGAGAGCTAGGATAGGGCAAAGGCTTTAACAGGACGGCGTTGACGAGGCTGAAGACGGCAGTGCTGGCTCCGATTCCGAGTGCTAGCGTGAGAATTGCGATGGCGCTGAAGCCTGAATTTTTGCGCAGTATGCGTGCTCCGTATTGCAAATCCTGCAGCAAGGAGTCGAAACTGGCTCCGGCACGTGCGTCACGAGATTGTTCTTTCACCTGTTCGATACCTCCCAGTTCCACTCGTGCCTCGCGTAATGCTCGTTCCGGCGGCATTCCGGCACGCATATTTTCTTCAGCAAGTAACTGCACATAGCTGCGGACTTCGGCGTCAAGGTCGCGATCGTTATGCGTTTTGCGGAACAGATTTTCGAAGCCGGAAGCGATTCGCGCGAGGATTGGCATTAGCGCACTCCTTCGGGCCGCCGTGCTGTGAGGCTGCGTTGGATTATTCGTAGCGTAAAGCCTCCATGGGATCGACGCGCGCTGCGCGCCATGCAGGAATGCAACTCGTTGCGACAGCGACCGCGAAAAATAGGGCAACTGCTGCGATCAACAAGAGCGGTTTGCTTGGCTGCAAACCGACAAGCAGAGTTCCCAAGAGCTTCGCGGTGGCAAAAGCAGCGACTAACCCAACGGCGCCACCGATAACGATAAGTCGCAAACCCTGGCGAAGTACCAGAACGAGCGCGTCGCGTGGGCTGGCACCCAGCGCGAGACGTAAACCGATTTCCTTTCTGCGCATAATGACGTTGCGTGACAGCAAGCCGTAAAGACCTAGTGCCGTGAGGAGCAGAGCCACCGTTGCGAAGCATGCTGATAGAGCCGTTAGCATGCGCTCCTGATGCAGATGGGCGGCGACGAGTTGATCAAAGGTGAAGACGGTCGGCTCAGGAGCGCCGGGCACGGCTTTGCGAACGGCTTCGCGAATTGCGGATGTGGCCACGGCAACGTTGCTGCTGCGGACCACCAGGAAGAAATCAGGGCCTACTTCATTTTGAGGAATGATGCGGTAGATGGCGCGTTCGGGTGGCTCGCGCAAGGACTCGAAGCGGGCGTCGGCTGCGATTCCGATTACCTGGCAGATATTCTCGGGGCTGGCCGGAGATTTTCCGTCCAGCGAGGCGTCCGAACCGCCGGTATAAACGAAACGGCCGGGAGCTTCTTCGCCAGGGAAGAAGTTATGCGCTGCCGACTCGCTGAGTATGCAAACTTGCGCGGCGGTGGCATCGGCGCGGTTAAATGCGCGGCCTTCGCGGATGGGTGTTCCAATAGCTGAGAAATAATCCGGGCTCACCACTTCGGGCCAGATTTGCAAGTCCGTGTGGACTGCGCCTTTGTGGTCGAGAGAATAATAGTGTGAAGAACTCCACCAGCCTTTTAGCGGCGGAGAAGACATCATGGCGGCCGAATCGACGCCGGGAGCCGCGGTGAGCGCATCGACAATCCGTTGAGCGTCGCGAGTGGCAACGGTTTCGGAGATTTTATTCGGAGTTAGATCGACTTCGGCCATCACCGCGTTTTCCGAGTGGAAGCCGGAATCTTGAAGCCGCAAATGGAAGAAGGATTGAGCGAGCAGGGAAGCCGCGGCGAGCAGCACTACGCTCACAGCCACTTGCGACGGAACGATCCATTTGCCGAGAGCTCGGGATGATGAGCCGGCAGAGTTCTGTTTCAAGCCGACGATGGGAGCGACGCGACTAGCGCGGGACGCGGGCCACGCTCCGGCCACAAAGGCAGAAAGCACACTGATGGCTGTTGTGAAGGCGAGGACGGCAGCCTGCGGCGTCGCGTCAAGTGGGGGAGGCTGACCTATCGCTGCAAGCACTGACACCAGAGACGTGGCCGCGATCCAGCCGAGGGCCATGCCAGCCATCAAGCCGCAGAATGCGAGAATGGCGACTTCGCTCAATACTTGCTGGAACAGTCGACGACCAGAGGCGCCCAGGGCGCTACGCACGGCAAACTCACGAAAGCGGCTGCTCACGCGGGCGAGGACGAGCAACGCTGTATTTGCGCAGCAAAGCAAAAGCACCATGCCGACCAAAATCTCGAGCACGATGAGGGGACGGCTGTATATAAGTTTGAGGGCAGAGCGTCCGGTACGTCCGCTTTCTACTCCAAGTTGAAACGCGGCGAAAAAGCCGCCGAGAAATCTGTGGGAAGGATCGGCCTCGTCGCGAACGGAATTCTCCGTGGCAGAAAGATTGGATTGAGCGTTACCTAGCGTTGCTCCGGGGTTTAGTCTGCCGATTACGGTTAGCGAAAAACTACCCGGGTGATGGCGGAGCGGCTGCGGATCATTTAACACTTCTTCGAAGGACAAAGGCATGACGATGTCGGCGCGCTCTCCAGCTACGACGCCTTCGAAGCCTTGCGGCAATATTCCGATAATGGTGACGGGCTTGCCGTTGATGATCAGCGAACGGCCGACGGCTGATGTGCGGCCCTGAAAATGATCTTTCCAGTACGCGTAACTCAGAAGCGCTTGGTAGCCGTTCGGGCCGCCGGCGGGCTGGTCGTCAGCATCGGTAAAAACGCGGCCTATGACGGGCTGAAGTTCGAGAACACGGAAACCGTTGCCGGATATGAGCGCGCCGTCGACGCTTGTTACCGCGCCATTTTCCTGAACTGACAGGCTCGAATCGGTCCAGGCAAGCAAATCTTGAATGGCTTGCCCGTGCTTGCGAAGGGCGTCGTATAGAGGACCGGAGAGGCCGAGGTCCTGTGTGCCGGAGCGGAATGTGTAACGTACTAGCTGCTGCGGGTTCGGGACCGGAAGGCTTTTCAGAATCACGGCGTAAGTGAGCGTGAAGATGGCGGTGTTGGCGCCGATGCCTAGAGCTAGCGTGAGAATCGCAATGGCGCTGAAGCCGGGATTTTTACGAAGAGTGCGCGCCGCGTAACGGAAATCTTGAAAGGCTGAATCGAGCCATGCGCCGGTGCGTGCTTGGCGCACTTCCTCTTTTACTTGCTCGACGCCGCCTAAATGAAGTCTGGCCGCGCGGCGAGCTTCTTGCGGGTTCATTCCTTCGCGAATTCGTTCCTGGGCCAGGAGATCGGAGTAGGAGCGAACTTCGTCGTCGAGGTCGCGGTCAGTTTTTTCTTTGGCGAAAATATTTCGCCAGACGTTTGTCATACGCGAAAGCATGAGCGTGCTGCTCCTCGCTGTTGCAACTAACTAGGAAGCTTCCAGAGCGCGGGCGATCGCTAGCGAAATGCGGCTCCAGCGCTGTGTCTCGGATTCGAGCTGGCGGCGGCCAGCCTTCGTGAGCCGATAGTATTTTGCGCGACGATTATTTTCGGACTCGCCCCAGGAGGAAACGAGCCAGCCTTCCTCCTCCATACGGTGAAGTGCGGGGAAAAGCGAGCCGGGTTTAACCTGAAAAGTGCCCTTGGTGATTTGCTCGATTCGGCGAGAAATGCCGAGGCCGTGCATCTGGTCCAGGGCCAGGGATTTTAGAATCATCATGTCCAGCGTGCCCTGGAGTAGGTTGGTTTGGTCGTTGGATTGATCGGGGGACATATTCCTCCTATAGACGATCTGTAGGACAATACGTTAGCTTCCTATAGACTGTCAATATCAAGGATTCATGCGCGAAAAGGTGGCCATGGACGAGGGGTGCCGGACGTTGACATGGCATGTGTGTAGCTTCACAATCTTTTGGCGCGGTTTACTAGGAAGGCAGTTCTCACTCTTCAGGAATGTTTGGTCGTTCACTAGAGTCAGTATTGGCGTGTGAAATTCAAAACCTAATTGAAAGAGGCCACTCGATGATCCGACGTGTTCCGGTTGTTCTGCTGGGCGTCCTGACAATGGTGTTTCCTCTAAGGCTTGCGGCACAAAGCGCGGATTCGCGAGCGGAGCTCGAATCCATTGCACCGGAAGTAGTGGGAGGCGGAGGGTGCGATATCGCAACGGCGGACGAACAGACCGGACACGGATTTGATCTCTCGAATTTGGATCGCAGCGCATCACCTTGCGATGACTTCTTTCAATTCGCCGACGGCGGATGGGTGAAGGGACATCCTATTCCGGCGGTGTATCCGTCGTGGGGCACGTTCAATAAACTTCGTCAGGACAATGAGACGGCGCTGAGCAAAATACTGGAAAAAGCTGCGGCGGATAAGAACGCGACGCCCGGTTCGAACTGGCAGAAGATTGGAGATTTTTACGCGAGTTGCATGGACGAGACCGCGGTGGAAACGGCAGGTATGAAGCCTTTGCTGCCGCAGCTGCAACGCATCGCGAAGATACATGATACAGCGTCGCTGCAAGCGGAAATTGCGCGGTTGCAACGCGACGGAGCAGGAGTGCTTTTTGCGTTTGGTTCTGAGCAGGATTATAAGAACAGCACGCAAGTGATCGCGTCAGCGCGGCAGGGCGGGCTGGGAATGCCAGACCGCGATTACTACACGAAGGATGACGAGAAATCAGAAAAGCTCCGCGCGGCATATGTGCAGCATGTGACGAATATGTTCAAGCTGGCCGGCGATGATGATGCGACCGCGGCGGCGGAAGCGAAGACGGTGATGGGGCTGGAAACGTCGCTGGCTAAAGTTTCGATGACGCGCGTCGAACGGCGCGACCCTGATAACACTTATCACAAGACTTCCGTGGCGCAGCTTGCCGAACTGACTCCACATTTTATGTGGGCCGAATATTTTACCGAAGTGGGCACTCCGCCAGTCACCGACGTAAATGTTAACCAACCGGAGTTTTTCAAGGCTGTAGATGTGTCCTTAACATCGGTTTCGCTGGCGGATTGGAAAGTTTATCTGCGCTGGCACCTGCTACATAACGCGGCGCCGTCGCTATCGTTAAAATTTGTGAACGAGAATTTTGATTTCTATGGGAAGACGCTACAAGGCACGACGGAACTGCTGCCGCGCTGGCGCCGGTGCGTGCAGGCCACCGATGCAAATCTGGGCGAAGCGTTGGGACAATATTACGTGAAAGAGTATTTTCCACCGGAAGCGAAAGCCAAAGCAGTGGCGATGGTGAAGAATTTGATGGACGCATTGCGCGACGACCTGGCAACGCTGGATTGGATGAGTTCGGACACGCGGAAGCAAGCAGCGGTGAAGCTGGATGCCATCATGATCAAGATTGGGTATCCGGATAAGTGGCGGGACTATTCAGCGTATAAAGTGGACCACGGGACGTACGTGGAGAATGTCTTTCGGGGGCGCCAGTTCGACTTGGCGCACGACCTTTCGGAAATCGGCAAGCCGGTGGATCGTACGGAGTGGGGCATGACTCCGCCAACAGTGAACGCGTATTACAGCCCCACGATGAATGAGATCGTATTTCCGGCGGGGATTTTGCAGCCACCGTTTTACGACCCGAATCGCGATGATGCGATGAATTATGGCGGGATTGGGGCGGTGATCGGCCATGAAATGACGCACGGGTTCGACGACCAGGGAGCGAAGTTCGACGCGCAAGGGAATTTGAAAAACTGGTGGACTGCCGAAGATCTGAAGAATTTCAAAGAACGCGGAGATTGTATCGCGAAGCAGTTTGATGAATTCGAAGTGGAAGCGGGACTGCATGAGAATGGAAAGCTTGTCGAAGGCGAAAGCATTGCAGACTTGGGTGGACTGACGCTTGCTTATGCCGCGCTAGAGAAATCCCTGGAAGGGAAGCCGACGCCGGCGAAGATTGATGGATTTACTCCGGAGCAGCGATTTTTTCTAGCGTTTGCACAGATATGGGCGGGAAGTTTCCGTCCGGAATTTGCGCGGATGATCGTGGCGACGAATCCGCATCCGCTCGGGCCGTATCGGGTGAAGGGTCCACTTTCAAACATGCCCTCGTTTGCGAAAGCTTGGGGATGCAAGGCGGACTCGCCAATGGTTCGCAAGGAAGAATTGCGCTGCCGGATCTGGTGATTCTCAAAACTTTTAGAGGCGCAACGAGAACTTAGCGTTTCTTGCGGTATGGTTTCTTGGCAGGAACTGATTTTGGCGTGACGTGCGGCTTTTTGCCCGACTTCCGATTTTTCTCGACGCCTAATTGCCACGCCGTGCGTAAGGCGCCTGCCAGTACGTCTTCTTTGGCAGCGGCTAGCCGGATGTGAGTCATACCCCTGCGGCCCCAACCGCCTTTGATCGGCAGGAAAACTTCCGGGAGTTCTTCCACGAAGAGAGTTTGCTGCTCGAGCGTAAGCATCAAGTTGCCGTAGCCTTCCTTTTCTGAAGCCAGCGTGGCGAAAATTCTGCCTCCTACGCGGAAATCTGGATTACCCATGTGCGAACTTTCTTCGGCTCCTTCGAGGCTGAGAGCTAGGCGGCGGAAGTCATTTGCGTTCATGAAGACGTGCTCCGACTAGAAATTAATTCATGGCGGTGGAATAGGTAATGGGCGCGGATGCTGGCGACGGCGAATCAGTGGGCTCGGGTACGATCGCGGCCTGATATTGGCGGTACCACAGGGCCTCGCTGGCGCGCTGCCATAGGCGCGTTGCGATCCAGAAAATCAGCATAAGCTGCGTAACTAGAAACGCGGTGGTGATGGAGAGCGGACTCAAGCCGTACATCCACAGATACATGCCCAAACCGAAGAAAATCCAGGCCAGCAGGCTGATTCGCAGATAGAGCCAGAAGAGCGAGCCGAAATTGTGAGTCAGGAGCGATGCTGCACGGCGAAGGGCGCGATGCATTCTTGTTTCGTCGTCAGCGACGGCAATGACTTGCGCCATGTCGAACCAGAGCCGCAGAACCATAAGAAGCAATAAGATGACGAGTGACGAAGCGCCAGCAAAATAAACGGCGGGGTAAGGAGAGTTCAAATTCTCATCGAAGCTGGCGTGAATCGCGCTGCAAATTGCGATAAGAATGCCGATGGGAATAAAAGCCAGAGCCATGTAAACGAGAAGACGGACGAAGCGCCAGAAATGATCTCCGCAGGCTTCGAAGAAAGCGGTAGTAGTGGGCTTTTGGTCAAAAAAGTAGGTTGCGAGAATTCCTCCGGTAGAGAAAATCATAAAAATCGCGAAAATTACGGAGTAATGAAAAACGACAGGGCCGGGAGTTTCAAGCGGCGAATCGGGTTGTACAGCCAATTCCATGAGCGCCGCAAGATCAAAGCCATTTACAAGACGCTGTGAGGCAAAGCTATGAATGAGCGCGGGACTGACGCGATCAACCAATCCGCGAACCGCAAAATGCGCCAATACAAGATTGACGATGAAGATCCACCAGAGAATTCGTTGCCAGCGCCATACGAGTTCGGCGCCGGATGCAAATGTTTTAGGCCTTGCTGCTGACGACACGCGTCCAGCTCCTTCGATTTCGAACTAGGATACCCATGCCAGGACCTGCGAAATCCATTCGCTGGCAAAAACCCACATATTTTCGAGCTTGTGGACTGCGCGATAGTCTCCGTCCTGGACATAACTGTTATTGAAAAAATTCCGGTCGAGCATGACTTTATTGCCAGGGTCGATTTGCGCAGAGGCAACTTTGGAGTGGCGATCGTAGATGTAGCGAACCCAACGGTCACGTCCGTCCCAGTGTTCGGTGGCGGTGGAACCGTCTTCAAATTTCACCACGACATCTACTGGAAAGACGAAATCGCCTTTGCGATGCACGGTGACGTAGGTACGGTAAATATCGTCGGTACTCCTGTTGCGAGAAACTGCTTTCTTCCACCAATTCAAGCGATCGGAGTGGGCGTCCCAGATGTCGTAGTCAAGAACATTGGTGCCATAAACGGCTTGATCGAAATACCACGTCAGATCCTCATGCGAGACGTCTTCGATAGTTTTCAGGAAATCTTCTCCGCTGGGATGCTTGAACCGGTAGCGAAGGAAATATTGATGGAGAGCGGCGATCATGGTTTGTTCGCCGACTACTTTTTCAAGGGTCAGAAGAACGGTGCCGGTTTTGCCGTAAGTTACGCCGCCATAGGCGTTGTCGCTGATAAATTTCCAGGAAAACCGAGTGATCGGATCGGTGTCCGGCTGCGAGATGTATTCGATGCGCAGAAACTGCGCTTCACTCGCAGTGGCGAACGGAAAATTAATCATGGAAGTGTTTTCTCCGTAGAGCGCGGCCATGGATTTGGCTTCCACGTAGCTGTTGATGCCTTCGTCGAGCCAGGCATCTTCGAATTCATTGGTGGCGACCATGCCGTACCAATATTGATGGCCGAATTCATGGTTGACCACATCTTCGGGTGCGAGAACACCTTTCGGCATGTACCAAGCGGTGCCCGCCGTGATGAGCGTGGGATATTCCATTCCGCCAGCATTGAAGGCGCCATGCGGCGGGTCAACAACTGTGACACGGTCGTAAGGATATGGGCCGATGTTTTTGCCGTACCACGCGAGCGTGCCTTTCAGAGCTTGCACGTAGCGAGGCGCGGAAGCCATGTGGCCAGGAGACATAAGGACGTGGAGCTTGACTGGTCCTGCGCTGCCGGTCCACGAATCTTCCACGACGGTGTAGTCGGGGCTCGCGGTCCAGGAAAAATCGTGGATGTCGTCAGCGTGAAACTTGGCCGACTTGGTGCCATCGGGATTGTTGACGGAGGAAACTAGATCGCCGCCTGCGCCAAGGATTTCGTTTTGCGGCACGGTCAGGTTGATATCGAAGGTTCCGAAGTCAGCGAAGAATTCGGAGTCAGCATGGAACTGATGGCAATTCCAGGCATCTTTCCACCAAACGCCGACTTTGGGAAACCATTGGCCAATCATGTAGAAATCGCGTTTGTAACCGGTGCGGTATAGGACCTCGGGGAGTTGATCGTGGAAAGTCATGTGGATTTCCACGGACGCGCCGGGCGCGACTGGTTTGGGCAAGATGACTTGAAACACAGTGCGGTCCTTGGTGTTGTGATCGTCGGGCTGGATGAACTGCATTTTATCGGTGAGATCGCCGGCGCCCTCGACTTCCAGTTTGGTCACGGTGATCGAGCCGCGGTTCTTTTCGTTCCAGCCCGAATCGGCTCCGACGCCACGAGCGCCGCTCATGCGAATCTCGGTCATCATGGTGGATTGGGGCTGAAAGGCGTTCAGATATAGATGGAAGGGGAAAGATTGTTGAGGCTGGCCGGTAAGATTTTTATACACGAGTGTTTCGGTCGCGTCGAGAGAATGGGAAGTGGTGTTGAGTTTCGCATCGATGGTGTAGGCGACTACGCGGGTGGAAAGTGGACTATTCGATATGGAGCCAGGCGCTTCGGGCGCTGGGGTATTCGGCGCTGCGGATTGCGGTTCGGAGACGGTGCTCGTGCCACCTGCAAAAAGCAGCAGTGTCGCCGCAAGCAATATTGTGAACAGGCTTCGCAAGATTCGTCCTCGATGAGTCTGAAGCGGGCTAATAAAAATGGCGAAAAATTCGAATACACAATATGCCACGTAGAGCGAGCGCGCAAGCAGCGAATCCGCTGTAAGAATACCGTGCCTACCTCGTGCAATGCACGTTCACCGGCGGTTGACGCCCTTACGTTCACCGACTAGACTAAAATATATGGATGGGTTGCAGGCAAAAGTCGCCGCGCCCAACGATAGTCTGCTTTAACCATGAGCCCAACGATCCTGCAGCAAAAACGCTATCAGCAGATCCTTACCGATGTGGTGCGCGCGTACATCGAGACGGGTGAGCCTGTGTCTTCTCGAAGCATTTCTCGACGCCATCTTGAGCCGCTGAGTCCGGCAACCGTTCGCCATGTGATGGCGGATCTGGAAGATGAAGGATTGCTGTACCAACCGCATACATCGGCGGGGCGCGTTCCGACGGCGGCAGCGTATCGTTTCTTCGTGGAACAAGTTGCGGCGCAGGCGACGGCCAGCCAGGAAGATCGTCAATGGATTCGGCGTGAGTTGGAAGCGGCACAGACGCCGGAAGCGGTCATGGAACGGGCGAGCCATGTGCTTGCGGCGGTTTCGCGCGGCCTGGGAATTTTTATTTCGCCGCCGCTGGCGCGCAGCGTGGTGGAACACTTGCGATTTTTGCTGCTGCCGGACAGCCGCGTGCTGGTGGTGCTGATTTCGGGAGGAGGCGTAGCGCGGGATAAGCTGATTCGTCCGGAGCGCGCGTTTCGTCAGGAGGATCTGGACCACATCGCGGATTATTTGAATCATCATTACACCGGCTGGACGCTGGAGGCGATGCGCATAGATCTTCGCAAGCAATTGGACCGCGAACGCGAACAGTACAGCCGCATGGCAGACGATGCGTTGATGCTCTGCGACCCCAGTATTCTGGGCGATAATGCCGACCGTAAGATTTACGTGGAAGGCGCGGCACTGATTGCCTCGTCACCGGATTTTACGGACCAGGCGCAGTTGCGCGAGCTGCTGGAGGCGATCGAAGAAAAGGACCGGTTGATCGCGCTCTTGAGTGGCTGCATCGAAGCGCCGGAGCCTGTGCACGTGGAACTCGGACTTGATAAAATATCGAATGGCGGAAAACACCTTGCGCTCGTTTCGGCGTCGTATTCATCTAACGATCAGGTGCAGGGAACACTTGGCATTCTCGCGCCCATGCGCATGCATTACGAACGCGTAATCACCGCCGTGGCTTTCATGGCGCAGTTTTTTTCAGAGGGCCAAGAAGGAGGGTAAAGTCTTGGCATCGCGTAAAGATCAGGACGAAATGGAAAATCCAAAACCGTTTGTAGCGACGAGTGGCGGCCAGCGTGTGGACGCGGAGCAGGCGGCGAACGATGCGGCTGCTGCTGCGGCGCGCGCGTTTGAGGCGGATGGGAGCCCACAGTCGGAAGAAATTCAGAAGCTGACGAAAGAAAAAGAAGAGTTGAAGGACACTCTGCTCCGTCGTCAGGCGGATTTTGATAATTACCGCAAGCGTGTGGAAAAAGAGCGGCACCACGATCGCCATCGCGGCGTGGAAATAGTTGTCGAGGGATTATTGCCGGTGCTGGACGCGTTCGACCGGGCCTTGGCCTCGCATGACGACCCGGCTTATGCGGAATATATAAAAGGTTTTGAGTTGATCCGAAAGCAACTTTGGGATTTGCTGACGAAGCAGGGTGTGAAGCGTATTGAAGCCAGCGGGGAGCAGTTCAACCCGCACTTGCACCACGCTATCGAGAGCGTGGAAGGTACAAACCAGAAGGAAGGCACCGTAATCGGAGAAATGCAGACGGGTTACACGTTTCACGATCGCGTACTGCGGCCTGCCATGGTGCGCGTAGCGGCAGAGAAAGAATCCTAGACGCGGCGCAGGCATCGAATCACTATCGTTTGATTAATTTTCTGTATGTGTGAGTTTTTAACTTCCAAGAGCTAGAAAAGGAAATGATGGCGGCCACGAATTCGAAAGATTTTTACGAGGTTCTGGGCGTAACGCGGGAGGCTTCGGCGGAACAAATCAAATCTGCGTACCGCAAAGCGGCGATGCAGCACCATCCTGATCGCAATCCTGAAAATAAAGAAGAAGCAGAGGCGAGTTTCCGCGCCGCCAGCGAAGCTTACGCGGTGCTTTCGGATCCGCAAAAGCGGTCGATTTACGATCGTTACGGCTTGGCCGGACTGGGAAATCGCGGTTTCGATTCCGGGTTCAACTCCAGCATATTTGAAGAATTTCAGGACATTCTCGGTGATCTCTTTGGCTTTGAAGATGTGTTGGGTGGGGGACGCCGCCGTGGTGGGCGTGCTCGCGGACAACGTGGCGCGGATTTGCGTTACGACATGTCGATGACGTTCGAAGAAGCGGCGGCTGGCGTCAGCACCAAGATTCGCGTTTTGCGGCACGAGTATTGCGAGACCTGCAAAGGCACGGGAGCGAAGCCGGGAACTACGATGTCAACTTGCACGACTTGCAAGGGTCACGGCCAACTAGCGTATCAGCAGGGATTTTTCTCGATCACGCGGACTTGTCCGGCGTGCCAAGGCGCGGGAAAAGTGATTCGCGATACTTGCGTCACCTGCCGAGGCCAGGGGCGCATCGAGCGCGAACGAACTCTCGAGGTTGGAATTCCGGCCGGTGTGGATTCGGGAACGCGTCTGCGAATGACCGGGCAGGGCGAGCCGGGAACGAATGGCGGTCCAGCGGGCGACTTGTATATTTTCCTCGAAGTTAAGGACCACGCGTTTTTCGAGAGGCGCGGAGCGGACCTTTATTGCACGATTCCTGTAAGCATTTCGCAAGCTGCGCTGGGGGCGACAATTCACGTCCCTACGTTGCAGGGAGAAGAAGATCTTGAGGTTCCGGAAGGGACGCAATCGGGGCAAGTATTTCGAAAGAGATCCAAGGGGATGCCGAATCCAAATGGGGGACGGGGCGATCTCTACATCAGCGTACGGGTCGTGATTCCGGGCAAGGTATCGCGCGAGCAGCGGAGATTGTTGGAGCAGCTCGGCATGCTGTCCAAGGTTGAGAACAAACCTGCGGAGCGATCTTCTAGTTTCTTCGAGAAAGTGAAAGATATTTTCGGGTAGTCGATTTTTGCAGCGATCGGGGTCATTCGACGCTCGGGAAGCTCTCGATCAGTAACGTTTCATCTCCTCGCATTTTCTATCCTTCAAGTGAAGTGACTTCACGTTAGAATAGCGCCGTGCGACGACGCTTCTTCACCGATGACTTCGGGGCAAAGACTGCGGTTTTGCGCGGAGACACTGCAGAGCATTTGGGACGCGTGCTGCGTGCGGAGCCTGGGCAACTTTACGAGTTGAGCGATGGAGAGCGCGTTTGGCTGGCGCGAATCGAAAAAGTTGCGCTCTCGAAGCGCTCCGGACATCAGATCGAATTCATATTGGTGGAAGAAATTGAGCAGCAGCAGCCTGCGTTGCAAATCCAACTTCTGATGTCGGTGGTGAAATTCGACCGGTTGGAATGGTGTTTAGAGAAGGCGACGGAACTTGGTGTTACCGAGATTGTTCTGTTGGCGGCAGCGCGCAGCGACAAAGCTCTGCTGGCGGCTGCGGGCAAGAGGCGTGCACGCTGGGACAAGATTCTATTGGAGTCTGCGCAACAATCGCGGCGACTTCGGCCTCCCATTTTGCGAAAGTCGCAAGACGGAGCTCGCGGCACAGGCGCTCGTCACGCGATTCACCCGAAAGAGGCGTTCGTTGAGGCAGGCGCGGCTTGCAAGCTGGTGCTGTCTGAGCGGCGCGACGCGAAACTAATGCGCGATGCGCTGAGCGTTTATGCGGAACCTACTGCAAGCCTGGCGATAGGGCCAGAAGGCGGTTGGACTGACAACGAATTGGATGCGGCGAGAGCCGCTGGATTCGCTGAAGTATCGTTGGGGCAGAATGTCTTGCGCACGGAGACGGCGGTATTGGCGGCGCTCGCGATTCTGGGATTTACGCTCGGCGATTGAGGCGGCTAGCTCGCGGCGGAAGCTCACTGCGTTCCATATTTCTTCGTCTTATTCGGTGCGCACGCTGAGGTCTGCAATTTGGAGTGCGCGGCCTCGGCATGTTATAAATAATTAGGCGAGAATGTTCGATACATCCAACCCTGGTCCGGCGGTTCCAACCGACAGTACGCGCATTCCCCAATTGCGGAGAGAGCTGCGAAGCTGGACACGTGATTTGGCCGTCGCGCTGGGCCTCGCGCTGGTAATCATAATTTTCCTCTACCAACCAGTAAAAGTGGAAGGCACCAGCATGGCGCCGCTGCTGAGCGATCAAGAGCGCATTTTTATAAACAAATTTGTATACCGGTTCGAGCCGATTGAACGCGGCGACGTGGTTGTGTTCTGGTATCCGCTGGATAAATCGAAGTCGTTTATCAAGCGCGTGATCGGTTTGCCGGGAGAAACGATCGAGCTGCGCGGCGGGCGCCTATACGTGAATGGAAAAGAGCAAAAAGAAATTTATATTCCGCCAAGTTATCTGGACGGTTCGAGCTACGGTCCGATTACGATTCCAACGGAGAATTATTTTGTGATGGGCGACCATCGCGATAGCTCTAATGATTCGCGTGTGTTTGGACCGGTGGGCCGGCCGTATATTTACGGCAAGGCGGTGTTTGCGTATTGGCCGGTGGATCATTTTGGATCGCTAACGATGTCATCAACGGTGAATGCGGCGTCGCGATGAACTTTGGAGGAGCCACTGACGCAAGACCCCGAAGCACGCGCTATTTTAGCGCTCGAAGACGGGCGAGTATTTAAAGGCCGCGCGGCCGGCGCTCGCACGCGCCGCGGCGGAGAAGCCGTTTTTAATACGAGCATCACCGGCTATCAGGAAGTTTTCACCGATCCAAGTTATTCCGGCCAAATAGTCTGCCTGACGTATCCGCATATTGGGAACGTAGGCACGAATCTTGACGACCAAGAATCCGCAAAGCCGTATATTGAAGGTCTCGTGGTGCGCGAATTTTCGGCGCTGGCGTCCAACTGGCGATCGAAGGAATCGGCGCAGGATTATCTGGAACGTCATCGTGTGCCAGTGATTTGGGACATTGATACGCGCGCGCTGGTGCGGCACTTGCGCGATGTGGGAGCGTTGCGTGGCGTGGTGGCGACCGACGGAACGCCGAGCGAAAAGCTTATCGCGGAAGCCCGCGCATTGCCTATGATGGCTGGGCTCGAACTGGCTAGCCGGGTTACCTCGCCTAAACAATATGAGTGGAAGCGGGGCTCAATCGAGCTTGGTGCTTCCGGCGCGCCGGTTGACGTGAAATCGCAGGCGGCTGCTACTTCCGGGGATAAATCACACTACAAAGTTGTCGCGTATGACTTTGGCATCAAGCAAAACATTCTGCGGTTGCTTGTGGACCACGGATGCGACGTGACGGTAGTTCCGGCGCACACTTCGGGTGAAGACGTACTCGCACTAAAACCGGACGGTGTTTTTCTATCCAACGGCCCCGGTGATCCTGAACCGATTGGCTATGCGGTGGCGAATATTCGAAAGATACTGGGGCGCGTGCCGATTTTTGGGATTTGCCTGGGCCACCAATTGTGTGGACTGGCGCTTGGCGGGCGAACGTTCAAGTTGAAATTTGGACATCACGGCTCGAATCATCCAGTGCAGAATTTGCGCACGCAGAAAGTGGAGATCACTTCGCAGAATCATGGATTTTGCGTGGATCCGGATTCGCTGCCTGCCAGCGATGTGGAAATTACGCACGTGAATTTGAACGATCACACGAACGAAGGCATGCGCCATCGTTCGATGCCGCTTTTCAGCGTGCAATATCATCCGGAAGCGTCTCCGGGACCGCATGACGCCCGCTATTTGTTCGGTGATTTTATTTCGCTGATGGGAACCGGCCGATGAGCGCCCTTATCCTTCTCGCGGTTTCAATCGTGTTGAATCCCCTTGGTCTTCAAATGCAGCAGAAAATCGCGGTTTCTAAGGTCGGCCGGTTGTGCGAAAGCCTAGTTCACGTGCATGACATCCGCGGCAAGAAAGATCCCAGGCAGATTGTTGAGGAGAAGACCAAGTCTTTAACAAAAGTTGGGTTGCAGTAGTCGCAACCAGGCGCTGGGGACACTTCAGCTTCAAGAAAGTCGATGCGGGACAATATGGGCTCGTCGCTCGTGGGAAGGGTCACGAATACAAGATGGCCATCCAATATCAGCCTAGCAAGCAGCCGAATGGAGACGAATGTTTTCACTTTGAATACGAAATCAATGATTCTGGTCAATTCCGGGCTGGTCACGATGTCGTTGTCGATTAGGAACTTGAAAGAGCTTGGGCGGCCTGTTGCCTCACAAAAACGCTATTTTTACTGACGGACCTAATGCCGAAACGGACTGACATCAGAAAGATTTTGATTATTGGCTCGGGACCGATTGTTATCGGGCAGGCGTGCGAGTTTGACTACTCGGGAACGCAGGCCTGCAAGGCGCTGCGCTCTGAAGGCTACGAAGTGGTGCTGGTGAATTCGAATCCTGCGACAATTATGACGGACCCGGAAACGGCGGACCGCACTTACATCGAGCCGCTAACGAGAGAATATCTCGAAGCGATTATCGCTGCGGAACGTCCTGACGCTTTGTTGCCCACGGTGGGTGGACAGACGGGGTTGAACCTGGCGGTCGAGCTGGCGGAAGCGGGAATCCTCGACAAGTATAAGGTGAGATTGATTGGGGCTTCGCTGCACGCGATCAAGATCGCCGAAGACCGTCTGTTGTTCAAAAATGTTTGCCGCAAAATCGGGCTGGAAGTACCGGCGTCGGAAGTTGTAACTACGATTCCGGAAGCTGTACGTCTGGCCGACCAGCTTGGCTATCCTGTGGTGATACGTCCGTCGTTCACGCTCGGAGGAACCGGCGGGTCGATTGCTTACAATCGCGAAGAGTTTGCCGACTTGATTGCGCGCGCGCTGGACGCGAGTCCCGTGCATCAGGCGTTGATTGAGGAATCCGCGCTCGGTTGGAAAGAGTACGAGCTGGAAGTGATGCGCGATGTTCGCGACAATTTCGTGGTGATTTGCTCGATTGAAAATTTGGATCCGATGGGGATTCACACTGGCGATTCGATCACCGTCGCTCCAGCGCAGACGCTGACCGACAAGGAATACCAGCGCATGCGCGACGCGGCGGCTGCGATTATTCGTGAAGTAGGAGTTGAAACGGGCGGATCGAATATTCAGTTTGCCATCCAGCCGGAAACTGGGCGGATGGTTGTGATCGAGATGAACCCGCGCGTGTCGCGGAGCTCCGCGCTGGCCAGCAAAGCCACTGGTTTCCCGATTGCGAAGATTGCGGCGAAATTGGCGTTGGGCATGACACTGGATGAAATTCCGAACGACATTACAAAGAAAACGCCATGCTCTTTTGAGCCTACGATTGACTACGTGGTGGTGAAAATTCCGAAATGGCAATTTGAGAAATTTCCCGGCAGCGACACTACGCTTTCCACGCAAATGAAGTCGGTGGGCGAAGTGATGGCCATTGGGCGCACGTTTCAAGAGGCGCTGGGGAAGGGCATCCGATCGCTCGAACCGCACACACCGTGGCGCGCGCCTTCGGAAGTTCCCACCGCGCTGCTTCGCGAAAAACTTACTGTGCCGGGCCCGGACCGGATTCACTGGTTGTTTGAGGCGCTTAGGCGCGGGATGTCTTGCGATGCGGTTTGCACGCTGACGAAGATCGATCCGTGGTTTATTCGGCGAATGCGGGAGAGCGTCGAAATCGATCGCCGCGTCGCCGCCGCGGATATCAAGGAAATACCGGCTCATCTGCTTCTGGAAGCAAAGCGTTCGGGGACTAGCGATATGGAACTGGCGAAGATGTGGTTCGCGACTCCGGCTGAGGTTCGCGCGCGACGTAACGAGCTTGGAGTCCGCCCAGTTTTCAAACGCGTGGATACGTGCGCGGCTGAATTTGAATCGTTCACGCCCTACCTTTATTCCACGTACGAGGAAGAGGACGAAACCGGCGCGGTTGACCGGCCGAAGATTGTCATTTTGGGAAGCGGGCCCAACCGGATCGGGCAAGGAATCGAGTTTGATTATTGCTGTTGCCATGCGGCATTCGCGTTGAAGGAAGACGGCTACGAAACTGTGATGGTGAATTGCAACCCGGAAACGGTTTCGACGGATTACGACACTTCCGACCGTCTTTATTTTGAGCCACTCACGCTGGAAGACGTTCTTGCGATCATCGAGCGCGAAAAACCGCAGGGCGTGATTGTGCAGTTCGGGGGACAAACGCCTCTGAACCTGGCGCTGGATCTGAAGAAAAATGGAGCGAAGATTATCGGAACAGATCCTGAGTCAATCGATCTCGCTGAAGACCGGCGGCGCTTCGGGGCGCTGCTGAACGAGCTGAAAATTCCTCAGCCGCAGGGTGGAACGGCGCTCGCACCGCAGGAAGCGGTGAAGGTCGCGAATGAGATTGGGCTGCCGGTTCTGGTGCGTCCGAGCTACGTGCTGGGCGGGCGCGCAATGGTGATTGCGTACGATTTGAAGACGGTGGAGGAATATGTTGCGCAAGCCGCGCTGATTGGCAC
>Ga0070765_100000462_pt1 | contig 24530 bp, 19 predicted proteins | sample HubBroMetageWFT5_FD_71516 | JGI IMG/M metagenome (GOLD analysis project Ga0070765, IMG submission 71516) | Warmed and freeze-thawed soil microbial communities from the Hubbard Brook experimental Forest, New Hampshire - Hubbard Brook CCASE Soil... | ecosystem: Environmental > Terrestrial > Soil... | reverse complement strand
TCAAGCCGCCAACGCTCGCGATCAGTTCTCCAGTAATAAATTCATCACGCCAATCATTGCCAACGGCAAGGTTTACGTTGGCACCGCAAGCAGCGTTGCGGTCTTCGGTCTACTGCCTTAAGGCCGGAAGAAGACGGTCAGCTCCACATGCGGTGATCTTTAGAACGTCGGAGCCTATTTGAGAACTACCGTTCTTCGGGAAGGCACGACTTCAGTCGTGCCGTAGGTGCTTCCGAATCAAAAGGGCTTTAGGTCCCGATGACTCTTCGTTGCCCGCCTGCTTTGCGAAAAGCCTTCTAGTAAACTTGAATTGCATTTCAAGGGATGTACATGCCTGGGCAAAAATATTGGGGCAATCGCCCCTGGACGATTGATTTTCGCGCGAAGGAAACACCGTTTCCTCAATCTGTCGATATTGCCGTGATTGGCGGAGGCTTCTCTGGACTTGCCGCGGCTGCGTGGCTGAAACATCTCGATCCCGAAAAAAAGGTCGCGCTCTTCGAAGCTGGATTGATCGGTCACGGCTCGAGCGGTCACACCGGCGGTGTAGCTCTGGCGGAGAGCGCCGTTGGCGATCTCCCTGGCTTGGGCGACGTTCTGGCTGGGTACCAAAATGTCCTTCGTACTCTTCAGGTCGACGGCGAGGTCTCGCTCCCCGGCTGCTATGAAATTGGCCGCTCCAAAGCGCTACAACGGTCGCCCATCCGCTGGAACGATTCAGGAGAGCTCCACGCGGTAAAGGAAGTTCCGGGCGGCACCATCAATCCGGGAGAAGTGCTCAGTGGTCTTGGCGAGTGTGGCGAGAAAAGCGGCGTCCTCATTTTCGAAGAGACTCCTGTGGATGCCGTCGGGTTCACGGACCCGCTGGAAATCCGAACGACTCGCGGTGCGGTTCGCGCACGAAAAGTTCTCTACGCCACCAACGCGTTCTCTCTCGAACTCAGCGGCCTTGCCGATCGCGCTGAGTCTACGTTCACCCTTGCCGTCGCGACCGAACCTCTCCCGAGTAGCGTTCTCGAAGCCATCGGCCTTGGCGAGCGAAAACCCTTCTACACCGTGGATCTGCCGTACCTTTGGGGACGGCCGCTCGGCGATGCCCTTATTTTCGGCAGCGGCCTGGTGCACTTTGACGATTGGCGGGAACTGGAGGAATTGGACATTCGCAAAGGGGAAGCTGCCACCATGTTCGAACGGCTGGAAACGCGGATACGCGGGTTTCATCCCATGCTGCGCGATGTCAAATTCCCGCACCGCTGGGGCGGACCGATCTGCATTGGCGAAGATTGGATGCCGGTCTTCGAACACCACCGCGATTCTGAAGACGCCATCGTGCTCGGCGCGTTTTCCGGCCATGGCGTGGCGCAATCGGTATATCTCGGTGCTTGGGCCGCGGAAGCGCTTCTGAATCGCCGTGCACTCCCCAAATGGAAGAAGCAAGCAGACTCAAAGTCGGCTCAGCATTAGCATTCACGGTCTTTGTAGCGGCCGCTTTCCGAAGCGGGCACTCTTGGGTTGCTATCGATATGCCGTTAGAGTCCTCAAAAAGCGCACTAGCTTCCCGCAACGATCCTAGCCGTCGTTATGGCCTGCCCGACATGCCGCTGCGTGTGATCGGCGACGTGCACCAACAGCCCGCCTAACGTCGTTGGCAGCTCCCGCCGGCCCACCGTCCGAGGCTCCTCCAGATTGTGCGTGGCCAATGTCCGAATACGCGCAGCGGCAAGGGCAAATGTCTGGTCCAGGAAGCGGAAAATGTCGGCCTTTGTTTCCGTCCTATCTAACTCGCCTTTCAGAAACAAAAGTTGTTCTGCGCTCAGGGGCCGGCCTTCCGCATAACTAAGCAGCCGGTCAATGCTTCCTCCTATGTGGCGCAATTGAAAAGCCACGGAAGCCACACCGCCGGGCCGTGCATTCAGCTGTTCGTCGGTCAGCGTCTCGCACCATTTGTGCAAATCCTCTTTTGCCAGTTCCAATGCGTGCAGCACGGCGCGGGGTACAGCAGGAACTTCGAGCAGCGTCCCTCGCAACCACGGTTCTGGCTTAATTTCTCGTTCTTTCATTGCACTTTGTTTTCTCGCGCCTCGCTCACCGGAATTGACACACGAAGCTACAGCACATAGCATTGAAAAATTCATGCCAAAAGACAACAAGCGCACCTTGCTAGCATCCAAAATGTTGTCGGCGATCACGGACGGCGAATTCGTCGAAGGGAGATTTGCTGCTTGGCTAAACAGTTGAACCGGAAACCGAAAGGGAAAATCGGCAACCGCCCGGACGAATCCGTGCGCGTCCTGATCTCTCACGCCAACATCCGCCGCCGCGTCCGCGAAATCGCGCAAGACGTACGCCGCGATTTCCCCGATGAACCCATCCACCTCATCGGCATCCTCAAAGGCTCGGTATTTTTCCTTGCCGATCTCGCTCGCGAGCTTGGCGGAGAAGTGTCCTTCGATTTTCTCGGCGTTTCCAGCTATGGCCATGGCACCGATTCGACGGGCGAAGTGAAACTCACCAAGGACCTGGAAGTCGCCATCGAGGGCCGCACGGTTCTGGTTGTCGAGGATATTTTGGATACCGGCCTCACCCTGAAATTTCTCATAAAGCTCTTCGAAGAGCGCAAGCCTAAGCATCTCCGGGTTGCTGTCCTTCTCGATAAAGCCGAGCGCCGCATCGCCAAGGTGAACGCCGATTATGCCGGCTTCACCATTCCCAACGAATTTGTGGTTGGCTATGGCCTGGACTACGATGAGCGCTACCGCAATCTCCCCGACGTTTGCGTGCTGCAAATCGGTCCGTGCACGAAGTCCAAAGCCCAATAGAGCCTGTGAACTAGGCATTCTTATCATCCTGAGCTGGTGGCGCTCTTTTTCTAACGGCGGTTTCTTGCCGGCCCGAGGGATCTCAACGCGAACCGTTAGCTCGATGTAGGAGTCGAGGTCCTTCGCCCATCCTCGTCGGATGGTCTCTGGAGGACAACGACGGCTTAAACCTCGGCTTTCTGCTTGCCGGAACTCGCTTTTCCAGCCCCAAAGCCGCCGCATCCCCCTGCTATAATAAAAGTGTTCATGGAAGCTCTCGATCCGAAAGCTCAACAAGCAACTGCAACCAGCGCTCCGGAAGCCTCCGCAGAGGTCCTCGCCACGCTCACGGAAATCGGCGAAGAGGTCAACGCTTCTCTCGATCTCGACGAAGTCCTCGCGCATACCGCCGTGCTCATCAAGCGCCACATCGATTACGAATATTTCGGCGTGCTTATGGTCGATGGCGACGGCACTTATCTGGTTCACCGTTTCGCCATTGGCTATCCGCCAGGATTGGCTGAAAATCTTCGCGTCCCGGTAGGGCAGGGAATCACTGGAACCGCCGCAGCTACCGGCCATCCCGTGCTCGTCAGCGACACCTCACTAGATCCGCGCTATATCAACGCCATTGAAAGCGTCCGCTCCGAGCTCGCCGTTCCCCTGATGTTTCGAGGTAAATGCGTTGGCGTGCTGGATATCCAGAGCCAGCACCCCGGCTACTTCACCAAGGAACAACAGAAAATTCTCAGCCTGCTTGCCAGCCGTCTGGCCGTAGCCATCGAAAATGCGCGTCTTTTTCAGAAGGTCCGCGCACAGGCCGAATCGCTTCTGGTTCTCAACGAAGTCAGCCGGGAAATCAGCTCCATTCTTGACGTCGAAGAACTCCTGCGCCGCGCCGCTGAACTGGTCAAGCATGTAATTGATTATCAGATTTTGAGCATCCTGCTGTACGACGAAGAGCAGCATATATTTCGCCACCGTGTTGACGTCAAGCATGGTCAACGGGTACAGGGCAAACTCCGCGTCGCCGCTACAGAAGGCATCGTCGGCGCCGCAGCAACGCTGCGCGAACCGGTGCTCGTTCCGGACGTTACTACCGATCCGCGCTACCTAATGGTGAACCCGGAAACGCGCTCGGAGCTTTCCATTCCGATGATGCACAAAGGCAAAGTCATCGGCGTTCTGGACCTGGAGAGCCCGCAACGCAACTATTTTACAGAAGAGCATGTTCAGACCCTTTCCATTCTGGCGTCGAACCTGGCCGTGTCCCTTGAGAACGCGCGCCTGTACGAACAGGTGGCGCGTGACGAAGCGCGCCTGGAGCGCGATCTGCAAGCTGCCAAGCGCATCCAGGGTGCGCTTCTCCGCTCTGTTCCCACGGAAGACTTCGGCTTGGATATCGCCGCGCGTTATCTTTCCGCTCGCGAAGTTTGCGGCGACCTCTACGAATTTTTGCGCTACGGCCCGCAGCAGCTCGGTATCGCGCTAGGCGATGTCAGTGGAAAAGGCACCGCTGCCGCGCTTTACGGTGCGGTTTCGATCGGCATCATGCGCAGCCTCGCGCCTCTGAAACTTCAACCCGCGGAAATGCTGCGCCAGATGAATCAGATTGTGGGGGAGCGTCGCATCGAGGGCCGCTTCATGACCGCCTGCTTCGCCACCTGGCAGAAGGGCCGCCAGAAGCTGCGCGTGGCCAACGCTGGTCAATCGCAACCGCTTCTCTACAAAGATGGCCGTTGCGATCGCATCGAGCTCACCGGTTTCCCCCTGGGTATTTTCGAGGATGTTCAATACGACGAATGGGGCGTCACGCTCGACTCCGGCAATATTCTCGTATTCCACTCGGATGGCATCGCCGAAACCGCCAACCGCGAAGGCCAGCTTTTTGGCAACGAACGTCTGCGAAAACTGATTGAGCAGCAACATCACCTCTCGGCGACGGAGATGGCAGACATGGTCCTGCGCGAAGTGGACTGGTTCTCGCAAAGCGCGCCGCTGTCGGACGATCGCACGCTGGTCGTCGCCAAAGTGAAATGAGTAGCCCGGCGAACGCGCGTACCAATCTACGTTTCGAAGATCCCAGCAGATTCACTCCCCAATTTTCCTGGAAGAAATTCCGCAACGGCGCGCGCGAGATCTATTGCGAAGAATATCCGCTGGCCTCCGCGGCCGCTCGCTTCGGTACGCCCGCGTATATCTATAGCCGTCGCGCCATCGAAAACGCCTACGACGAACTCCACCGCGGCCTTGGCTCGCTTCCGCATCTTCTCTGTTTCGCCGTAAAGGCCAACAGCAATCTTTCCATTCTCAAATTGTTGGCGCAGCGCGGCAGCGGCTTCGATATCGTTTCTGGCGGGGAACTCGACCACCTTGGGCACATCGGCGTCCGCGGCGACCGCATCGTTTTCTCCGGTGTCGGCAAATCCCGCGAGGAAATTCGTGCCGCGCTTCGTTATCGCGCTTCGCCTAAGCACGCGCGAGGCATTCTGCAATTCAACATTGAATCCGCCTCGGAACTGGAAGTCCTGCTCGAAGAGTCTTCGCGTCTCAGTCGCTCCGCTGGCTCTGCGCCCGGCGTCTCCATTCGCGTTAATCCGGACGTCGAGGCTGGAGGCCACCCGCATATCTCTACCGGCTTGCACGAACACAAATTTGGGCTTGGCTGGTCCGCTGCGCGCGAACTCTATCTCGCGCGTCACAATTCGCGTCAGATTCGCTGGCAGGGAATCAGCGCGCACATCGGCTCGCAAATTGTCGATCTGAAACCTTTCAGGCTGGCCCTCGAACGCGTCAGCAGTTACCTGCTCGACCTGCGCGGCCAAGGCATCGCGCTCCGCTATCTCGATTTCGGCGGCGGCCTGGGCGTGCGTTATACCAACGAAGAGCCCATCGCGCGCGCCGCGTACGCTCGCATGATCGCTGGTGTGGTTCGCCCGTTAGGTGTTGGGCTGCTTCTGGAACCGGGCCGCTCCATCATCGCGCCTGCGGGCGTCTTGCTGACTCGCGTTCTTTACACCAAGAAGAACCCGAAGAAGTCCTTCGTCGTCGTGGATGCCGGAATGAACGATTTCATCCGGCCGGTGCTCTACAATGCGCCGCATCCGATCACACACGTTGTAGATCGGAAAGGGAAGAGCCACGCCACGCGGCCGCGCGCGGACATCGTCGGCCCAGTCTGCGAAACTGGCGACACATTTCTGAAAGGCTGGCCGCTAGGCCACGTAGAGAGTGGCGATCTTCTCGCCATTTGGGGCGCCGGTGCCTACGGTTTCGTGCAATCCTCCAACTACAACGCGCGCCCTCGCCCTGCCGAAATCCTTGTAGAAGGCAAGCGCGCGAAACTCATCCGCCGCCGCGAAACCCCCGCCGACCTAATCCGTACTGACGCCCTCGGCAAATAACCTCCCAACTACGGCATCTCGAACGAAGGATGCTCCTATTGGGTCGGAATCGAAACTTTTCTCATGAGAACGTATTTCTGGCCGTCAAAACCGAATATCCACGTGGTGCTCTCGTTGAGATTGGACACTTTGGTTTCTATATCGCGGTACCCGTTCGATGAACTACGGAGAACTCGTAGAACTTGAACGTGTTCTTCCAACACCACGACGTACCCCGTCCCATTTCTTATGAGAATCCAAAAAGGCATGGAATGGGCTTGAAACAGACACGCATTATCGGCCGGGCTTTTTGAAGTTTGTCGTGGCATGACGAGAAGGTCAGCTTCTTCGGTGGGCCTTAGATAGATTTTGGACGCGACAAACCACTCACCCGGGACGTTCTCGGGTGATGAGCCTCCTTTAAGGCAGCTCAGGACGAACACATTTTTCTTCATGACTTGGAGGGCACTTTTTGGCAGGTCAACAGGGTGAGATAGTGGAACTACTTCAGCAGCAAAAGTTGATTGTTCATCTGTCTGGACCTTCACCCCTGAAGCGGGCTGAGCGTTGATTGGGAGAATCAAAAGGCTGGCTAGAGAAGGCTCTGCATCGCTACGGTTGGTCGCAAACGTTCGCGCCCGTGATTGGACTTCAAGCCTCGCCCCACTTCAGCTTGCTTCTCAAAATCTCAAAATACGTCTTGTTGGGAGGCTGAATGAGCTTAAGCCGTTCTGTCGCGCGCGTGATGAGAATCCGGTCGCTAGCCTGAATCGGCACGCCTGTCTGCCCGTCTAGCGTTAAGAAAACCGAATCCGAATTTTGCATGATGCGCACTTCGATGCAGGACGTGTCGCTCACCACCACCGGCCGGTCACTTAACGTGTGCGGGCAAATCGGTGTAATCAGTATCGATTCCACCGAGGGATGCACAATCGGTCCGCCTGCCGACATCGAATACGCCGTGGAGCCCGTCGGCGTCGCCACGATCAATCCGTCCGCGCGATAGCGGCACACGAAGCCCTTGTCGATGTGCAGCTCCATCTCGATCATGCGCGCCAGAGCGCCCTTATGTATCACCGCTTCGTTCAGCACCAATTGCTGCTCAAGTAGGCGTTCATCGTGCCTTCGCTCTACCATCAGCAGGATGCGCTCTTCCATTTCCACTTCGCCGCTCAGTGCGCTCTCCAGCGCGGGATAAAGTTCATCCACGGTGAAGCTGGTGAGAAACCCCAGGCTGCCCATATTGATGGGTAACAGCGGCACACCACGCGGGGCGGCCTCGCGCGCCGCAGCCAGCAGCGTCCCGTCGCCACCCAGCACGATCATTAATTCGGATTCTTCCGCTACCTGGTCGCGCGTTTTTCCCGGCCCGCCGGTCTTCACCACGCCGGCCGTTTCCGTGTCGATGATGGGCGTAAGTCCGCGTTGCTCCAGCCAGAGCAATAAGGGAGGCACCACCTCGGCGAGGTTTGTGCGCCGGGGCCGCGAAATGATTCCGATTCTCTGGATCGTGGAGGGAGGCTGCATGGATTAGAGCGATTCTACCGTACCGGGTTTTCTAGCGTGAAGGAAATACTCCTGGTTTCCCTCAGCGCCAGCCAGGCGGCTCGGCGCCACACCCACGCAGCTCAGATGGAGTTCTTCGGCGGCTTTGCGTACCTTCGCAATAGCCTTGTCATGAAGCGGCGTTTCGCGCACGATACCGCCTTTCCCAACATCCCCGCGTTCCAACTCAAACTGTGGCTTGATCAGGATCAGCAAATCCGCTCCAGCCGCAGCACATTCCACCGCCGAGGGCAATATCTTAGTCACCGAAATGAATGAAACATCCATCACCACGATCTGCACCAACTCTGCGAGGTCCGTCGCACCAAGCTCCCGCGCATTCTTCTCAATCCGTACCACCCGCGCGTCTTCTTGCAGCTTCCAGGCTAGCTGATCCGTGTTTACGTCGACGGCGTATACCCGCGTTGCCCCATTTTGCAGCAGGCTATCGGTGAACCCGCCTGTAGAGGAACCGACATCGAGGCAAACTTTCCCTTTCACCTCAACCGGGAAATCCTCCAGCGCACCTTCTAGCTTAAATCCCCCACGGCTGGCATACTTCTGGAGGCGGCTGTTGACTTCGATCTTCGCCGACTCAGCAACCGCGAGTCCCGCCTTGTCCGCAAGCTGGCTATCCACCATGACTTCGCCAGCCAGAATCATAGCCTGCGCCTTCTGCCGGGATTCCGCCATTCCTCGCTCTACCAGGAGCAGGTCCAGCCGCTTGCGCGCAGGTTTTGCGTTCATAAGGGGAATCAGGCGCGACGATGTACCAGAAATTCAGCGATGGTCCGCAACTGCTCCGCACGCGCACCATACGGTTGCAGCTCCGCGATGGCCTTGGACGCCAATTCATTCGCAATTTCGTGCGACCGAGCCAGTCCGTACAACGCCGGATAAGTCGTCTTCTGCTGCGCGATATCCTTGCCCGCCGTCTTTCCCAGCGCCGCCGAGGATTCTTCCACATCCAGAATGTCGTCGGTTACCTGGAACGCCCAGCCGATGGTTTCACCGAAGCGCCGCAGCCGCGCGACATCGTCGTCAGGCGCTCCGGCCGAAAGCGCCCCCGCGGTCACGGAAGCGCGTATCAGCGCCGCGGTCTTAGAACGGTGAATATATTCCAGCGTCTCCGCGTCGGCCTTCTTCCCCGTCGCGGCCAGATCGGCCACTTGGCCGCCAACCATGCCGTTCACGGTTCCCGCCGCGCTGGAAATCTCCGTTAGCATTGCAACGCGTCGCTCCGCCGCAACTGGCGTGGCCCCGATCACTTCGAACGCCAGCGTCAGCAACGCGTCCCCCGCGAGTATCGCCATAGCCTCGCCAAACTCTTTGTGGCACGTCGGCTTGCCTCGCCGCAAATCATCATCATCCAGCGCCGGCAAATCATCGTGGATCAGGGAATACGAATGAATAAACTCAATGGCACAACCGGGATAAAGCGCGGGATGCACATCACCAGAAAATATCCGCGCGCTCTCCATGCAAAGAATTGGCCGCACGCGCTTGCCACCGGCGAAGACCGAGTAGCGCATCGCCCGGTGAATCGTTGTGGGACGAACGCTTTCCGCGGGCAGCAACTTCTCCAGTTGCGCCTCAACCGCAAGGCGATCCTCTTCAAAAAAGGGAGGGAGTTTCATTTCGAAGGGAATAGTTTCGAAGAACCCGAAGGCCTGCTTGAAGTTCTCGCGCTCAAGACGCGCCTTCGCTTCCATCTGCGAAAGGCTCGGCCTTCAGCGTTCCGTCCGCCTTTTTCAGCAAAATCTCCACGCGCCCTTCCGCTTCTTCCAGTTGCTTCTGGCATTCGCGCGAAAGCCCGACGCCTTCTTCAAAAAGTTTCATGGCTTCATCCAGCGAAAGTTGCGGACTCTCCAGCCGCCGCACGACTTCCTCGAGTCGCGCCAGCGACCTTTCAAAATCCGGTTTCTTCGCCGGTTCAGGTTTTTTGGGAACAGTTTGATTCACGCTGCCTCTCGCCGTCTCTTCCTCGTGTATCGGCCGCCTTCCGAGGCGGGCGCCTTTTCCGCTCTAAATTCTTATCAAGTCAATTAACAATACCCTGAGCCCGCACGATTTTCCACTGGCGGATTCTGAAAATTCGCGACGCAAGTTTACTCCGGCTTCAGCGTCAAATAATGCTTCCTTACTTTCGCTTCCGCCGCATCCGAAAACGGCGCGTAGATCGGCTTGCCATCGAACCAGTACGGAAACTGATCCTTGTAATGTTCGCTTCCCGGCTGCCCTGATTGCCCGCCAGGAATCAACATGATCGACTGGTCCCAATCCGCCAGATTCGCCACAAACCGCATCGCCGGACCATGATGCCGCGAAGCCGCGCGCGGACTCCACTCCGTTCCCGATTGCGGTTGGTCCGTGATACTCAGCAACGTCTTCAAAATTCCTTCGCGACCGATTGGATGCAACATGTCCAGATAATTGAACCGCTTCCAGGGCCAATCTTCGGCATTCGCGTCCTTCGTGACTTCCTCAAGATTTTTTACCGCCCGGTCTGCGGACGCCACCAGCAATTCGTCATACGTCTTGAACTCCGCGGGCAGCCAGCGCGAAGGACGCTCCGTCAATATTCGTTGCAGGAACGCCATCTTCCGCCAGTCGTACAAACGAAAATCGTCACCGAGCTTTGCCCGCAGAATTAGCTCCAGCGCCTGCCGCCGCGTCTCATTCAAAAACGAAACCACCGGCGAATTCGCGTCGGCAATGCCGTTCCAATCCTTTCCTTCTTGAATGAGCTTCTTGGCGCGCGCATCCTGCGGTGTCGCTACTTTTGCGGCGGCAGCCAACTGCTCGGCGATAAAAACATGTGGATAACTGTAGGTATCCGCCTGCACCTTCAACATATCCTCAGGCCGCAGGTCATGCTTGTCATGCAAGAGATCGTAAATCCGTGCCGTGCGATAAGGCTCTTCCCAGTTGTCGGTCAGATACGGTTTGTAGTCCGGTCCGGCCACGCGCGCATTCGCCGTCACGATCAATCCACTGTCCGGATTCCAGCTTTGCGGTAATTTGTCGAACGGGATGTAACCCGTCCATTCATAATCGTCCGTTTCGCCCGGCACTGGCACTTCGCCATGTCCCTTTTTCCGGATCGGCACGCGCGCCGCCATGATGTAGCCGATGTTTCCCTTGTCATCCGCAAACACCGCATTCTGCGCTGGGCCCACTACACTTTTCATGAAGCGCAAAAACTCCGCCCAGTTCTGTGCCTTGCCCAGCGAAAAATAGGAGTTCGACAATCCTCCGGGCTCCAGCGCGGTCCACCGCATCGCGTAATTTTTGTCGCCTTCGCTAAGCACCACCGGACCGTGCCGCGTAACCACCAACCGCAGGTGCTCGTCCGGAGCATGCTTCACGTGGATTACTTCGTCGAAAACATCCGTCTTCTTCCACTGCCCATTTACGCGGTACTCGTCAGGATTTGCGGGATCGAATGTTTCCTCGTACAAATCCATCACGTCTGCGCCGTTGTTCGTGAAGCCCCACGCGATGTGATCGTTATGTCCAATCACTACCAACGGCGCTCCGGGAAACGTAAAGCCCTTCACGTTCCAGCCCGGCGCGGTCAAATGAATCTCGTACCAGATTGGCGGCAGCGTCAGCTCCAGGTGCGTGTCATTCGCCAGCAAGGGTTTTCCGGTAGCCGTGTGCGCTCCACTCACCACCCAATCGTTGCTTCCCAACGTGCGCCGGATTTCTCGATCGCTTTCTTGAAGCCACTCCACCACGCTAGCGGCCAAAGCCGACGTCACATCCGGCGCCTCAGCCGCCAGTGACTGTTCCGGCGCCCCGCGTGACGCCTTCAACACGTCGTCGTAGCCCATCTCGTCATCGTCCGTATCATCGTCTGGATCGGTCGCCTGGTTCACGTGCTCTTTCGCATTTGGGTCGCCCACCACGAAGTGATCCATCGACGATTCCTGGCTGAACAACTCCTTCGACAGCTCCGGCCCCGCCTTGGCCATCACCACCGCTCGATGCAGCTTGTCGTGCCGCGTGTCCGCCAGCGTCCGGTACATGTAGCCCGCGATAATCAGCGAATCGGATGGCTGCCATGGCTCCGGCTTGTATTGCAGCAGCGTAAACTCCATCGGCATGCGGTTGTGATGGTCCTTGATGTACTGATTCACCCCGCGCGCGTATGCCTCCAGCAGTTTGCGGCCTTCGGGATTCATCTGCTCCACATCGCGTTGCGCCGCGCGGGCGAAATTCAGCCGCCGAAAGTCCTTGTCGATCTCCACTGTCGCCGGCCCAAGCACTTCCGAGAGCTCGCCACGGCCTGCGCGCCGAAGCAAATCCATTTGCCACAGCCGGTCCTGCGCGACCACGTAGCCCTGCGCCTCGGCCATATCTTCTTCGCTGGCGGCGCGGATGTGTGGCACTCCCCAATTGTCGCGCTCGACGGTCACCTCCGCTTTCAATCCGGAGAGGGGAAGCGTGCCATCCAGCCGCGGCAGTGGACGGTAAACCAGCAGCCACACAGCTGCTGCAAATGCCAGCAACACAATTGCAGCAATCCACAAAAGCAGTCGCAGCAGCAAACGCACTAGGAGTTCCGCCTCGGTATCTGTGTCGGGAGTACTTCCATGGTCGGATGTGAATTTTCAGTGTAGTGGACCCAGCCACCCCACGCAACCCGGCACAGCCATCGCCAACCTCCGCTGCCACGTGGCACAGCCATTCGAGGCGCGCTCTTGGGTTGTGTAGCGGCCGCCTTCCGAGGCGGGCGCCTTTCCTCGCCTCCCACGTCTCCCCACCCATGCTCCTGATACAATCCAGCAAAGGGGATCACTTACTGCATGTTCCTGTTGCAGCTCATCGGGGTCTTTCTGCTGGTAGCGCTGAACGGTTTTTTTGCTGCCGTGGAATTTTCTCTGGTGGCCGTGCGCATGTCTCGCGTGCGACAGCTCATCGCCAAAGGCAACACCCGAGCCAAGATTGTAGAGGAGCTTCTCGGCGACCTGCGCCGTGTAGTCTCCGGCGTTCAAGTCGGCATCACGCTCACCAGCCTGGCCCTGGGCGCCCTCGGCGAAGCCACGCTCGCCCGCTTGGTCGAATCCTTCATGCCCGCCCAAGGCAACGTGCGCACGCTGTTGATGATTCATGGTGCGGCGCTGGCCGTAGCCTTCGTCGTCCTGAGCGCTCTGCATGTAATCTTCGGCGAACTGGTTCCGAAGAGCCTCAGCCTCGCCCGGGCGGAACGCGTGGCGCTCATGGTGGCGCGCCCGTTTCAATGGTTCCTGAAAACATTCCGATGGGCCATTGATCTCCTCGATGGCATCTCCAGCATTGTTGTCAAAGCGCTCGGCGTTCTCGCGCCTACCGGCCACGGTGTGGCGCACTCCACGGAAGAATTGCAAATCCAGATACAACAAGCGCGCGAGCGCGGCCTGATCGCCACCACCGAGGAAAAATTCATTCTCGGCGCGATAGAGCTCAGCCAGCTGCAAGTGCGCGAATTTATGGTTTCCCGGCCGGATATGCACATGCTTCCGGTGGAAGCCTCACTCGAGGAAGTCATGCGCGTGTTCGCCACTACACAACGTTCCCGGCTGCCCGTTTACCGCGGCACTCTCGATCACGTGCTCGGTTTTGTCCATATCAAGGACATGATGTGGGTGCTGCTCGATCGCGAACGCAGGGTCGATGAAAAACTTCCTCCCTCCGCCGTTTTTGATCTTCGCCGCGTCCTTCGAGAGATTCTCATCGTTCCGGAAACAAAGCCTGCCAATGAACTTCTTCTCGAGCTCCGTTCGCGGCACGTGGGAATCGCCATGGTCGTCGATGAATTCGGCAGCATTCTTGGGTTGGTCACCAAGGAGGACATCCTGGAGCAGTTGGTGGGCGAGATTCACGACGAGTTCGACGTTGTGGAAAGGCCGCTTACACTCGCCGATGGCGCCATTGTCTTTGACGCGGCTCTCAACGTTCGCGACCTGGACTCTCAATATGGCATCGCGCTTCCCGAAGATCCGGCGTATGCCACCGTAGGTGGGTTCGTCATGGATCAGCTCGGATTCATCCCGCGCGGCGGCGAGAGTTTCGAATTTGGCTCCTACCGTTTCGCTGTCGTGGAGATGGATGGCCGCCGCGTAGCCCGCGTAAAAATCCAACGGCTTCTGCCGTTAGCGTCGACAACGCCACCTGCCGAACCACCATCCCAACCAGTAACCGCCTCCAAATCCAAACCCAACACAAACCAACCCGAATAAACCGCTGTCCTCAGTTACGTCGTCAACCGAAGAACTTGAGGGTGCCCCATCCTTCGCGCCTTTGCTTTATGCGAAGGGTGGGCTCTGACGATCAAAAGTCTACAAATCTCCGCTCCTCCTCTTCGATTTTCTCTTTCTTCCGTAATCCGGGTGGTGTATTCCTTGCCCTTAATGCTGCGGGTTTTCTCTCCTATAGGCGAAAGCACCCTGATCTTAGGTAACAACTCCACGCGCCGCTTCCCAAACCACCCTAATATTCCTTTACACTCATATCGCGAATGATTCGCTACTTCCTGCATCGCTTCCTTCTGACGCTTCCCGCACTCTGGCTGGTGCTCACCCTCGTTTTTCTTTTGATACACATTGTCCCCGGCGATCCGGTGGAGCAAATGCTCGGCGAAGGCGCTGCTCCCGGCCAGATCACGGAAGTGCGTCACTCGCTCGGCCTCGATCAGCCGATCCTCGTTCAATACGGCCACTATGTCGCTGGAATTTTTCGCGGCGACTTTGGCCAATCAATAAAATTTCAAGCTCCGGTGCGACACGTTATCTTCGAACGCTATCCCGCGACTTTGCAGTTGGCTTTTCTGGCGCTGCTCGTGAGCGCAGGCATCGCTATTCCTGCGGGCGTGATTGCAGCCCATCGGCGTGGCAGCGCGACCGACCGCGCCATTGGCGTTTTCACTCTTTTCGGGCTGGCGGTCCCGAATTTTGCCCTCGGTCCGCTTCTCATCGCCCTTTTCTCTATCTACCTGGGCTGGTTGCCAGTTTCCGGCCGCGGCAGCGCACTGAATTACATTTTGCCCGCCGCAACTCTCGGGGCGGCGCTGGCCGCTATTCTCACCCGTATGGTGCGCGGCGCAATGCTCGAAGAGCTTTCCAGCGACTACGTTCGCACCGCTCGTGCCAAAGGTCTCTCCGAATACGCAGTACTCGTTCGCCACGCTCTCCGCAACGCGTTGATCCCGATTATCACCATCCTCGGCCTGCAATTCGGCACACTGCTTGCCGGCACCATCGTGACCGAAACTATTTTTTCCTGGCCCGGCCTTGGCCGCCTTACCGTACAGGCCATTTCCTCGCGCGACTATCCGCTGCTGCAAGGCTGTATCCTGGTCATCGCACTTTCCTACGTGCTCGTAAATCTACTCACTGATCTTCTTTACGCTTTCATTGACCCGCGGGTGCGCCTCTCATGAGTCTCTCTGCCGGTCTCCACGAATTCCTGCGCCACAGCATTCTGGCGCGCGTCGGCCTGGCGCTCGCCGCTCTCCTAATCATCAGCGCGCTGCTCGCCCCGTGGATTGCCCCGGCGGACCCCGCTGCGCAAAATCTAGCTGCTCGCCTCCAACCGCCCTGTGCTCCGCACTGGATGGGTACCGACGAACTTGGCCGCGACATTTTCTCCCGCGTGCTCTACGGTGCGCGCATCTCTCTCTTCGTGGCGATCTGCGTGGTTCTCGGCACCTCGTGCGTCGGTCTTCTCGTGGGCATGATCGCCGCGTATCGCGGAGGCTGGCTGGATCGCGTGGTCAATCTTCTTTTCGTCAACGCGTTCCTGTCCTTCCCCGGCGTCTTGCTCGCCATCGCCTTTGCGGCGTTCTTCGGCCCAGGTATAGGCAAGGTCATCCTGGCGCTCATCATCACCGGCTGGGCAGGCTACGCCCGCCTGGCTCGCGCGCAAGTCTTAAAAGTTAAGGAACTGGAATTTGTACTCGGCGCCCGCTCGCTGGGTGCATCGCCCACGCGCATTCTCACGCGACACGTCCTGCCAAATATTCTTCAACCGGTGCTGATCCAGGCCACCATAGGCCTCGCTGGCGCAATCCTCGCCGAAGCGACTCTGAGTTTTCTCGGATTGGGCGTTCTCGCCCCCCTACCCAGTTGGGGCTCTATGCTAAACGACGCGCGCAGCCATCTCTTCGACGCGCCGCACATGGTCGTCTTCCCGGCGTTAGCCGTAATGCTGGCTGTCTTGGCGTTTAATCTGCTAGGCGATGCCTGGCGCGACTGGCTCGATCCCCGCACCCGTTCCCAAATCACCCGCGTACCGTAGTCCAATCTTGGGGTGTCTTCTCTGCGTCCTCTGCGCGCATACCTCTGCGCCCTCTGCGTCAAATCTTTTCCCTGGGTTTCTCTAAACCTTCTTCAACAAAACGGCCGCGCCCCGCCCAAGCCCCAACGCCTTCGCCGCGCTCCCCTTGTTCACGCCAATCTCCAAATATCCGCCCGATCCAACAAACGCCACCACTTCTCCATTACTCCCAGCCGCGAACGTCGGCACCAGCCGCTTCACCGCATGAGTCCCGGCCTGCAAATCAATTTCGCCCTTCTCTATCGAGCCCGCCGCCAAATCTTCCGCCCGGAAATTCGTCAGCAAATTTCCAAACGCGTCCACCTTCAGCACCACGCCCTTCCAGGCCCCATCCGCTTCCTTTGGTTTGGGCATCGCGAATTTCTTATAGTCGGTGATGTCTTCGCCCATGCTGCCAGGTTGCCAGCTTTTCGAAAGCCACGCGGCCACCGGCGCAAAGACGTCGCGCCCATGGAATGTTTTGCTCACCGGGTGCAGAAAATAATGTTCCGCCGTCAGATTGCGCACAACCGGATTCGGCTCTTTCTCATACACGCCCGAAAGCACTCCATTGTCCGGCGCCAGAAAATACTGATTCTGCCCGCTAACGATCAGTGGCCGCCGCTCGGTCCCTACGCCCGGGTCTACCACCACCACGTGAATCGTGCGCGGCGGAAAATACGGATACGCGGAGGCAATCGCTAGCGCTCCATCCAACAAATCGAATGGCGTCACATGATGGGTGATGTCCACAATCTGCACGTCGGGATTGATCTTCAGGATCACGCCCTTCATGACGCCCACCAAATGATCCTGCGTCCCGTAATCTGTCGTCAGCGTAATAATCGGATTCGACAAGGCCTTCTCCCTCTGGAGTTTGTCCACGTAAAGCGAGCATCTAGGTGGGGAGGCACCCTCTTCTGACGCTAACGGACTGGGTGCCTCCGCGCAACAACACCTGCAGCACCCGCTGCCCAATCACCAACTGTCCTTTCGTCGACGGTATTTGCATCCTGCGCTGTCTCCCATTTGGGGCTGCTGTTTTGCAGGCAAGGGGTTGCGCTAGAATCGAACTATCTACTGCAAAATATGGGCTCCTTACAACCGTCGAGGTTTGCTCTGTTAAGGCTGGTGCTACTAGCTTGCGCCATCCTCCTTTCAAAGGATCGGGCCTTGGGGTTCTGTCTTCAGCCGGAACCTTCCGTGGCATGCGAATTCTTGGTAGCGACGCGGTGTTTGTCGGAATGGTTATTTCTGAGCGATCTGTGCCGGCGCGCGGGAGCTAATATGACGGCTGGGTATATGTTTTGACCGTGAAGCATCTGTTTGGCGGGCCGCGAACCAAAACAATTGCCGTGTTCACGGAGAACAGCAGCGCAAGGTTTCCACCCAGTGTCGGAAAGCAGTATCTCCTTTTCGCGACGAGGATGGGCGGACGCTTGGAGCTTGACGGTTGTAGCAATTCTAGACTGGTTTCGGAAGCCGATGAGTCGATCAGACTACTGCGGAATTTGAAACCTCCTGGGGATGCACTGATTGAAGGCCGCATTTCCTTTTCCGGGATCCCGGACAACGGGACGCACGTAGCTGGTCTTCAGGTGAATATCCGCGGTCTGGGAAGAAAATTCAGTGCCACGAGCGATGAGAACGGTCGGTTTCACCTAAATGTTCCTGCAGGAACATACTCGGCCGAAGTCCGGCGGCTCCCCGAATGGAAAATTGCGCCCGGTCCTTCCGACCTTAGTGCCGACTCTCCGAAGAACTTCGAGGCGCGCAAAGGGCATTGTTCTGGGCTGCAATTCGTTGCGTACAAGCAGCCTTTGCAGAACCCATAGAGTCTGATGAATGTGGCTGTCGGAGGTAACTCCCGCCTTGCTTGCGTTCAATCTCCACCCGTCGTACGATTTTGATTTGGCATGAGGTGCGGATTTTCTTCTGTGTGCCTCTGTCCCCAGTAATTCCTACGGAGCAACGAATCCTGTAGCGTGGCCGGGGAAACCCCGGCCAGGAGATGCCCTGAATGAAATCGGTCGTGGTAGTTGGCGCGCAATGGGGTGATGAAGGCAAAGGCAAAGTCGTCGACTACCTCGCAGGCTCTTTCGATTACATCGCACGCGTGGCCGGTGGTCATAACGCGGGACACACCGTCATCATTGGCAAAGATCGCTACGTCCTGCAACTTATCCCCTGCGGCATCCTTCGCCCCAAGCAACACGCCATCATCGGCACAGGCGTGGTCATCGATCCCGCTGCCCTCGTCGCCGAAATCGAAACTCTCGCAAAGGCAGGCATCGACGTCACCGGCCGCCTGCACGTCAGCAACCGCGCCCACCTGATCTTTCCGTACCATCGCGAACTCGATCTGGCCGCCGAATCCGCGCGTGGCGCAAATAAGATCGGCACCACCTCTCGCGGCATCGGTCCCGCTTACGAAGATAAAATGGCTCGCCGCGGCCTGCGCATGGTTGACCTCCTCACTCCCGACCTATTTCGCGAAAAGGCTGCCCGCGTGGTCGCCGAAAAGAATCGTCTCGCGCAAGGAGCCTACGGCGCGGAAGTTGATTTCTCGCCGGAAGTGGAAGAAACGCTGAAGCTGGGCGAAAAAATTAAGAAATATATCTGCGACACCGCGGAACTCGCCAACCACGCGCTCGACCAAGGCAAGTCCATTCTGTTCGAAGGCGCGCAGGGCACCATGCTCGACATCGACCACGGCACATACCCGTACGTCACTTCCTCCAGCGCGATTTCCGGAGGCGCGACCACTGGTGTCGGCGTTCCTCCCACAAAAATCCGCCACGTACTCGGTGTCAGCAAGGCTTACACCACGCGCGTCGGCGGCGGCCCTTTTCCAACGGAAATGCCCGATCTCGAAGCGCAGGAAGTGCGCGAACGCGGCAAGGAATTTGGCGCTGTCACCGGCCGTCCGCGCCGCTGCGGCTGGCTGGACCTCGAAGTCCTGCGCTACGCCAAAATGATTAACGGCATCGACTCGCTAATCATCACCAAGCTGGACGTCTTCGATACGCAGCGCGAAATCAAGGTTTGTGTCGGTTATACCTACAAAGGCAAGCCCGTAAAGGAAATGCCGGCGTCCGCCGAGGAATACGAAAAAATCGTTCCGGTTTACAAGACGCTTCCAGGCTGGAGCGAAAGCACCTATGGCGTGCAAGATGCCGCCAAACTCCCGAAAGCCGCCATCGACTACCTGCGCTTCATCTCTGATTTTCTTCAGGTAGAAATCGGCATGATCTCCACCGGTCCAGAACGCGACGCCACTATCGTCCCCGCCGGCACCCTCCTAGCCCGGATGCTCTAGCACCGCGTGGCACAGTCACTCTTGACTGTGTTCTTGGGGTTCTCATCGGTAGGATTGCCGTTAGGGCGTTAGCGGACCGCCTCAGAAGGCGGTCCCTACAAAAGTAGGAAACGGCCAGCACGTTCCCTCCCTGCGCTACAATACGCCCATGCTCTCCTTCGCCGACGCCCGCGCGCTGGTCATCGAACGCTCCACAACCCACGCGGGCACGCGTCCCACCCACAAACGCTTCGTCAACGACGCCTTGGGCTACATCCTCGCGGAAGAAATCCGCGCCGACCGCGATTACCCGCCCTTCGATCGCTCGACTAGAGACGGCTACGCCCTGCGCGCCGCCGAACTCCACCCGGGCACGTACCTAAAGGTAATCGGCGAAATTAAAGCTGGCGATACCGTGACTGAACATCTCGGTCCCTGCGCATGCATGCAAATCATGACTGGCGCCGCGATCCCTCCGGGCGCCGATGCAGTAGAAATGATCGAGTACACCGCGCGTAGCGGCGATGCGGTCACTTTTCAGCGTACGGCGAAACCCGGCCAAAATATTGTCCGCAAAGGCAGCGAAGCCCACGCCGGGGACGTTGCTCTCTCTCCTGGCCAACGCCTAGGTTTCGCCGAACTCGCCATCGCCGCGCAAATTGGCGCCCACGAACTTCTCTGCACCAACAAACCTCGCGTCGCAATTCTTTCCACCGGCGACGAAGTCGTGCCGATCACCGAAGCTCCCGGTCCGTTCCACATTCGTAATAGCAACAGCGTTTCGTTGGCTGCGCAAACGCGCCTCGCCGGTGGCGAACCCGTTCAGTTGGGCAATGCTCTTGATCGCACCGAGGATCTTGCCGCGAAAATCGAGAAAGGTCTTGAAGCCGACATCCTGGTTTTGTCCGGTGGCGTATCGATGGGGAAATACGATCTGGTGGAGTCGGTCCTCAAAACTCTCGGCGCGGAATTTTATTTTGACGCCGTAGCAATCCGCCCGGGCAAACCCGCCGTCTTCGGCCGTTGCCGCAACACTTTGGTCTTCGGCCTTCCCGGGAATCCCGTGTCCACGATGGTCACCTTCCAACTCTTCGTCATCCCCGCAATCGATATACTCAGCGGCGCTCCGGTACGTCCACTCCCGCTCTTCAATGCCACGCTCGCCGAAGCCATCACCGAAAAGCCGAACCTCACCCATTTCCTCCCCGCTCATCTCGATTGGCCCAACGGTACCCCGCAAGTCCGCGCCCTCCTCTGGCAAGGTTCCGGTGACATCTCCACCCTCGCCCACGCAAACTGTTTCCTGGTAATCCCCGCGAAGCCCGGTACGACGCACCCCACCGATCACCGCTTCCCGGCCGGCCACAGCGTTTCCGTCCTACCCCGCCTCGACGTACTCTAATGTGGAGTGCGGCAGCTCGTTGCCGCTTTTGCGGCGTAACCGTTGCCAAGTATCCTCCGCTCCCTTTGTGGTTCCTCAGCGTCCTCTGTGGTAAAGCCGTTGCCTTTTTCCGCTACAATCGAACCCAATGCCAAAACTCTCCCACTACACCCCCCGCGGCGAAGTCCAAATGGTCGACGTTTCCTCCAAATCCGTCACCACCCGCACTGCCGTCGCCTACGCCTTCGTCCGCATGGCCACCAAGGTCGTCAAAGCCGTCCGCAACCTCAAAAACCCCAAAGGCAATCCCCTGGAAGTCGCGCGTATCGCTGGAATAGCCGCTGCCAAACGCACCGCGGAGTGGATACCTCTTTGTCATCCACTTCCACTCACTCACATTGATGTGACCCCGCGCCTGTGCAAAGATGGAGTGGAAATCCATTCCCGGGTGACCGCCACCGCTCAGACTGGCGTGGAGATGGAAGCTCTTGTGGCTGTCTCTTGTGCCGCCCTCACGGTTTACGACATGTGCAAAGCTCTTGATAAAGGAATCGAAATCACTCGCGTCCACCTGCTGGAAAAATCAGGTGGCAAGAGCGGCGACTACATGCGTGACACGCAGCGTAAAAAACGGGGCAAGCGCAAATGAGCGCCGCAGCCGGTAAATCCGTCACGCTGCTGCTCGCCGAGGACAATCCTCTCGTACGCGACCTCATCGCCAAGGCCCTGGAGCCCTTTTGCGAGGTCATGCTTGCCGACGATGGAGGCGATGCGCTTCTGAAGGTGATCGACGAACTGCCCGACGTAATTCTTTGCGACTACAAAATGCCCGGCCTCAATGGCCGCCAGCTTTTCGAAAAACTCCGCGGCCGCGAAGCTACTCGCCAAATCCCATTCCTATTTATGGCCAGCCGCGCGGATATCGAAGAGCGCCTTCGCCCGCTGGTCGACGGTGTCGAAGATTTCATCGCCAAACCGTTCCTGGTAAAAGATCTCGTTCGCTCCGCGAAAAAAGTGGTTGATCGCATCCATCTCGAAAAGTTGCAGAAGCGCGCCTCGCGTCCCGGCGTCATTCAGGGCCGCCTGGAAGAAATGAGCATGATCGATCTTCTTCAATCCCTGGAAATGGGCCAGAAATCCTGCCGCCTGCACGTTCAGAAGGGTGGGGAACAGGGCCAACTGTATTTCGCCGGCGGTCAGTGTCGCGACGCGAAGATTGGCACTCTCATCGGCGACGAGGCCGTGTACCGCGTGCTCCTCTGGACCGAAGGCGAATTCGAAATTGATTTCAACGCTGCTGGGGCTTCCACCGGCACCACCACCACAAAAAGCACCACCGGGCTCCTCATGGAAGCCATGCGCCTGATGGACGAATCCAACCGCGACACAGTCCCCTCCTGATTTGGAGTGCGGCGCCTTGGCGCCGCTTTACGGCCGAAGAGTCGCTGCACCAACCATGCGGCACCGATCAACCGGCACCCTTCTCCTGTGGCACAGCCATTCCTGGTTCTCCTCTGTTTATGTTCCAGTCTCCTAGCGCCGGAGGTGCGCCATTTAGCCCGAGTCGGGGTGAGCGAACGAGAAAAATCCCAGCGCCGTAGTGCGGCAGTTAGCGCCGAGCACGAGTCACACACCGTCAATTCGCATACTCACGACACTTCGACTTACAATAGAAACCCATGCCCTTGTCCGAAAACGTACCCTTGCGCGTCGCCATTCTCACCATCAGCGACTCCGTAGCTCGTCACGAACGCGTAGATCTTTCCGGCCCGGCGCTGGTGGGCCGCTGCCGCGAACTCGGTTGGGAACCGGTCTCCACGCTGCATTGTTCCGATGACGAGTCCGCCCTGCGCGAGCATCTTCGCAAACACGTGGATTCTGGCTCCATCGACCTCGTCCTTACCACCGGCGGCACCGGCATAGGCCCGCGTGACAACACCCCGGAAACCACCCTAGAACTCGGCGGCCGTGTTATCCCCGGCATCGCCGAGGAAATTCGCCGCGTTGGCCGCGAACACACACCTACCGCTATCCTCGGTCGAGGCGTCGCCCTCGCCGTCCGCCACACGCTAATCCTGAATCTTCCGGGCAGCCCCAAAGGCGCCATCGAATCCCTCGATGCCGTCGCGCACCTTCTACCGCACACTATCGCCGTGCTACGCGGCGCCCGCCACGATTGAATCTGGGAAGCGCCATTGAGGGGAACTTCGTCGTCCCGAATGGGAGAGGGTCTTTGTAGCGGCCGCCTTCTGAGGCGGGCGCCTTTCCTGCTTTTCTCCTTAGGAGGCCGGGGCTTCAGTTTATCCTGAGCTTCGAAGGGCCCCGCGTACGGCCCGCCCTCACGAGGGTGAGATTTGTTCCTTGTCCGACTATCCAAACAGAATTATATTGACAACTAGATACTGAATCTACATAATCACTAGCAGTTAATAGTGCGTCTTTTTACCTCGCGACCTCACAAACGGTCTAGCGGGTGCCCCATCCATCGCGGGTGGGTCTTGGGCTTTGCTTAAGGTCTTGAAACCTAGGTCAGCTGCAACGATGTCGCGACTCTGTTCGCCTCTCCACTCGCCTTGGCCGTAAGCGTCATCTTGTAATGCAGTCTCAGAATCGTTAGTCCTAGAAACTGTATCTCGTGATCCGTCCGCAGCACGCCTTCTTCGTCCACATACACGTGAAAAATCTCGTGCAAGCTCTTGAAGCAGCGTACATGCACGGAATCAGCCCCAGATTCCACGATGCGATAAAAACCGCAGCTTCCAAATTTGCTGTCCGTGGATAGCAATCCAAAGGATCCGTCGGCATACGCCTTCGGGCGTAGGTACACGTTGCTGCTCCCGTAACAAGGAAACGTCACTTTCACGCAGGGATTTTCTTCGCCAGGCAGTCGCGTCTGCGAATACAACCCGGCATAAATCACTTTTCCGGTGGAACGGAATCGCCGCAGCCAGCCAGTGTGTGCGAGCTTTGCCGTGCCTGGCTCAGTAAGCCGCACTACTTCACTGGTCATGCCTTTCGCCACTTCCAAGGACGAAATTGGAAAATTCAGCTGATCCATCCGCCGGCTGATAAACTCCACCAGCAGCCACAACACGAATTTCCCTGCAAGATACACCTCGCTCCACACTTCCAGGTGATACAACGCGGTGTGCTCATAGAAATGGCGAATCTGCGGATGTATGACGTCCGGATCGAAGGAAGGCCCGCGCAGACGGAAAAAATCGGGCACCAATCCCGCGTCCGACGGCGTGCTCAGCGCCAGATGCTCGTCGTCGGCAATGCGTTGATAGATTCCCGCACCGATCAAACCGGGCTTTCCCATCACACAATCCAGCCAGGGAACATCTGCCTTGCGAACGCGGCGCCCCGAAATACGCACCAACCACTCGATGCAAAATTGCAGCACTCCGCCCATTAATGCGGAGAGGATCGCTTCGGCGCGCTCGCCCTCGACAACCGGACGAGTGACCTCGCGCTGAATCGGCTCCTGTTCTGATGACATAGGCGTGTCCGTCTACCTCAATTATCCTCGTCAGGGCTTAGTTTTGCACTCCGCGTCCTGCGATGATGCCTACATTTCACGTGCCGATTTCGCGTCATTTCTGCCTCGACGATCTCGTTCCATGCCGTCACCACCGAGAGTCATCCTGAGGCGACCCGACGAGGATCGTCCGAAGGATCTCAACTGTGGAATCTTCGACAGTGTTGAAAGTTGAGATCCTTCGGAGCGCCTGCCCTGCGGTAGGCAGGCAAACGGCGCGCCCCTCAGGATGACGAAGCGTCGGTGACGCCATCGATGTTCAATCGCAGGTTGACGCCTTCTCGCG
>Ga0070765_100000461_pt1 | contig 24544 bp, 26 predicted proteins | sample HubBroMetageWFT5_FD_71516 | JGI IMG/M metagenome (GOLD analysis project Ga0070765, IMG submission 71516) | Warmed and freeze-thawed soil microbial communities from the Hubbard Brook experimental Forest, New Hampshire - Hubbard Brook CCASE Soil... | ecosystem: Environmental > Terrestrial > Soil... | reverse complement strand
TCACAAGCAATCCCGCCGCATACGTTACAATGTGTCGCCCTTTAACATCCAGAATTTCGAATCACCAACCCCGGAGGCAAAATGAAACGGCTACTGCTGTGTTTGATCATGGGCCTGGCGTTCGCCGGAACCCTACGCGCACAAGACAAGGACAAAGAGCAGGACCAGGAACGAGCCCAAGACCCGGTCATGAAAGATTCTGATAAATTCTTCCTGCCGAAAGACACGTTCTGGGGATACGCCCAGTTCGACCTCGCTCCCCCGCACAACGAAATCGATCCCAACCTGTGCGCCAGCAACGCTGGCACCTATGGAGGCGTCAACGCGCCTTGCAGTCTATTCGCCCGCTACATGCTCTCCGGCCTACTCGAGGTGCGTCCGTTCGGCAAAGGCCAATTGCGCCGTTTCATGGTCTGGGGGCAGCCGTCGTTTCTATTCGGCAAGACCATCCCGCAGACGCTCTACACCTGGTCGCCCGACGCCATCGGCATCGAGCATTCCTGGGGAGCGGCCGTCTATATAGCCAAAGGATTCGATATCCGCTTCACCCAGCATTTTCCCTTCGACCGCCTGGGCGCACGTGACAAAACCCTCGGCGCCGCCGACTTGGGCAACAACGGTCCCTGGGGACGATACAACGCCATCGGAGTGAGGAAAACCTTCGGCACGCGGAGATGGTGAGGTGAGATCGAACAGTGCGGAAACCGTTCCGGGCGGAGGAAAATGGCACGGCTTCCCAGCCGTGCCGTTGGCCTTTTCAAAGCTCCGACCGGCTAGTCGACGACGCTAATGCTTCTTGCCGATCAAGGCTTTCCGCTTCACGCCGCCGCTGCTGCCACTGGCCGCCTACGCTGAAACAGCCAGATAATGAGCGCCACGAAACCGCCGAAAAGCACCAGCGGCAAGACCAGGATCAGCAGCATCCACCCGGCTCCTCCCAGGGAGGTAACATCGCCAGAGATTGTGGACTGCGGGTCGCGCTTTACCATACCGGCCACCGCCACCGCGTCGCCGGCAATCTGAGTTCCGGTCTGCAACCGGACATCGCCCACCACGGCCGTAACACTCCCCGCTACCTGCGCCCCCTGTTGCAACACCACGTTACCGCCCACGGCCACCGCATCTCCGGCGACTTGTCCGCGGATGTAGATCGAACAGGCAACACAGACCAAGTCGCCAGCTTTATCCTGGGGTTGGACATAGATGTCCCGGCCGATATGGACCTGGTCGGAGTTTTGTGCGGCAACGATCGAAGAAGAAAAGGTTCCCGCAGCAACCAGAAGCATGACAACACACTGGCAAATTCGAGGCATACATTTCCCCCGGCACACATTGTGCTCACCTAATAGTACGCCGCTCGGTCCTGAAAGTTCGGGCTTAAATGCATGGAATTTCATGATTTTACGGGAGAAAAGAGGAAGAGTAGGAGCTCCACACCAGCCAGCCCTATCTCGGATGCCTGGTCTCCAAGGAATAGTTGCGGATGTCTCCGAACGCCGTTACCCCAATATGTCCGATCGACATCCAGCGCTCGAGTGTGTGGTGTCCGGTGCGATGGAGGATATAGGAGATCCCGACCGAGGTCATCGTTCCCGCCGCCTCCAGCGCGGCAAATCCTGCAGAGTTGTTCACCACCGCGTCGGGGAGAAGAATCTCCTGCCGCCCGCGAGCCTGGAAATTGCGCGTCGAGGCATAGTCCATTCCTCGAGTCACCGCAATGCCTGAAAACAACAGAATGTTCGTCCGATCCCAGAAGCGGTGTACAGGAATTGGGCGAGGCGAGTCGGGAACAACTCTTTGGGATTCTGCTGCCGTCGCTTGGACGGACTGCACCTGAGCCGCCGCAATCATCCCGCCATTCCACAGCGTTCCCACAACTAGCAGCCCCAACATTGCTTTCTGACGCATCTCAGTATTCTAATGGCGATTTGCTAGTCCCGAAATTACCGAAGAAGCACCACGTCAACTACCTCTTCCCGTTTCCCCTGCCTCACGCCCACCCTTTATAATTATGGGTTCCCTCAAACCCTGCGGAGGATGTGAATGGCAGTGTCTTATAACGGTCTTGCTGTGCCTGCCGGTAGCTCGACCATCGGCTATGCCAACGGACGCTATCAGGTTCCCAATAATCCCATCATCCCTTTTATTGAAGGAGACGGCACCGGCCGGGACATTTGGAAAGCCTCGGTTCGAGTTTTCGACGCCGCGATAGAGAAGGCCTACAACGGCAAGCGCCGCGTTGCCTGGTACGAAGTCTTCGCCGGAGAAAAAGCCTACTCCAAATTCAAAAACTGGCTGCCTGACGACACCGTCGACGCCATCCGCGAATTCCGCGTCGCCATCAAAGGGCCCCTCACTACGCCCGTCGGCGGCGGCATTCGCTCGTTGAACGTCGCCTTGCGCCAGATTCTCGATCTCTACTCCTGCGTTCGCCCGGTCAGATATTACAGAGGGACTCCGTCGCCGGTGAAAAACCCTGAACGCATGGACATCGTCATCTATCGCGAAAATACCGAAGACGTGTACGCCGGCATCGAGTGGGAAGAGGGAACACCGGACTGCGCCCGATTGATCGAATTCCTCAACCAAGACATGCTGAAAGGCAGCAAGAAGCAAGTCCGTCTCGACTCGGGTGTCGGCATCAAACCCATGTCGGTAAGTGGTACCAAGCGTTTGGTGCGGGTGGCGATTCAGTTCGCGCTCGACAGTGGCCGCAAGAGTGTCACCCTGGTGCACAAGGGAAACATCCAGAAGTTTACCGAAGGCGCTTTCCGCAAATGGGGATACGAACTCGCCACCGCCGAATTCCGTAGCCAGATCGTCACCGAACGCGAAAGCTGGATTCTCGACAATAAAGACAAGAACCTCAACCTCACCGTTGAAGAAAACGCCGCTCTGGTTGAGCCCGGCCTGGAGTTCGCCGCTGAAGCCTTCCGCCGATCGGTTTATCAGGAAGTGCGCGATGTGCTCGACGCCATCTACTCCACTCACGGCAAAGGTGCATGGAAGAAGAAGCTGATCGTCAACGACCGCATTGCCGATTCCGTCTTTCAGCAGATCATCACCCGCGCGGACGAATATTCAGTGCTAGCAACACCCAACTTGAACGGTGACTACATTTCCGACGCCTGCGCCGCACAGGTTGGCGGATTAGGCATCGCTCCCGGCGCCAACATCGGCGACGGCTACGCCATATTCGAGGCCACGCATGGCACCGCGCCCAAGTACGCCGACAAAGATGTCATCAACCCCGGCTCGGTGATCCTTTCCGGTGTGATGATGTTTCGTTTACTCGGCTGGAACGAAGCCGCTGACCTGATCGAGCAGGGAATGGAACGCACCATCGAGCAGAAGAAAGTTACCTATGATTTCGAGCGGCTGATGCCGGGTGCCACCAAAGTCAGCACCAGCGAGTTCGCGGGCCACATTATCGAGAACATGGACGCTGTGGTGCTAAGTGCGACGCGATGACCGGGTTTTCCCTGTGCTCCTCGGTGCCCTCTGTGGTTAAGCTTTTATCCATCTTGGAAAGGACCATTCATGCGCAATAAAGTTACCATCGTAGGATCGGGCAACGTAGGCGCGACCGCGGCTCACTGGATCGCCTCCAAGGAACTGGCCGATGTCGTTCTGATCGATATCGTCGAAGGCGTTCCCCAGGGCAAAGGTCTCGACCTGCTCGAAGCCATGCCCATCGAGAAGCGCGATTCTCATGTCATCGGCACCCAGGACTACGCTGACACGGCCCATTCCGACATCGTGGTCATCACCGCGGGCATTCCCCGCAAGCCCGGCATGAGCCGCGACGACCTCCTCAACACCAACCACAAGATCATGAAAGACGTAGTGAGCAAAGCCATTCAGTACTCGCCGAAGTGCATCCTGATCATCGTCTCCAACCCGCTCGACGCCATGGCCCAGGCCGCATATAAAATGAGCGGCTTGCCCCGTGAGCGCGTGATTGGCATGGCTGGCGTGCTCGATTCCGCCCGCTTCCGGGCGTTCATCGCCGAGGAGTTGAAAGTCAGCGTCGAAAACGTGACTGCCTTCGTTCTCGGCGGACACGGCGATACCATGGTTCCCCTGCCGCGCTACTCCACGGTCGCTGGCATTCCCATTACTGAATTGATGGATAAGGCCACGGTTGATCGGTTAGTCCAGCGCACTCGCGACGGCGGCGCCGAGATTGTGAAATATCTCAAGACCGGCAGCGCCTACTACGCGCCGTCGGCAGCGGTTGCTGAGATGGTCGAGGCGATTTTGAAAGACAAAAAGAAAATCCTGCCCTGCGCTGCTTATCTCGAAGGCGAGTATGGGATCAAAGGCCTTTACGTCGGTGTTCCGGTGAAGTTGGGGTCGAAGGGGATTGAAAAGATCATCGAAATCAAACTCACTCCAGACGAGCAAGCCGCGCTGAACAAGAGTGCCGACGCGGTCAAGGAGTTGGTGGCAGTGATCGGCGTGTAAGCGAGGTGCGAGTTAGGCCCGCGGAAAACGCCTGATCAGGTGTGCATTGAAAGGGCGCGGCTCAGGCCGCGCTGCAGGCTCCCTACACCCTCTCGACCACCACCGACTTCAGCACCGTATCCTTTACCGGCCTGTCCTGCTTCCCGCGCGGGACGTTCACAATCTTCTCTACCACATCTTGCCCCTCGACCACTTCACCGAAGATCGTGTGCTTGCCGGTGAGCCATGTTGTGGGCGCGAGGGTGATAAAGAACTGCGAGCCATTGGTGTTCGGCCCGGCGTTGGCCATGGCCAGCTTGCCCGGCTTGTCGAACTTGTGGGGCGAACCCTTGGTCTCATCCTCGAACTGATATCCCGGGCCACCCATGCCAGTGCCCGCCGGGTCGCCGCCTTGAATCATGAAGTCGGGTATGACCCGATGAAAGATGGTGCCATCATACAAACGATCTTTACTCTTCTTGCCATTGACCGGATGTTTCCATTCGCGTTTTCCTTCCGCCAGTTCGACGAAGTTCTGCACCGTCTTGGGCGCTTCTTTCTCGAACAAGCGGCAAACGATGGTGCCCTCGGAAGTATTGAACGTCGCATAAGTGCCAGGTTGGCGTGTCATGAAAGTCTTCTCCGTGAATTGAACTGGGCCTACTTCGTCGCGGGCTTCGCATCTTGAATCGTAATGTGAACAATCTTCACCGGACGATACGGCTTGTCGTCGGAATCCCGCCCCATGCGGGCGATCTCTTTCACCAGGGTGACGCTGGCGTCATCGCATTGCCCGAAAAGCGTATAGCCGCCATTCAGACTGGCGTAGGGAACTTCAGTGATAAAGAACTGCGACCCGTTGGTGTCCGGGCCGGAATTTGCATAAGCCAGGCGTCCAGGACGGTCGAACTTCAGGTCGGGCGAAGTCTCGTTCTTGAACTGATAGCCCGGATCGCCGGTGCCGTTGCCCGCCGGGTCTCCGCCCTGAATCATGAAGTTCGGGATTACCCTATGGAAAATCGTCCCGTCGTAAAGCGGCACGCCATGTTTCTTCTGATGAGTAACCGGACTGGTCCAGTCTTTGGTGCCGTTCGAGAGGCCGATGAAGTTGGCTACGCCGATCGGGGCTACGTCCGGGAACAAAGTGCAGGTGAGCTTACCGGCCGTGGTTTCGATGATGGCGGTAGGCTGGGCTCCAGCCGCGGCGAATGCCGCCAGTGACATCAAACCGGACAAAATAATAATTGTAGCGAGAACTGGCTTACGCATGACTCAGCTCCTTGAAGTTTGATAGCAGAATTATGAATTGTACGACACAGCGGCGGAAATTACCTGCCCGTTGCAACCTCAGCTGATTCCTTCTGCATCTCCCGGCTCACTCGCTCCACTTCCGCAAACACCCGGAGCACATTGCCGCCGAGAATCTTGTGAATGTCCTCAGCGCTATATCCCCGATCCAGCAGTCCCTGCGTAATCTTGGGCAGGTCCGCAGCCGAATCCATTCCCTCCGGCGTTTGTCCGCTCACCCCGTCGAAGTCCGATCCAAGCCCCACATGATCCACGCCCGCTACTTTTGCAATGTGATCAATCTGGTCGATCAGCACTTTGAACGGCGGCCGCGGTATCTTTGCCATCCACTGGCGCTGGATGCGTTCCTCATCCATGTAGGAAGGCGTTTTACCCTCGGCCTTGAGCTTGTCCAGATACTCTTTGACAGCGGCGTCGCGATCCTTCGTCTGCGCCTTATTGGCATCCCAGTAGCTCTGATCGTCGAAGCCGGAATAGAAATTAACATCCACCACTCCGTCGTTCTTTGCCACCGCCCGCAGCATGTCGTCGGTCATGTTGCGCGGGGCATTGCACAACGCTCGAGCGGACGAATGCGACGCAATCACTGGAGCCTTGGTCACTGCAATCGCGTCCCAAAACGTCTTGTCGGCCACGTGCGAAATGTCCACCATCATTCCCAGGCGATTCATTTCCATGACAACCTGCTTGCCGAAATCGGTCAGGCCGTTGTGATGCTGGATCTTGGGATCGTCGATGTCTCCCGAAGAATCCGCCCACTCGTTGGTGTTTGACCAGGAGAGCGTCATATAACGCACACCCAAACGATAGAAGTCGCGCAGCACCCGAATGCTATTCTCGATGGAGTGGCCGCCTTCAATGCCCATCAGCGCCGCTAGTTTGTTCTGTTTGTGAGCGCGTTCAATGTCGGCCACGGAGAACGCCATCATCATTCGGTCAGGATGGTGCGCCGCCTGCTCATACACCGTATCAATCAATTCCAGCGTGTGCTTGGCGTAGTGCCCCTGATTGGTTTCAGGATCTACCCATATCGAAAAAAACTCAGCAGCCAGGTTGCCGGCGCGAGCCTTGTCCAGGCTGAGGTGACCGGTGTCCTGGGAATTGTTGTTGCCGATGTCGAAGTTGTCGTCGAGAAACCGCTGCGGAGTGTCTGCGTGGGTATCGACCACGATTGCCGATTGGTGGATTGCCCGTGCCTTCGCGCTAATCGCGGACGGATTCTGGCCGAGAGCAAGCGAAGAAAGCAGAATAGTTGCCAAGACGAAAGAACGCAAACGTAGTAGGGAACCTTGGGATGCATGCATAGGAGTAGGCAAAGAATTCTATACGCTGGGAAGGAAGAACGGGAATTACCGTGGAAGATTAAGTTACTGCTCGGTGCTGTTTGTGGCTACAGCTTCCGGCTGCGGGCCATCGGTGGGTCGCCCACCAGTCTGCTGGCTTGCCATGGAATGCAGCTCGCGCCAGTCGGCGTAGTTGCCGGAGACTGCTACGTGGAACACCCACTGCCGTCGTTCTTCTTCGGGTTCGATCAGGCCCTGCTCTTTGAGCGGCATCATGTAGGCCTGCATCCACGCAATTTGTTCGCGGGTCATGCCCCGGCGTTGAATGTCCACGGTAATGCCGGCCAGGTGAGACGACGCCGTCTCGCCCTTCTCCGGTGCCGCGTTGCGGTTATGGCGGCGTAGCTTCTTCTGTACCTGCACCGTGCGCACCGCGGAATTCACCTGGATCTGATTGTGAAACTCGTTGTAATAGGCTCCGCTCAAGTCTTGCAGAAAATCACGCGTCCACGGCCGGCAATAGCGGCGGTCAGGATCGAGCGTGGGATCGATGCGCAGCGTTTCCCCTTCGGGAAGCGAAACCAGATCGCCACTCGCAACCAGTCGATCAAGTTCAGCCTGGTTCTGAATGCGCGGCAACTCTAGCCGGTCGATCTCCGCATTCTGCCGTAACAGGGAATCGCGGGAAGGGCGAAACACCGGGTTCCAGCGCGTGCGGCGCAGATGCAACTTGTGCTTGCGAGGGGCCGATTGCGCGGGCACGTACTGATGCAATCCGAAGGCTTGGACACACAACGCCAACGTCACAAGTCCGGCCAGAACGACGTTTTGTATTCTCGTTCTCACGAAGCGGCTCAATTTCTCAAACTTGCTGTATGGCTGGGTAGGCGCTCATTCTAGCGCACCCGCCACACCGACTGTCTACGAAATATGCAGTCTGGTTACCAAAGAGTTGCCCGGACCTGAGGTTACTGTGGTTACTTCACAGCCCCGATACAAGCACTCACTCTCTATGTGGAGCAGATGGGGTGCCGTTCCCCAAGCCGAGCCATCCATGACAAGTTGCTGGATCGCAAGGGTTGGAGTCTCTCACAAACGGATAGGGAAGCGCCAACGGTACAAAAAGTGGCGCTCTCACTTGCGGAAAAGGTCACCGATGGCTTGTTTCATCACTGCGCCGCCGACCTCGGAAATCGAGCGCGTCAGGGGGATGTCCTTAGGACAGGCTTCCACGCAATTCTGCGCGTAGCCGCATTCCTGGATGCCGCCATCGCCCATCAATGCCGCCAGTCGCTCGCGTTCCAGCGCTGCGCCGGTGGGATGCGTATTGAAGAGCCGGACCTGAGCAATGGTTGCCGCACCCACAAAGCCGGTTTCATCGTTGAACTGAGGGCAAACTTCCATGCAGCAGCAGCAAGAAATACAACGCGACAATGGATAGGCAGCTTCCTGCTGTTCCGCGGTCATGCGCGGCCCGGGGCCAAGGTCGTAAGTCCCATCGATCGGGACCCACGCCTTCACTGCCTTCAGGTTCTCGAAAAGCACCTGGCGATCAACTGCCAGATCACGCACTACGGGAAACTTTGAAAACGGCTCCAGCCGGATGGGCTGATCGAGCTTGTCCACCAGCGCCGAACATGCCATGCGCGCGCGTCCATTGATGAGCATGGCGCACGAGCCGCATACTTCCTCCAGACAATTCGAATCGTAGGTGATCGGCGTAGTGGGCTTGCCGTCGCGGGTGACCGGGTTGGCCGCGATGTCCATCAGACAGGAGATCACATTCATCCCCGGCTTATGGGAGAGATCGAATTCCTCCCACCGCGGCTTGTCAGCGGGAGTCGCTTGCCGCTTGATCTTGATGACGACGCTGTTGGCCATTGGCTCTTAGCCCTTAGCTCCTGTTTTCAAAGCCCGACGCTTTCCTCTGTGTTCCCTGTGCCCTCTGTGGTAAAAGCTTTTCAATATTTCCTTGCCCGCGGCGGAATCAACGAAATATCCACCGGTTCGAACTCAAATTTCGGCTCATCCGCATCCGGAGCGAAATATGCTTTCGTGGTCTTCAGCCAGTTCTTGTCGTCGCGTTCCGGGAAGTCGGGTTTGTAGTGCGCCCCGCGCGATTCATCCCGCATCGCTGCTCCCTGCGCGATCACCCGCGAGAGTTGCAGCATGTTGTAAAGCTGCCGCGTAAACACCACGCTGGTGTTGGCCCACTGCGAACGGTCACTCAAATTGATCCGCCGGAAACGCTCCAGAAGCTCGCACAGCTTGGCATCAGTCTCTTTTAGATTCTTGTTGTAGCGGATCACCGTGCAGTCCCTGGTCATCAGTTCGCCCAGTTCGCGCCACAAGCGGAACGGGTTCTCTTTCCCTTCGGACTTCATCAGCATCGCGTTGTTTTCTTCCTGCTGCTTGCGCTCAGTGTCAAAGTACCCGTTTCCCGCCGCGGCTTTCTGGTTGCGCGCATACTGCACCGCCGCCGGCCCAGCGATGAACCCACCATAGATGCACGACACCAGCGAATTCGCGCCCAGACGGTTAGCCCCGTGGTACTGATACTCACATTCGCCGGCAGCGTAAATGCCCGAAATGTTCGTGGCCTGGTTAAAGTCTACCCACAGTCCGCCCATGGTGTAGTGCATTCCGGGAAATATCTTCATGGGCGTGTCGCGCGGGTCGTCTCCGACGAACTTCTCGTAGATTTCCAGAATCCCTTCCAGCTTGCGGTCGAGAATCTTGCGATCAATGTGCGTGAGGTCGAGGTACACCATCGGCTTGCCATCGATCCCGAGGTTGTGTTCAAACACAACTTTGAAGATCGCACGTGTCGCCACATCGCGCGGCACCAGGTTGCCGTACTTTGGGTACCACTCCTCGAGGAAGTACCACCGCTCACTCTGAGGAATGGATTTGGGATCGCGCTTGTCGCCCGGCGTCTTCGGCACCCAGACCCGTCCGCCCTCGCCGCGCGCCGACTCCGACATCAACCGCAATTTATCTTCGCCGGGAATACACGTGGGATGAACTTGAATGAACTCACCGTTGGCGTAAAAGCATCCCTGCTGATACAAAGCCGACTGTGCGGATCCCGTGCACACCACCGAATTCGTGGATTTACCAAAGATCGCACCATTACCGCCGGTAGCAATGATGATGGCGTCGGAAGGGAACGTTCGCACTTCCATCGACCGCAAATCCATGGCACAGATGCCGCGGCAAATCTTGTTTCCGTCGAGCACCGCCGACAAAAACTCCCAATGCTCGTACTTCTTGACCTTGCCCTCGGACTCATACCGCCGCACCTGCTCATCGAGGGCATAAAGGAGTTGCTGGCCGGTGGTCGCTCCGGCAAAGGCCGTGCGGTTATATAAAGTTCCACCGAATCGCCGGAAATCGAGCAAGCCTTCGGGAGTGCGATTGAAGGGCACGCCCATGCGGTCGAGAAGATCAATGATGCCGGGCGCGGCCTCGCACATGGCCTTGACCGGAGGCTGGTTGGCCAGGAAATCGCCACCATAAATCGTGTCGTCAAAATGCTTCCAGGTAGAGTCGCCTTCGCCCTTCAGATTTTTCGCCGCGTTGATTCCACCCTGCGCGCACACCGAATGCGACCGCTTCACCGGAACAATGGAGAACAGGTCCACCTGTCCGCCCATTTCCGCGATTTTGATCACCGCGGCCAGTCCTGCCAGCCCGCCACCAATCACCGTGATTTTAGGGGTCGTCGCCATCTTGCTTTCTTAATGATTAGACATTGTCATCTGCATCGCGCTACCCGGTTCCGTCGGTGTACTCAAGAACGAATACATAGTCACCGCACCGACTCCCACAAACAACAATCCGATCGCCAGGCAGACATACCCAAACCGACGCCGCGCCTTATCCCCAACCGTGATGCCCCACTTGGCCGCAAACAGCCAGATCCCATACGCGAAATGCCACGAGGCGCACAAAATCCCCACTGCATAAAATGCCACCGCCCAGGGACTCTGAAACTCCGCTTGCACCTTGCCAAAGGCCGCATCCGGATGGCTCAGCAAGTGAATGCCGGTGAAGCGCAGGTGCCAGGTATGCCACACCATGTAAAAGAATGCGATTGCGCCAGTCCAGCGCTGCGCGTTGTACATCCAGTTGCCCGCCCACGGATATTTGGCAACATTACTCTCGCCGCGATACCAGATGTAAAAACCATAAAGCGCGTGGTACAGAATCGGCAACCAGATCCCGAACAGCTCCAGCCCAACCACAAATGGGAAGCTGCTCAGAAACTCGACTTGTTTGGCATAGGCGGCTGGACCGCGAGTGGCAAAGGCATTGGAAACAAAATGCTCGACTAGGAATGCGCCAACCGGAACGATGCCGCTAAGCGAATGCAGTCGCCGCAAGAAGAAGGAATAACCCTGGCCCGCCCGCAAAGGTGCTACGCCTCCCCGCATCTCGAGTGGAGAGGCGGGTCTAGCCGTCGATGCCACGAACGCTCCTATGAGTGCGATGAGATTAAGATAACTTTTTATTATCTTGTCACAAGAGAAGGGAAGTCAAGGAAGGGACGGAAAGAGGTAGGGTGTTTGGTTCCCGCGTGATCCTTTGTGTCCTCTGTGGTTAAAGGGTTTCGCGGTTTCTCGCTTATCCCCCCGCAATCGCCCCGATGACGATAAACGGCTCTTTCCCCGAAACGACGGCCTCCGGCAGCAGCGCATCCGGCGATTCATGCGACAGATCCTCCTCGCAAGCGAAGAACCGCAGAAACGGACGGCGTTGCAGTGTGACGTGATCTCGGATGGTCCCGCGCAGCATGGGATAGCGGACCTCGAGCGCGTCGAGCAGCGAGCGCTGCGTAACCGCACCCTCGACTTCAAGTTCCACGTCGCCCTGAACATGCGCCAGCGTCCGCAGATGTGGTGGAAGCAGGATTCTGATCATGACAGTCGCGCCTTACTCTAGCACCGTTAGAAGCGGGAATGCGATTGACCGCAGCCTTGCGAGCGCTCCAGACGGCTCACCGGCCTTTCACATATCACGTTGCTTAAATAATGCCAAATCCGTATCCCAATGGCGTTTTCATCGGAATTTAACTGACCCGTCACCTTCCCGTTACCGTTGAACAGATAGGCTCCTAACGGCGCACCGAACTCCGGCGCCCATGGAGAAATTCAATGAAATCCCCAAGCATTTTGCGACTCATTTTGGTTTGTGGTGCTCTCCTGAGCGGTCTAGCCGCGTCGGGACAAGTTGTAGCATCGGCTCCTTACACGGTTTCGGTCTTCGCCACCAGCATTCCCAACGTCGACTTTGACCCCGATTCGATCGCCATACTGGATGGACATGTCTTTGTCGGTTACGGCGACGGTGTAGCCCCCGATGGCTCCGACGGCAAGAGCAGCACAATTGTTGAGTACAAGCCAAACGGTGATATGGTGACGACCTACACCGTGCTCGGTCACAACGACGGCCTGCGAGCGAATCCCAGCACCCACCTGCTATGGGCAATGCAGAATGAAGATGCCAATCCCAACCTGGTGATCATCGATCCCAAGAATGGAACCCAGACGATGTACACCTTTGGCCCCACCCCGCACGGCGGCGGCTACGACGATATCTCCTTCCGCGGCAACGACGTGTTTCTAAGCTGTTCCAATCCCTCCAATAACCCCAATAACGCCCCCGCTATCGTAAAGGCCCAAATCAGCGGAAACATGGTCAACGTGACCCCGGTGTTGAGCGGTACCGCGACTGCCATCGATATCCCGACTGATACCCCCATCGTTCTTAACCTCCAGGACCCGGACTCAATGATCTTCAACCCGCTCGGAGATCTGGTTCTCGACAGCCAGGCCGACGCTGAGTTAATCATCGTGCACCACGTCGGTTTCTTCGATCAGACCGCGTACCATCTCGCACTTACGCAGAACGGGTCAGCCGTTCAAATCGACGATACGGTCTTTGCCACTTCCAGCCACGGAGTGATTCTGGTGTCCGATCGTGACGGAGAGACTGTCTACGCCATCTCGAGAGAGCTTTTCTCCCCCAGCGCAGCCTACAGCGCGACTCCAACTGCGGTCGCTGCTCTGGATCCAGACACCGGTGTCCTCACTGACGTCGTGACCGGCATGGTAAGCCCGCACGGAATGGCTTTCATCGGCGAGAAATAAAAGCGTTGGATGGTTCAGCGGGGCGGCCGAGGATAGGGCGCCTCGCTAGGATCACCCTGCCGCGTATCACCCCAGCGTTTGCACCTCCACCGACAACACCGCCGGCAAGTCCCGCACAATAGGTGCCCAGCTATCCCCGGCATCAGGCGACACATACACCTGCCCACCGCTGGTTCCAAAATACACGCCACACTTGTCGAGCGAGTCCACAGCCATCGCGTCGCGCAACACGTTCACGTAGCAATCGCGTTGGGGCAAGCCTTTGGTCAGTGCTTCCCACTCGTTCCCTCCGGTGCGGCTGCGGAACACGCGCAGCTTCCCATCGTGCACATAGTGTTCCGAATCGCTCTTGATCGGCACCACATAAATCGTCTCCGGCTCGTGCGCATGTACATCAATCACGAACCCGAAATCGGTCGGCAAGTTCCCGCTGACTTCTTTCCAATTGTCGCCCGCATCATCCGAGCGCATCACGTCCCAGTGCTTCTGCATGAACAGTACGCCAGGACGCTTGGGGTTCATCGCCACATGGTGAACACAGTGTCCGATCTCGGCATCCTGGTCGGGGATATATTGGGACCTCAGTCCGCGATTGATCGGCTTCCAAGTCTTGCCCCCGTCGTCGGTACGAAACGCACCTGCGGCTGAGATGGCGATAAACATCCGTTGCGGATTGCTGGGATCGAGAATAATCGTGTGCAGACACATGCCGCCCGCGCCCGGCTGCCACTTGGGACCGGTGCCGTGGCCCCGCAGTCCGGAGAGTTCCTTCCAGTTCTTTCCACCATCGCTTGAGCGAAAAATCGCGGCATCTTCCACGCCGGCGTAAACCGTATCCGGATCACCCAGTGACGGCTCCAGATGCCACACCCGCTTGAACTCCCAAGGATGCTGGGTTCCGTCATACCACTGATGGGTAGTGAGCGGCTTGCCGCTTTCGGCAGTCGCGTCGTAAGCAAACTTGTTGCTTTCGCTCTTGGGCGGACCCGCAGGGGCCGTCTCACCCGCCGGGGTTCCCGGTTGATGCCAGGTCTTACCGCCGTCGTCAGAGCGCTGAATGATCTGCCCAAACCAGCCGCTCGACTGCGAAGCGTAAATGCGGTCCGGATCAACCGGCGATCCCTTGACGTGGTAAATCTCCCAGCCCGCGAAATGGGGTCCGCTAACCTCCCATTTTTCACGCTTGCCATCCGACGTCAGAACGAACGCGCCTTTGCGTGTACCCACCAGAACCCGTACTTTGCTCATTGCTTCCTCCGGTGCTGTCTGTTTGTCTGTATATCTAAAGCTCAGTGCGTTCCTGACATGACTGGAGCAGGGTTCCATCCGACCAGCGTGAGATCGCCCGGACTAGCGAACTTTCGTCCCTACACCTTCCGACACCAGCGTCCAATGCTGGCCGCCATCGGCGGATATCTCGAAACGCGTGACTTGTTTTTCCGGCGAGACGAACTCGTACACATCCCGACAGGTAAGCTTCTCCCCCTTATCACCCGGGAGCTCGTAGTTATAGTGCCAAACATTCCCGTCGATGGTTGCGACTTCTTCCAGCGTTTTGTAATTTTTGCTGATACCGAGATGCTTGTAGGTCTTCCCTGTGTCGTCATAAGTGAAGATCGAAAGATGGTCCGCTGGTTTGCCTTCCCCCGCAACTGTTTTTTCGCTCAGGTACTCGCAGACCATGTATCCCCGATCAGCCGTCCAGGAGCACACCGCGTCGAACGGCGCCGAACCGGCGTGGCTGTAGGGGGTCTCTTTGCGCTGTGCTTGTACTTTCCAATGCCCCTCCCAAATATTGATTCTGTCGTGAGGATCGGGTGTCTTTGAAACCTCCGATGTTGCCGCAGCGCTTGCCATCAGTCCAAGAGCCAGGACTGACACGATCGAACCTGCCAGCATTTTACGTCCACGCATTCGCATTGTTGACCTCCTGAAGTCTCCTGGCATGCCCAACTCTGTCGCCAGACGCCCCCACCCTCCACAATCTCCGAAGGGCGGGAGTGCCCGGCACGAACGCCCTACGCTGCTTTCGCAGTCTGCGTGCGCATCTGTTTCATAAACTCGCGCATTTTGGCGATGTGGCCCGGGGAGCGCTTTTCCATCCAGGTCTCAAAGCGCTGAGCGGCTTTTTCCAAATTGGCGAGGAATTGCTTGTTGGCCCATTGTTCCCGTCCCTCGGCGATGGTCGGCTTGATTCGTTCCCAGACGCCAAAGAATTCGCCGCTGGTTTCGAAGAACAGATCATCGTGCAGCAGGCCGTAGTTCAGCAACGCGCAGGCTTGCTCCCAATAGCTGACCACCATCATGAAGTTGGTGCCGCCATCGGTTCCGGGGGCGGTGATCCGCATCGCGTCGTTCCAGTTGTCCGCGAAGTAGTTCTTAAAGAACCAGTCGCGTGCCTGGCGCAGGCGGGCTTCGCGCCGCTGGTCAAAGACCTGTAGATGAAGTTGAGCTTGTTCGTGGGTAGGTTTCGTTTCCATGATCGTCTGTCTCCTTTAATAGTGTTTTGTATTTGATTAGAACCGTAGTCCGCCTCAATTGTGCTCGTATGCCTGCTCTAGCTTCTTGATATCAATCTTTTCCATTTGCAGCATTGCCTGCATGACCCTTTGGGACTTCTTGGCATCTTTGTCCTGCAAGAGCTTTCCTAGAACCGAGGGAATGATCTGCCAGGACAAACCATATTTGTCCTGCAGCCAGCCACACCTGTCTTTCCGTCCGCCTGCCGAAAGCCTGTCCCACAGCTCGTCGACCTCTTGTTGCGTCTCGCAATTGACGAAAAATGAGATAGCCGGTGTGAACTTGAATAGCGGGCCGCCGTTCAGGGCAAAAAACTCTTGCCCATCAAGCTTAAAGGTCGCGGACATTACTGTCCCCTTCGGCCCCGGCCCGGCTTCTCCGTAGCGTGTGATCGACCCCACTTTCGAATTCTTGAAGATGGAAACATAGAAATTCATCGCTTCTTCGGCCTGATCATCGAACCACAGGAATGGGGTGATCTTTTGCATAGACTCTCCTCCCGTTATTCTCCCGGTAGACCGGGGAGTTCCACCAGCGGGCGAATTTCGACCGTGCCTTTGCGCGCGCTGGGAATCTGCCCGGCAATGTCGATGGCCTCGTCGAGATTCTTTGCTTCGACCATGAAGTAGCCACCGAGTTGCTCGCGTGTCTCCGCGAACGGTCCATCGGTCACCAGCCGTTTGTCATTGCGGACCTGGACGCTGGTGGCCGTCGTCACCGACTGTAGCGGGTTGGCATCCAGATACTGTCCTTTCGACTTTAGGTGATGGGCAAATTGCGTCGACTCCCCGTAACACTCCTGCCGCTCGGTCTCGGTCCAGGCTTGCTCGTCGGCGTATATCAGCAACATGTATTTCATTTCTGTGCCTCCATTACTAAATCGAACGGTGAATGTGGAAATCGATCCCTTCTCTTTTTATTTTCTCCCGGCGACCTCGGCATGCAAGCGTTCCTCTCGTTCTCGCACTTCAGGGGCATACGCCAGAGCGAAGTCCTCCACCTCGAATATCTGGCGAATCTCGACTTCGACGCCTCCGTCGAATGGAGCCCGCTTGAGCCACTCAACAGCTTCCTCCAGCGACGTTGTTTGCCACAGCCAGTAACCCGCGATGAGTTCCTTGGTTTCGGCAAATGGTCCATCGATCACTGTAGTCTTACCTTCCGAAAATCGCACGCGCTTGCCCTTGGAACTCGCGTGGAGTCCGTCAGCCGCGAGCATCACCCCCGCTCGTACCAACTTTTCGTTGAACTTCCCCATTTCCGCAAGCAGTTCCTTGGTAGGTAGAACGCCTGCCTCCGAATCCTTACAGGCCTTAACAATCACCATGAATCGCATTGTTATGTCTCCTTCACTAGACAGAAGTCGTTGTTTGCGCGCTTCCATCTGTAAATCGAACGGCAGACCTCAAAATCGACACCCCTGCCAGGAAATATTTACAATCAATTATGTCTACCGACGCCGCCAGCGCCGTAGAAGCAGTCTACCGCTCCGATTGGGGCCGCATCGTCGCTGCCCTGATTACCCTCGTGGGCGATTTCGACTTGGCCGAAGAGTGTGCCCAGGAGGCCTTTACCGCCGCTGTGGATCAATGGCGGGTGTCCGGTGTCCCCGAGTTCCCGCGCGCCTGGATCATCCAGACCGCCCGTCACAAGGCCATCGATCGCATCCGGCGCAACTTGAGGTTCGAGGAAAAGCTCGAATCATACGCCGTTTCCGGGTTGGTCCGCACCGTCGAGGAGCCCGATTACGATTCGACTGAAATCCCCGATGACCGCCTTCGCCTGATCTTTACTTGTTGCCACCCCGCGCTCGCGCCCGACACCCAAGTGGCCTTGACCCTCCGCACCCTGTGCGGCCTTGAGACCGATGAGATTGCACGAGCCTTCCTGGTCCCTTCGACAACCATGGCGCAACGCCTGGTCCGCGCCAAGCGCAAGATTCGTGACGCCCGCATTCCGTACATGGTTCCCGAAACGAAGGACCTGGCGGCACGACTGGATGCGGTGTTGACCGTCATCTATCTCGTCTTCAACGAAGGCTATGCGGCCACTCGAGGCGGCCCGTTGGTGAGGACGGATCTCTGCGCTGAGGCCATCCGCTTGGGTCGCTTGGTGAGTTCGCTGATGGGCCCGCGCCCCCCAGCGGACGTGATGGCTCTGATTGCCCTCATGCTGCTGCACGACGCGCGCCGCGACGCCCGAATCGACGACGCTGGGGATCTAGTCATCCTCGAAGCGCAGGATCGCAGCCGCTGGAATCAAGCCCAGATTGCCGAGGCGTTGCCGCTGGTGACCGAAGCGTTCCGCAGTGGGCCCAGTCCGTTCGCTTTGCAGGCAGCAATTGCCGCTGCCCATTGTCAGGCGGTGCGCGCCGAAGATACAGACTGGCCCCAGATCGTTCGCCTCTATGATGTTCTCGAGGGTGTGCAGCCTTCTCCCATCGTATCGCTGAATCGCGCCGTCGCCGTGGCGATGGCGGAAAGCCCTCAAACCGGGCTTGCATTGGTGGATGCGATTGCCGCCGGCAACGATCTGGACAACTACCATTTACTGCACGCCGTCCGCGCCGATTTGTTACGCCGCGTGGGATCCTCCGCGGAAGCCGCCAAGAGCTACGAGCGCGCGCTTGCGCTCGTGACCAACGACAGCGAACGCCGGTTTCTCGAGCGGCGCCTGCGCGAAGTCCAACCGCCGGCTGCGTGAGCTGGTCAAATGTCGGGTTCCACTGGTGATTGCTGCGTGGGACGTCCGCCGCGAGTGACCGCTACCCTCGTCCCGCCCATTCCAAGAATTTTCGGAATGCTGCCCCGCGATGGCTGTACCCGGCCTTTTCTTCCGCACTCAACTCCGCGAACGTCTTCTGAATCTCCGGAAAAAAGAAAAGCGGATCGTAGCCGAAGCCATTCGATCCTCGCCGCGCATCCAGAATTATCCCCTCAGCCTGGCCGCGAAACACTTCCAGGGTCTGCCCATCCCGCGCCGCCGCGATGACACAAACAAACCGCGCCGACCGCTTTTCCGGCGGAACGCGCTTCAATTCGCGTAGTAGTCGAGCATTGTTGGCTGCGTCGTCGCAGTTAATGCCCGCCAGATGAGGCGCCTCCGCAGCATAGCGTGCGGAATGCACTCCGGGAGCGCCGCCGAGGGCATCCACCTCCAGCCCCGAGTCGTCCGCCAGCACAATCTCTCCCGCCACATACCCGCTGTAGGTTTCGGCCTTCTTGCGCGCGTTTGCCTCGAAAGTAAGGCCGTCTTCGACCGCTGGGGGCAGGGAAGCGAAGCCGGGTATCGGCGCAATTTCCACACCCAACGCTGCCGCTGCCCCGGCGAAGTCCCTTAGTTTCCCCGGATTAGAAGTCGCAATCAGAACCCGCTGCACGCCCGCATTTCCCCCGTGTTCCGGAGCCTGCCCTGAGCCAAGTCGAAGGGTGACCTCTGGGGTTTAGGTGTTTCTAAACCGGCTCGGCCCTGTGCACAAATTCTCCGCGATTTTACAGGAAATTAACCTCCCTGAAACCTGGCTGTTGCTTCCACTCACTAGACTTTGAGCATTCGAGGTGGAATAAACCCGGCGCTACAGGGGCCTGCACGAGAGACGGCGTGCAGGCCCCTCACCGCTTTGTGGCTCTTTCAAATGCCACTCGCATTCAGCAGGCTGAGCTACTCAAAATGTAGGAGTAAGACGATCTTAGGCGGGCGCTACTTCTTCTGAATTTCGCTGCTGGCGAAGTGCCTGCAAGAATTCTTCCTGGCTAAGCGACTCGTGTCCGCGCAGCAGTTCGAGCAACGGATCGTCCAGTTCCTCAGCCTCAGAATTAGACGGCTCATGGTCGTCCCCGGTCGTCAGGACCAGTGGACTAATCAGCAGCTCGGGAAGAGTTCCCGGCCGGCTGCTGAGAAATCCTATGAAACTTGTGACTTGGGCGCGTTCGTCTGCGGTGCGCGCCGAGAACTCAATGCCCATGCCGAATCCGGGATGCATGACCCGCACCGTGCCTTCGGCCTGCGCTTCCATGCCTTGCGCCCGCAAAGAAAGCGTAATGCCCGCCCGCTCCGGAAAGGGCGACTCGGTTTCCACGTAACACCCGCCCACGCTCAGGTCGCTCAGCTTGCACTGCGTTACCGGCTCCGGATCGGGTGGTGGAGGTTCGGGCGCGTTCGCCGCAACCCAGTTTTGCAGGGTTGTCCGCAAGGTCGTGGGAAGATTCACAAAATGCACCCCTGCCTGCCCGTTAGGATTCGCCCACGCAACCTCGCCGCGAGCCTCAATCTCTTTTCCGTCGGGAAGACTGAACTTCACTTGGATGGCCGCCGCCGCCCGCACCGGTTGCGCCGCCAGCAGGTCCAGTCCGTCCTCGCTCAAGTCCAGCAGGATGCCTTCCGTCTCCGGATCGTCCTCAACCTTCAATAGCACCGGAACCTGCACCGGAACCCGGAAAGACGAACGGCGTTCGCGCTTCAGCATTACTGTCGCGGCCCTCAGGCCGGCTTCTGCCTGCTCAATAGAAAATGGTTTGTAGAGCACGAAATTCGCGCCCTTGCCGAACACATTGCGCAGTTTCGATTTGTCGCTCAGCAAGGCCACGCTTACTACGTGGTTCCTCGGGGCCGATTGCAAGACAGTCTGCAGAACCAGCTCGGCGCTGTGGGGGTCATCGAAGTCAACAATGACCGCATCGAAATGCTGTTCCGTGAGCTGGCAGATTCCTTCCGAATATCCGCAACGCACCGCTTCCACTCCCAACCCGGACAGTACTCCGGTCAGAGTGGAGGCGGACTCATCGTCTTTGGAAACCAGAAGTGCTTGGAACGTCATAGGCCGCTCGTAACGGCGCCGCCCGAATGCCTATTCCTAGGGCCAGCGCGGCGAACTGCTGCGGGGCTTACCGGCAGCGCTTCCCGCGCCGGCGGCTGCGGCTTTCGCTTGTGGCTGCTCATCCATTTCGGACAGCACCGCGCTATCGTCGTCGTCATTCTCGGCGAGCAAAGGGGCCACTTCTCGCAGCTTCTCCGCCGCCTGCTGCAACATCTCAATCTGCTTTCCCAACTGGGCGAACTTGGCCTGCTTCCGCCGCAGTACCTCATGGATGTCCTTCATACGACCCCCTCTGGCGAATTTACGGTCGCTTCCGCCTAGGGTCAATCGCATTCGCCCGCGCAGCAATTACCAGAGTAACCCGGTGTTCCGGCGTCTTCTGATCGCGGAAATTGCCGAACGACTGCGATTCGCACAACTCTCTGCCCCCCCATCGTTCCGATCATAAGATTGCCCCAACTCTCCTGAATTCTGTGGTGTGTCGTGGGTGTCATGAGCAACGCTATCCGGCAAACCCAATGCGTTTTACCCCTCTTGATCTCGTATCTTAGGCTGCATCAGGCACTTATGGGTTCGCTTCAGATGGCCAAGTGGTGCCATGGGGTGGCACGAACGTGGGATTTACACTTCCGCAAGAAACTAATAAGTTGTCCGTGAGCAGTTCTGGGGGAGGGCTGTTCGGGCGTCCCGTAACTCGAAAGAGTTCGGGGCGCTTCTTATTTGGAGCCCCGTTTTCCGAATGTGTTCTCTCGTCGCTGACGACGTCTCCCCAATCCGGGTTTCTCTGCGCCCTCTGCGATTTAAGACTTTGGTGTTTGCCCGGCGACTTCCTGCCCCTGCCTTTACACCCGCAACGCAATCATGTTCTAGTTCTTGCGACACTTTTATCTCCACGGAGCTCCCGTTTGAAGCCCAAGGACCTGCTGATTCTTCTGCTCCTGACGATTGGAGCACTCCTGATTCATGGCTACCACCCTTGGGCTGAGGACTCCGAACTATACGTTCCCGGAGTCGAGAAGACTCTCCACACCGAACTCTTTCCATACAACGCGCAGTTCTTCGAGACTCACGCCGGTTCAACCATTTTCCCAAACTTCGTCGCAGCCTCGGTGCGGCTGAGCCATCTCCCGCTCAGCGTTGTGCTTTTCGTTTTGCATGTAGTTTCCATCTATTTATTCTTGCTGGCCTGCTGGCAACTCATCAGCCGATGCTTTCCCGCACCCAAAGCCCGATGGACTGGGGTCACCCTGATCGCCGCACTCTTGACTCTGCCAGTAGCCGGGACTGCTTTATACATCCTCGATCAATACCTCAACCCGCGAAACCTGGCCGCATTCGCCGCCATATTTGGCATCGTGAAAGTGATCGACAAGAAATACCTCCAGGCCGGATTGTTTCTCATCCTCGCGGCCGCCATTCATCCCTTCATGACGGTGTTTGCTTTCTCCTACTGCGTTCTGCTGCTGGCTGCCGAATATACGGATTCACACTTCGCCGCCATCGCCTGTCTGCTGCCGTTCGGCCTTTCGCTCGACCCGCCGTCTGCCGCCTATCATCAAGCCGCGCTGACCCACGGGTTTCACTACATCACACGCTGGACTTGGTACGAATGGCTGGGGATGCTGGCGCCCATCCTTATCTTGTGGTGCTTCAGCCGTCTGGCGCGCTCAAAACAGCTGCGAAACCTCGATCTTCTGTGCCGCGCTTTGGTCATCTACGAGCTAATCTACCTGCCTCCCGCCCTGGTGCTCTCGACAGTCCCACGCTTCGAAGCCCTGGCCCGCCTTCAGCCCATGCGATCTTTGTGGCTGCTCTACGTTCTGATGTTCCTCTTCCTCGGCGGATTCCTCGGTGAACATTTCCTGAAGAACAAAGCGTCGCGATGGCTCGCCCTCTTTGTTCCCCTGTGTGCGGGCATGTTCCTGGCCCAGCGTGCCCTTTTTCCTGCCAGTCAGCACATCGAATGGCCGTGGGCGGCGCCAACCAATCCATGGTCGCAAGCTTTTCTCTGGGCCCGCGATCACTCGCCCGCCGATGCGATTTTTGCCCTCGATCCTGAAGTCCTGAAGCTACCCGGTGAGGACGAACAGGGTTTTCGCGCCACCGCCCAGCGCAGCCGCCTTGCCGATCGCACCAGCGACGCTGGCGCCGTCTCCATGTTCCCGGGGTTGGCGGATGAGTGGCTGCGTCAAATCCAGGCCCAAACTGGGTGGAAAGATTTTCAACTCCAGGACTTTCGCGAGCTACATCAAGAATTAGGTGTCAACTGGATAATCTTACAGTCGCCCGGCGTGCCCGGATTGGATTGCCCCTACCGTAACGCGGCAGTTTTGGTTTGCCGTTTGTGAGCACGACAAACCGCGCCAAATCGGGTTCGAATTGGTAGAATACCGGCATACAAAAACCAAAGGGTTCGAAACGTCATCTTAATCGGGAAGGTTCCTGGGATGGCTTTCAGGTCGAGTTGCTGTCTCAATTCCAAAAGTAGCTGATAAACTTGAAGAGATTGCCAAATATTCAGGAGACGAGTGGAAAACCTTGGGGCTCCATTCGCTCAACCCGGCAATCCTAAAAGGATCCGTGCTAATGGCATGTGCGCAAGCCGTAGAGGAAATTGCCCCCTTGTTCGACTACCCTAGATGGAATTCACAATTAGCTGAACTATCCAGGCAGTACGCAGAAAACAGTCCCTTGCCCCACGTTTTTCTTGGGGACTTCCTCGACGCCGGTGTCGCTGGCGCGATTGCCCAGGAGTTTCCCCGCGCCCACACCGAAGCCTGGACCCAGTACAAACACCACAACGAAAACAAACTTGGCATGGCCAAGCGGGAACTCTTCCCACCCCGCCTGGGAAGCCTAACCGACGAACTCAACTCCCCCCGCTTCGTCGCCTGGCTGTCCCAACTGACTGGCATACCGAACCTGATTGCCGATCCCAGCCTCGAAGGCGGCGGATTGCATCAATCAAGCCGCGGAGGCTTCCTTAATCTCCACACCGATTTTTCCCATCACCACTACCACAAGAACTGGCGCCGGCGAGTCAACATTATTCTTTATTTGAATGAAGCCTGGCAGTCGGCCTGGGGAGGAGCCATTGAGTTCTGGGATTCCGGCATGAAGCAATGCTTCTCCAAGTATCCTCCCCGGCTCAATCACGCCGTGATCTTCAATACCGATGACCGCTGCTTCCACGGTTTCCCCGAGCCGCTCACCTGTCCGGAAGGCGAGACTCGCAAGAGCCTGGCCTTCTACTACTACACCGTCGAGCAGGACTCGAAAGTCGCGCCGCGATCTACCAACTATCGCGCCCGGCCGACTGACAGCGTGGCTGAATCGGCCATGATCTGGCTCGATAAAACGGCCGTCGACCTCTATTCCCGCGCCAAAGCCCGCTTCGGGTTTTCCGACGCATGGGCCAGCAAGGTCCTCGGCGTCATCTCACGAAAAAAGTAGTCGGACACTCTGTCCTTCAATTCATCTATCCCCACCACCGACCGGAGAAGAAAGACCACAGGCTTGTTCCCGTTTTCGTAACAAACTCATTCTCTTTTCCCCCCGATCCGCGAATTGGTGTATATAGCTGCGTCTACGCCGGTTTGTGTCCCCGCAAGCCGGTCGTAGTCAACCTTTCCAGGGAGGGAAAACACATGAAAACAGCCATTTTGTCATTGACATGCGGGGATTTGTCGGATAACGTTTGCTTCCGTAATACGCGGCCCCGTTCGAATCTGTGCGCTGTGGAGTCGCCCACGATGTTCCGCTTCGTCCGTTTGCTCTCTCTGTTGCTCTTGGCCGGCTCTCAGGTGTTGCTCTCTGTCGTTGCCGGGACCGCCATTTTCGCTGCAGGCCAGACCCACGCCACTGGGGCCATCTCTGGCGGCTCTGGCGTATTGTCTTGTTCGCCCGCTCCTTGCGTGCTGCCCCCCGTGGAAGGGTCGTCCGGCGGCTTCGATGCGCCCGTCGTTGCAAACCCGGCAAACCCACAGGATCTTATCGTGGGGAGCGACAACCTCGACTGC
>Ga0070765_100000459_pt1 | contig 24648 bp, 22 predicted proteins | sample HubBroMetageWFT5_FD_71516 | JGI IMG/M metagenome (GOLD analysis project Ga0070765, IMG submission 71516) | Warmed and freeze-thawed soil microbial communities from the Hubbard Brook experimental Forest, New Hampshire - Hubbard Brook CCASE Soil... | ecosystem: Environmental > Terrestrial > Soil... | reverse complement strand
GATGAAATAAGCCCCGGCTATTTCGCAACGATGGGAATCCCGCTGGTGAACGGCCGCGAGTTTACTCGCGCCGATGACGAAACCGCGCCGCTAGTTGCGATCGTGAATCAACCCATGGTGAAAGAATATTGGCACGGCGAAAATCCCGTCGGGAAACGCATTCAAGTGGATGGCCGGCAGTTGCAGGTAGTCGGAGTGGCGCAAATCTCGAAGTATCGAAATTTCCTCGAAACGCCGCAAATGTTTTTCTACGTGCCCCTGCGACAAAACTTCTCGTCGCTTGTGGGATTGCAAATCAGGACGTCTCAACCCCCGCAGGCGATTTCCACCGCGGTGGCCCGCGAACTCCACGCACTCGATCCGGGGCTCGCGAACTACGCGGTAATCACGATGCGCGAGCAGGTGGACCGGACGACGGGGACACAACGCGTCGCGGTGACGCTGCTGGGAATTTTCGGTGGACTCGCCTTGGTGCTCGCTGCGATCGGATTGTATGGAGTGATGTCGTACACAGTCTCCCAGAGCACGCGTGAACTGGGGCTGCGCATGGTGCTGGGCGCCCGCGCATCGGACCTGCTGCGACTGGTGATGTCCCATGGCCTGGCGTTGACGGCCGGAGGCATTCTTCTGGGCGGCTCGGCGGCGCTGGGATTGACGCGGCTCCTCGGCTATCTCCTTTACAAAGTGGACCCGCGGGACCCGGTGGCGTTCGCGTCCGCTATCATCGTGATGGGGGTTGTTTCGACTGCCGCTTGTCTGCTGCCCGCCTGGCGCGCAGCGCGCACGGATCCGGCTCGCGCATTGCGCGGATGATTTTCCGTAGGGTGGATCTCAGAGCCGCGTTGCCATATAGCGGGCCGCTTGGACGGATCGATTCAGAAGAAAGGACTGACAATGTTTACGAGACTCCGTTCTTTCTGGCACGCGCTCTGGAAACGCTCTGAAAACGACCGCGACCTCGATGACGAAGTTCGCTTCCACGTCGAGAGCCGCGCCGAAGATTTGATCAGGACCGGCATTCCCCGCGGAGAAGCGCGACGCCGCGCCCGCCTGGAATTCGGCGCCCTCGACAAAGCCAAGGAAGCGTGTCGCGAATCCCGCCGCGTGAATTGGGCCGAAGATTTCCTCAACGACGTTCGCTTCAGCTTTCGCGTGTTGCGCAAGTCTGCAGGATTCACCACTGTCGCGGTCCTCACGCTTTCATTGGGAATTTGCGCGAGCGTCGCAATCTTCGCTTTCGTGGATGCCGCTCTCATCAAGCCGCTTCCTTACCGCGATCCGAATCGCCTGGTCGCCGTCTACGAACGACACACGATGATTCCGCACTCGAATCTCTCCTACCTCGATTACCTAGATTGGAAACGCCTGAACACTTCATTCGCCTCGTTCGACGTCTGGAACACCACTGGCTTCCTGCTGACGACGCCGAGCGGCGCCGAAGCAGTATCCGGCGTTCGCGTCACCGCGGATTTCTTCCGCACGCTCGGGGTATCGCCCGCCCTCGGACGCGATTTCGCGCCTGGCGATGATCAGCCCAGCGCCGCGAAGTATGTGCTGCTCACCTACCCTGCGTGGCAGAAGCGATTCGGTGGAAACAGCGATGCACTGGGGCGCACAGTTCTGCTGAGCGGAGATGCCTACACGATCATCGGAGTGCTTCCACGCGACTTTCAATTCGCTCTGCGCGGCATCGCGGAATTCTGGACCACGCTTCGGCCAGACAGATCGTGCGAGCAGCGCCGCAGTTGCCACGACATTTTCGGCGTGGCGCGCCTGAAGGACGGTGTCTCGGCTCCGGCCGCTCTTGCGGAATTAGCATCCATTGCCAAGCAACTCGAAAATGCTTATCCCGATTCGAATCGCGGCCAGGGGGCGGCGATTATTCCGTTCAGCGAAGCGGTGGTCGGAAACGTCCGCCCGATTTTACTTTTGCTGCTAACGGGCGCGGGGCTTCTGCTGCTCATCGCATGCCTCAACGTAGCCGGCCTGCTGCTTTCGCGTTCCGTCAGCCGCAGCCGCGAATTCGCGATTCGCACCGCGCTGGGGGCGACATCCTCGCGGCTCATCCGGCAATTCACTACCGAGGGGCTCGTCCTCGTCATTTCCAGCGCGGGAATTGGCATTCTGGTTGGCGCGTGGACGATTCGCGCGCTCTTCGCCCTGATTCCGAAAGATATGATGATCAACATGCCGTATCTGCAGGGCGTCGGCCTGAATTTTCGGGTCCTCACATTTGTAATCGGAGTCTCCGCGCTGGCTTTGGGGGTATTTGCGCTGGTTCCGCTGTCGCGGGCCTCTCGATCAGATTTGGGAGACGGCTTTGCGGAAGGAAACCGCTTCGCTTCTTCCGCGAATTGGCGCCGCTTTGGCTCGCATTTCGTGGTCGTCGAATTGGCACTTGCGATGGTGTTGTTGGTTGGCGCGGGACTCCTCGCCAAGAGCCTATATCGCATGCTTCGAGTTGACCTTGGATTTCAGCCCGATCACCTGGCGAGCCTTACCCTTGATGCTGATAGCCCACGTTACGGCACCGCACCACAAATGCTCGCGTTGATCCGCGAAGTCAATCGCCGCGCCGGGAGTATTCCCGGCGTTGAATCCGTGGGCCTCGCCACCGATTTGGTCCTGAATGGCAACGGGGACACCACGCAATTCCGCATCGTGGATCGCCCGTATCACGGCGAACACAACGACGCGAATGAACGCCAGGTCAGCCCAGCCTATTTCGCTACTCTTCACGCGCGAATTCTTCGCGGCCGGACGTTTGCGGAAAACGAGGACGCGTCGAAGCGGCGCGTTTGCATCATCAACCAAACGCTCGCCAGCAAATACTTCGGCAGCGAAGATCCTACGGGCAAAGTGATCGGCGACAATATTTTGTCGCCAGACTCCATTGAAGAAATCATTGGAGTGGTTGACGACATACACGAGGGCCGCCTTGACGAACAGACATGGCCCGCGATTTACGAGTCGATCTACCAAGACCCCAACACGTATTATTCCGTCGTCGTCCGCGCGTCGCAGGACCCTGCATCCGTCCTTCCGGCGCTCGACCGCACCATTCGCGAGATCTCGCCCGACATCGGCACGAAGTACCAGGATACGATGGAGTCTCGCATCGAGGATTCGCCGTCCACCTATCTTCATCGCTCCTCGGCTCGGCTCGTCACCGGGTTTGCTGCCGTGGCATTGTTGCTCGGCGTCATCGGGCTATACGGAGTAATTGCGTACTCCGTGAACCAGCGGACGCGCGAAATCGGGATTCGCATTGCGCTCGGGGCGCAGCGTCGCGCGGTCTATCAACTGATTCTTAGAGAAGCCGGCCGGCTGACGGCGTTCGGCATCATCGCGGGAATCGCATGTTCCGCGGCAGCGTCGGCACTCCTCCGGACGATTCTGTTTGGCACCAGCGCCTGGGACGTGCCCACTTTCGCTGCCGTGACTGCGACTCTCGCTGTCGCGTCGTTGCTCGCGAGTTACGTCCCGGCGCGGCGCGCCACGCGGGTTGACCCCGTGATCGCGCTGCGCCACGAGTAACGCGCTAGAAAATGAAATGAGTTGCGTGTAATGAGTGGTTTGATACTCTGCAAGAACTTTAGATCGCCCAATGCCGATATTCCTTTAATCGTCGGGGGCCGAACATGAAAAGACTGCTTTCGCTTCTGGCACTAGCTGCGTTGGCAACGGGAATTTTTGTGGGCCGCGCGCAATCACAAGCGAAGCCGACGAGCATTGACAAACTCAAGCCGCTCGCCGGCGGGTGGTCGGCCACGATGCCCACCGGCGAATCCTTCACCACGCAGATTCGCGTTGTCTCCAGCGGAACAGCAATCGAGGAAACATTTCAGGGCGGCGGCCACGACGAAATGGTTACGATGTACTCGCCCGACGGAAACAAGATTGCGATGACCCACTACTGCTCGATGGGGAACCAACCGCACATGGAGACCCAGGCGGTTTCTGCCGGCACCGCAATTTTCGACTTCTCGTTCACCGGCGCCGCAAACCTGGCGTCTGCGGGCGAGCCACACATGCACCACATGGTGATGCGCATCACCGACGTGAACCACTTTTCGGAATCCTGGACGATGCAAGCCAACGGAAAACAGCAGGTGGAGACGTTTCAATTCACGCGGAATAAAGGGTAGCTGAGCTTTTGCCAGCGGCTAGCCGCCGCCGACGAAGTGCACGATCTCGAAGGCGTCGCCATCTTGCACCTGCGTGACGTTCCACTGCGCGCGCGGAAGAATTTGCAGATTTCGTTCCAGGGCAACGCGCTCCCGGGTCATATTCAGGTGATCGAGCAGGGCCGCGACGGACATCCCCTCCGGAATTTCGCGCCGCTCGCCATTGATCGTAACGTTCATGGCGAGGTGCCCGGCGGCGGGGCCGATTTTGCCCGCGAGCGCATCGTAAAGCGAATTTCGTCCTTGCCAATATCTGTCATCGCTTGAATCAAAAGCGTCAAATCGCCTTTGCCCAGCGGCGGCAAAGGAAACTCGATTCGCGCGCGTCCCAGTTCATCCGCAACTCCCGCGTTGCGCGTGGGCTGCAGCGCTCCTTCAATCACAGCCTCGACTTTCGCGCCAACTACCGGCTGGCGATCCGCGCGTCGCGCCACTTCCACGTCGAGCGAAACAGTACCGCCCGCGAGCCAGGAGGTGGGATTCATGAGCTGGACCTGAATTCCCGCGGCAAGGCTCGATTGCTCGACCGCAGCGGCAAGTTCGGCGTCGAGTAGACCAGCGCGCAGATCCTCAATCACGCCGCGGTGCTGCTCCCCTACACGGGTGGCCAGCATTTCGGGCGTAAATTCGTCCGCAGTTTTAAATTGGGAATAATCCAGGGATCGCCGGTGGAGCACTCTTCCACTTTGGTACACCGCTGTGTCAATCACGGGGTGAATCGGGCCGCGGTCTTCCGTCTGCACATGGTAGACGCGATCGCCCACCCGCACGTCCGTATTGAACCCGGAGCTCATTGGAGGGATGTTTCCCTCCGTGAAGATCGCACCGAGCTGCCCGCAGGCCAAAAAAATACTTGTGAGTTCATTTGACCGAATCGCACTCTGGCCGTTATTATACCAGCGCAACGAAAATGAACAGCAACTACCTCGACAACTACGGCCCGCTCCTGCTGATGTTCATTCTGGCGGCGGGGCTTGCGGGTGCACTCATCACGCTCTCCACCATTGTGGGGCGCCACAAACGTTCACGCGAGAAAGACATGCCTTACGAATGCGGGATCGCCCCCACGGGCGACGCGCGGCAGCCGTTTTCGGTGCATTACTACATTCCCGCACTGCTGTTTATCCTGTTCGATATCGAAGCGATTTTTCTGTATCCATGGGCGCTTGTTTATGCGAGTGACCTGAAAGTGTTTGGCTTTGTGGAGATGTTGCTCTACATTATCATCCTGCTGGTCGGGTACATTTTCCTTTGGAAGAAGGGCGCGCTCGACTGGCAGTAATCGCCCCCTCCGGAACCGGACTGAAACGAGTGGCTTCACAGGAAAACGCCAAAAATCCCGTTGTGCAGAAGTTGCGCGAATGGGACGCGCAGGCCGTCGCCGAAGTGATTGAATTCAGAGGCGAAACGACGGTGGTCGTCCCAAAAGAACATCTGAAGCGCGCGGCCGAATACCTGCTTTCTGAGCCTTCGCTGCGGTTTACCTTCCTTTCCGACATTACGACGGTGGATCGCTACCCACTTGAGCCGCGATTCGAGTTGAATTACCAGCTTCTTTCGATGGATCGCAAGGAGCGCCTGCGGCTGCGCGTGAAGCTGGGTGGCAAGGACCCGGCGATTACGACGGTCACTTCCGTGTGGCCGACGGCAAATTGGCACGAACGCGAAAATTTCGATCTTTTCGGAATCCGTTTCGATGGCCATCCCAATCTGACCCGCATCGTGATGCCGGACGAATGGGAAGGCAATCCCCTGCGCAAGGATTACCCGGTTGAGGGATACCGTTAAGCCATGACCGTCACAATTGATACGCCCATCGGCGCCGCGCAAACCATGGTTCTCAATATGGGGCCGCAGCACCCCTCCACCCACGGCGTGCTGCGCGTGATCCTCGATATGGACGGCGAAATCGTGGTGAAGGCGCAGCCGGTGATCGGCTATTTGCACACCGGCATTGAAAAATCGTGCGAGTCCAAAACATATTCCCAAGTGATCACGCTGACCGACCGTATCGATTATCTCTGCCCACTTTCGAATAACCTTGGCTACTGCCTGGCGGTGGAAAAACTCCTGGGCCTTGAGGTTCCCAAACGCGCGCAATATGTGCGCGTGCTGCTGACAGAACTCACGCGCGTCGCTTCGCACCTGGTCTGGCTGGGGACGCATGCGATTGATCTTGGCGCGATGTCCGTTTTCCTCTATTGCTTCCGCGAACGCGAAGAGATTATGAAGATTTTCGAGTTCGTCTCCGGCCAGCGGATGATGACCAGTTATTTCCGCATCGGCGGACTCGCGCTCGAACCACCCACCGGCTGGCTGGACAAAGTAAAACGCGTGATTGACGCGATGCCGCACCACGTGGACGAGTACGAAACCCTGCTCACGAAGAACCGCATCTGGATGGCGCGAACAAAGGGCATCGGAATGCTGAGCAAGGAAGACGCGATCGCCATGGGCGTTTCGGGGCCCTTGCTGCGCGCCAGCGGCGTACCCTACGACGTTCGCAAGGCATTCCCTTATTCCAGTTACGAGGAATTCGATTTCGATATTCAAACCAGCGATGGCTGCGATTGCTACGCGCGGTATGTGGTCCGTGTGGCGGAAATTCGCGAGAGCCTGAAAATCATCAGGCAGGCGATGCAGAAAGTCCCTGCCGAGGGGCCAATCCGCACCGAGGCGCAGGGCATCGTGCCACCCGCGCGCGAGGAGATGAAGACCTCCATCGAGGGCCTGATCTACCACTTCAAGATTTTCACCGAGGGCTTTGCGCCACCGCCGGGCGAAGTCTATCAAGCGATTGAATCGCCGCGCGGCGAATTGGGCGTGTTTGTGGCGAGCGACGGATCGAACAAGCCGTACCGCGTAAAATTCCGAACGCCATCCTTTGTGAATCTGCAATCGTTGCCGAATCTTTGCGAAGGCCGGTTGATTGCCGACGTGGTCGCCTGCATCGGGACAACGGATATCGTCCTGGGAGAGGTGGACCGCTAGCATTTCGTGAGCGAATCCCCAGCCATGCAACTGCCGCCAGCACTAGACGCGAAATTCAAGGACCTCGTCGGGCGATACCCGGTGAAGCGCTCGGCATTGATCCCCATGATGCTGTTCGCGCAGGACCAGTTCGGCTCTCTCAGCGACGAAATACTGGATGAAATCGCCAGGCGCCTGGACCTGAACACAGTGCAGGTGACCGAAACGCTTGCCTACTACTCAATGCTTCGCCGCAAGCCCGCGGGTCGGAATCACATACAAGTCTGCACGAATATTTCCTGCATGCTGCGCGGCGGCAATGAGCTGTATGCGCACGTTCAAAAGAGGCTGGGCCTGCACAATAAAGAAGTGTCGCCTACCGGAACATTTTCCCTTGAAGAAGTGGAGTGCATGGGTGCCTGCACCGGCGCGCCCGCGATGCAGGTGAATTACGACTTCTACGAAAACCTCGATCCGGACAAAGTGGACGCGATTTTCGAGCAGTTGCAGGATGGCAAGCGACCGCGGCCCGTCCCCGTGATTTCCGGCGCGCTGCACGACCGCCATCCCAGCGAAGTCGTGGTGATCAGCCGGCTGTTCGGTGTCCCCAACTCGCACAAGATTGACGTTTACACGAAGCATGAGGGCTATCAGGCGCTCGAAAAGGCCTTGAAGCAGATGACGCCCGACCAAATTATTGACGAGATGAAAAAGTCCAGCCTGCGCGGCCGCGGCGGCGCAGGATTCCCTACGGGAATGAAATGGAGTTTCGTCCCCAAGGATTCATCGAAGCCGAAGTACGTGCTGTGCAATGCGGACGAAAGCGAGCCAGGCACTTCGAAAGACCGCCCGCTGATGGAAATGGACCCGCACCAGATGATAGAAGGAACGATCATCGCGGGGCGGGCCATCGGGTCGAATCAAGGATACATTTACGTCCGTGGCGAATACCGCTACATCCTCGACATCGTGGAAACGGCAATCGCGGAAGCCTACAGCAAGGGGTTTCTGGGCAAAAACATCATGGGAAGCGGATTCGATTTCGATCTCGCGGCGCATACCGGAGCGGGCGCGTACGAATGCGGCGAGGAATCCGCACTGATGGAATCGCTGGAAGGCAAGCGCGGTTACCCGCGCATCAAGCCTCCTTTCCCCGCCACCGTCGGGCTCTACGGCTGCCCCACAATCATCAACAACGCAGAAACACTGAGCACCGTGCCGGCCATCATCCGAAAGGGCGGCGAATGGTACGCGAGCCTTGGCGTGCCGAAAAACGGCGGGACCCGGCTCTATTCGATTTCCGGGCACGTGAATCGCCCCGGTATTTACGAGCTTCCACTGGGCTTTCCCATGCGGAAACTGATTGAGGACGTGGCGGGCGGAATTCCCGGCGGGAAGAAGTTGAAAGCCGTAATTCCAGGAGGAAGTTCGTGCCCGCTGCTTTCTGCGAACGAAATTGACGTGGCGCTCGATTATGACTCCGTAGCGAAAGCCGGCTCGATGCTTGGTTCCGGCGGCACGGTGGTGATGGACGAAGATACCTGCATGGTGGACGTGGCGCGGCGGATTATGCATTTCTACGCCCACGAATCCTGCGGATGGTGCATTCCCTGCCGCGAAGGCACGGCTTGGCTGCAGAAAATGCTCGACCGCTTCCACGAAGGCAACGGCCGCGCGGAAGATATTCCGCTGATCGACGAACTTTCAAAGAACATGCTGGGGCGAACATTTTGCGCGCTGGGCGACGCGGCGGCGCTGCCGACAATCAGCATCGTGAAAAAGTGGCGCAGTGAATTCGAGGATCATCTCCACGGGAAATGCGCGTACAAACCCGCGGAAATGATTGCGGGCGCGGATTAGCTCCCATTGCGCCATTTGAATTTTAGAGCGGCGAAAGAATTCGAATAAGGACGGGCATGGCGGAACAGAAAGCAATTTCGTTTACATTGAACGGAAAGAATGTGACCACCGCGCCGGGCACGCTGGTAATCGAAGCGGCGAAGCGGCAGGGCATCGAGGTGCCGTCGTTCTGCTATTACCCGAATTTTTCGCTGCAGGCCGCCTGCCGGATGTGCCTGGTGGAAGTGGAAAAGATGCCGAAGCTGCAGACGGCATGCACGCTGGTGGCGACCGAAGGCATGGTCGTCAAAACGGATTCCGAGCAGGTGCACGGCGCGCGCAAGAACATGCTGGAATTCCTGCTTTCGAACCATCCGCTGGATTGTCCAGTGTGCGACAAGGGCGGCGAATGCGAATTGCAGGACATGACGTTTCGCTACGGCCTGGACCACACGCGCTTCATCGAAGAAAAGCTGCACTACCCCGAGGAAAAGTGGTCGCCGCTGGTGTATTACGATGCGCCGCGCTGCATCCTCTGCTTCCGCTGCGTCCGCGTTTGCGATGAGGGCATGGACGTGAAGGCGCTCGGCGTGGGCGCGCGCGGTGTGCATTCGGCGATTATTCCAAACGAAAGCGGCGCGCTGGCCTGCGAAGAATGCGGGATGTGCATCGACATCTGCCCGGTGGGAGCGCTGACGAGCGGAACCTATCGCTATCATACACGGCCGTGGGAAATGCAATACGTCAGCGAGCCGTGCACGCATTGCTCGAACGGCTGCAAGACCACGCTCAGCGTGCGCAACAACGAAATCCTGCGCGCGAACAACCGCGACCATTCCGGCATCAACGAAGAATTTCTCTGCGGCAAAGGGCGCTTCGGCTTCGATTTCACAAGTAATCTGGAGCGCGTGCGCCAGCCGCTGGTTCGCCGCAACGGGAAGCTTGAGCCTGCAACGTGGGAAGACGCGCTTGAGGAAGTGGCGCGGCGCCTGAAACAAGTTCACAACGTGCACGGCCCCGCGGCGATCGGCGTGATTGGCTCGAACCACACGACCAACGAAGAGAGTTACCTTCTCGGCCGGTTTGCGCGCGTCACGCTGGGCACGAATAATCTCGACCACCATCGCACAGCTGACTACACGGGCCTTGCGACGGCTCTGGGCCCTCGCGTGAAAGCTGAAACGGCAACGATGGGGGACGTGCTGAAGGCAAGTGCCATCCTGCTCGTCGGCAACGACGTGACACAGCAGAATCCGCTGGTGGCTTGGCAGATTCGCACGGCGGTGCGCCTGAACAACGCGCGCCTCTACGTGATCAATGGCCGCCCGAGCAAAATTCATCGCCAGGCGAAAATTGTGGCGGAAGTCCCCAAGGGCGGCGAACGCCAGGCGATTCGCTGGCTCGCATCCGAGCAGGGCCAGTTTGACGCGAAGACGACCGAATCTCTGGTCCAGCTCAAGGCTGCGCTCGAAGCGGAATCCGACGTGGTGGTTATTTTTGGTGCGGAGATTCAAGGCTCGGCGATTCGCGACCTGGTTTCCGTGGGCGCGCGGTTTGGCGGCAAAACGCGTTATATTGCGCTTGGCGATTATGCGAATTCGCGCGGCGCGGCCGACATGGGCATTCTTCCCGACCGCCTGCCTGGTTACGCGTCGCTCGCAGACGCGACCGAGCGGAACAGATTTGCCAAGCTCTGGGGCGGCAACATTGACGCCAAGGCGGGGTTGACCGCGCGCGGCATGATGGACGCCGCGATCGCAGGAAAATTGAAGGCGCTCTACGTGATTGGCGCGAATCCGGTGAAAACGTTTGGCGTCGCGCAGCCCGATAAACTTTCCGGCCTGGAATTGCTCGTGGTGCATGACATGTTCCTGACCGAGACGGCGCAGCGCGCCGACGTGGTGCTGCCGGCCGCCTCGACCTACGAAAAAGACGGCACGATGACGAATACAGCGGGCGAAGTGCAGATGACGCACCGCGCAATTGACCCGCAAGGTCCGCGCAGCGATTTCGACCTGATTCGCATCCTTTCGCACCAGCTCGGGACGCTCGGGCTGGGCACGCCAATCAAGACGCGCACCGCGGAAGCAGCATTCGAGGAAATTCGGCAAAACGTGGCCGGGTACGATCTTTCGCTCGCAAGCCTGCTGGGTGGCAGCGCGGAACGATCGTTTGCCACCTGCAAATCGGCGGACGCGTCGCATGATGTTGCGGCGGGCACGGTTTTCTCTTCCAACGATTATTTGTTTACGAGCGGCACGCTGGGCCGTTACTGTTCCAAGCTTACTTCGACGAACGAGGCGAAGAATATACCGTGGAGTTCATCACCAACCATCCAGTCCTGGTGGCAGCGGTAGTTAAAATAGCCGTCCTGTTGTTTATTGTGATGACGGCGCTGGCATACTTGACCTGGTTTGAGAGGAAAGTCGTCGCGCGCATCCAGTCGCGATGGGGGCCGTATTACGTTGGCGCCCACGGATTGCTGCAGCCGCTGGCCGACGGCATCAAATTTCTTTTCAAGGAAGATGTAACGCCGCCGGCGGCGGACCTGGTTGTGTATTTGCTGGCGCCGTTTCTGGCGCTTTCGCTCGCGCTGACGGCGATTGCGCTGATTCCCTTCGGGCCGCCTTCGGCGCAATTTCCCAACGGGCAGTATATGTTTATCGTCTCGAACGTGGATATCGGGCTGCTGGCGCTGTTTGCCATCACGTCGATTGGTGTGTATGGCGTGGCGCTGGCGGGATGGTCGTCGAACAGCAAGTACGCTTTGCTGGGCGGGCTGCGCAGCTCCGCGCAGATGATCAGCTACGAAGTTTCGATGACGCTCTCCGTGGTGGGCGTGCTGCTGCTGGCCGGGACGCTGAATTTCAACGGGATCATCGGAGGACAGGCGGGGCACGGCTTCCTTCACTGGAACGTGATTCGTACCGGGCACGGCGCATTTCCGCAGATAATCGGCTTCCTGTGTTACATCGTGGCGGCGATTGCGGAGACGAATCGCATCCCCTTTGACTTGCCTGAAGCGGAGACCGAGCTCGTCGCCGGCTTCCACGCGGAATATTCGAGCTTCAAGTTCGCGATGTTCTTCATGGCGGAATACGCGAATATGATTACGGTCTCCTGCCTCGCGACGATCCTCTTTTTTGGCGGCTGGCTATCACCGCTTCCCGCTTCGTGGGTTTGGCAAAATTACTTGCCGGGCGTTGGCCTGATCCTGCTGGGAATTTATTGCGCCTGGGACACGATCACGGAGATGCGCGGGATCGCGCAATTGCAATTCGCCGTGGTGACGCTGGGATTGTTGGGCGGTGGCGCGCTGTGCCTGATTCCGCCGGTGGCTTCTATCATTCAAGGGCCGTTCTGGTTCACCACGAAAGTGATCCTCTTTTTATTCTTTTACGTCTGGCTGCGCGGGACGCTGCCGCGATTCCGTTATGACCAGCTGATGTCGTTTGGCTGGAAACTGCTGTTGCCGGTGTCTCTTGCGAATCTTGTGGTCACCGCATTTGTGCTGATTTTCCATCTGCTGGGGAAACAGGGATGACGCTCCCGTTCCTATTGTTTTTCGCGTTCGCGCTGATTGCCGTGCTGGGCGCGGTGCTGCTGATTCTTGCGCGCGAGCCGATTCACAGCGCGCTCTCGCTGATTCTTGTGATGGTTGCGCTGGCGGTGCTGTACTTGTTGCTGGGCGCGGAGTTTGTGGCGGCGGTGCAGATTATCGTGTACGCCGGCGCAGTGATGGTCCTGTTTGTGTTCGTCATCATGCTGCTGAACGCGGGAGTAGAAGAGCGCACCAACTGGAGCAAGATCGCGGCCTGGGCGGGAACGCCCCTGGCTTTTTTCCTGCTGCTGGAAATCGGCCATTTCATGGCGCACTCGAAAGCTGGGGAAATGATTGGCACGGGCACTGGAGCCGGCGTGGGCGCTTCTGGCGCTGCTTTCTCAACAACCGAGCTTTCGAAGCTCCTGTTCACGAGTTATCTTTTTCCGTTTGAGGCGACTTCGATTCTGATTCTCATCGCCATTCTGGGCGCGATGATTCTGGCAAAGAAGGAAGAATGAGCGTCGTTCCGGTTTCTTACTATCTGGTGCTGAGCGCCATCCTCTTCGGATTGGGCGTGGTTGCGTTTGTGTTCAAGCGCAACATCATCACGATTTTCATGGCCATTGAGCTGATGCTGAATGCCGTCAATCTGGCGTTCGTCGCTTTTGCCCGCGCCTGGAACCAGCTCGACGGGCTTGTGTTCGTTTTCTTTGTGATTGTGGTGGCGGCAGCGGAAGCGGCGGTGGGTCTGGCGATCGTGATGACGATCGTGCACAACCGCCAGACGCTGAACGTCGAACGCGTGGACCTGCTGAAGCTCTAATGTTCCTACTCAACCATCTTTGGATCATTCTCGCTCTTCCCCTGCTGGGGGCGGCGGCGAACGGCCTTTTGGGCAAGCACTGGCCGAAGTCCGCGGTGAACGGCGTCGCGGTAGGCTCGGTCTCGCTGGCGTTTCTTGCCGTGGCCGAGACGGTGCGCGAATTCTTCCAGCTGGCGCCGCAGCAGATCCCTTACGTCAGTAATTATTTCACGTGGATGACGGCGGGAAACTTTCGCGTTGATTTTTCGCTGCAGGTCGACCAGCTCACCGTCGTGATGCTGCTCGTGGTTTCCTTCGTCGGGCTGCTGATTCACATTTATTCCACCGGCTACATGGCGCACGAGGGCGGTTATTACCGCTTCTTCAGCTACCTGAATTTGTTCATGTTCTTCATGCTGACGCTGGTGCTCGGCGCGAATCTCATCGTTATGTTTGTCGGGTGGGAGGGCGTGGGGCTGTGCAGCTACTTGCTGATCGGTTTCTATTTCCTGAAGAAATCGGCGGCGGACGCGGGGAAGAAGGCGTTTATCGTAACGCGCATCGGCGACTTCGGGTTCACCGTCGGCATCCTGCTCGTGTTCTTCACATTCGGCTCGGTGGCTTTCGGCGACATTTTCAAGCAGGTCTCTACCTGGCCGTCGGACGCGATGGGCCAGTGGGGCACGCTCACCATAATTTGCCTGCTGCTTTTCACCGGCGCGATTGGCAAATCGGCGCAGCTGCCGCTGTATGTGTGGCTTCCAGACGCCATGGAAGGCCCGACTCCGGTGAGTGCGCTGATTCACGCTGCCACAATGGTGACCGCAGGCGTGTACATGGTTGCGCGGATGAATCCGCTTTTCTCTCGCGCACCGTCCGCCATGCTTGCTGTCGCAATCGTGGGAGCGGTCACCGCGTTCTATTCGGCCACCATCGGCCTTTGCCAGACGGACATCAAAAAAGTCCTCGCCTATTCCACCGTTTCGCAACTTGGCTACATGTTTCTCGGTTGCGGCGTGGGAGCGTACGCGGCGGGCATCTTCCACCTGATGACCCATGCGTTCTTCAAGGGCCTGCTGTTCCTCGCGGCGGGCAGCGTGATTCACGCGATGGGCGGCGACCAGGAAATGTTTCATATGGGTGGCCTGCGGAAGAAAATCCCGATCACCTTCTGGACCATGTTTGCGGCGACGCTCGCGATTGCCGGAGCACCCGGATTCGCCGGCTTCTTCAGCAAGGACGAAATCCTGGAAGCGGCACGCTCCGGACCACACGCGAATTTTTCCCTTTGGCTGTTGGGAATCGCCGGCGCGGGAATCACTTCCTTCTACATGTTCCGTTTGCTGTTTCTCACTTTTTTCGGCAAGCCGCGCTATGACGAGCATAAAGTTCACGTTCACGAATCGCCGCGCAGCATGACGATTCCCCTCATCCTCCTCGCCCTGCTATCCGTCGGCGGTGGGTGGGTTGCGGCGCCGCATTTCGCAGGCGGCGTCGACTATTTTGAAAAATTCCTGCATCCCGTTTTCTCCACCTACGCGCCCGCGGACACGTCCATGCCCGACGCCACCATGCTGCCTGGCCCCGGCGAGGAAGCCACCGCCGGCGCCGGAATGGAAATCGTGCATGCTTTGACGGGCTGGCCTGTAATCGTCGCGCTGATTGGTTTCCTGCTGGCGTGGTGGTTCTACATCAAGAACACGGACATCCCGAAAAAAATCGCGAAGAGCGCGGGGGGCCTCTACACTCTCGTCTACCACAAATACTATGTGGACGAAATCTACCTCGCCGTGATCGTTCGCCCGCTGCTGTGGATTTCCACGAACGTGCTATGGCATGTGGTGGATGAAGGCATCATCGACGGCACGCTCCATGGCATCGCCCGCGGCGCACGAGAATCGGGCGAAGAGGCCCGCCAGTTGCAATCGGGTAACGCCCGAAGCTATGCCGCATGGGTGGTGATTGGCGCCGTGGGTTTCACCGTGCTGTTGCTCGTACTCTGGACGAAGGTGGTGCAGTAAACGTGGATACGCAATCACATCTGCTGACGGTCATCACGTTTCTTCCGCTCTTGAGCGTCCTCGCGCTTCTGCTGCTTCGCTCCGATGACCACATCTGGATCCGCCGCATCGCGCTGGCGGCTTCGATCGCAGAATTCGCGGTGTCGCTCTTCCTGTTACAGGGATTCGTCTCATCAAACCCGGGGTATCAATTCGAAGAAAACCACGGCTGGATCGGGCAGATCATTCACTACCACATCGGCGTGGATGGGATCAGCCTGTTCCTTGTGCTGCTCACAACTTTTCTTACGCCGATGGCGATTCTCTGCTCCTGGAATTCGATTGAGAAAAACGTGAAGGGTTTCTTCCTCTCGATCCTGGTGATCGAGACGGCCATGATTGGCGTATTCGTCTCACTCGATCTCTTCCTTTTCTTCGTTTTCTGGGAACTGACGCTGATTCCGATGTATTTCATGATCGGCATTTGGGGCCACGAGCGCCGGATTTACGCCACGATCAAATTCATTTTGTACACGATGTTCGGCTCGATCCTGATGCTTGTGGCGATCCTGTGGCTCTCGAATATCACGCAAACATTCGATTTGTTGGGCATTCAGGCTCTGTTGCAATCCGGCCGAGTGATTCTTCCCGCACATACCGAGCTATTGATGTTCGGCGCGTTCTTTCTCGCCTTCGCCATCAAAGTCCCGCTCTTCCCGTTGCACACCTGGCTGCCGGATGCGCACACCGAAGCGCCTACGGCAGGCTCCGTGATTCTCGCGGGGGTGATGCTGAAGCTCGGCACGTATGGAATGCTGCGTTTCTGCCTGCCGCTCTTTCCGGAGGCGGCGCACCGCATGGCGCCCTATATCGGCATACTCGCGATCATCGGGATCGTGTACGGGGCGCTTGTTGCTACAGTCCAAACTGATTTGAAACGCCTCGTCGCCTACACATCCGTCAGCCATCTCGGATTCGTCGTGCTCGGAATTTTCGCGTTCACCACCATTTCGATCCAAGGCTCCATCTATCAGATGCTCAACCACGGCATCTCCACGGGCGCGCTCTTCCTGGGCGTAGGCATGCTCTACGACCGGCGCCACACGCATGAGATCAAGCAATTCGGCGGCCTCGCGACGCCGATGCCGGTGCTGATGTCCTTCTTCCTGTTCATCAGCCTCTCGTCGCTCGCATTGCCGCCATTGAATGGCTTCATCGGCGAATTCCTGATTCTGATTGGCGTATTCCAGACGCACCATGCGTGGGCTTCGTGGGCCGCTTCCGGTGCGGTGCTCTCTGCGATTTATTTGCTATGGGCTTACCAGCGAGTAGCGCTCGGCGAAGTCACGGTCGAGAAAAACCGCACTCTGCCCGACGCCTCTACGCGCGAGCGAGTGATTCTGATCACCATGGCGCTCGCCATTATTTTCATGGGCGTTGCTTCCCCGCTCTTCACGCGCCGGATGGAATCGTCCACCAACAATTTGCTCCAGCAGATGAACCGCCCGCAGGCTCCGGTGGATGCATCCAAAGCAGCACCCACGCCTCCGCGCACCGTCATTCTGCCGGGAATGCAGAAGAGCCCGAGGCTCACCACAATTTCCGCCCGGCAGGTGCGTCCGTGATTCCGATGCCCACCGGCCAGTTCGTGAATATTCATCGCCTGATGCCCGAAGTCGTTCTCTGCTTTTTCGGCATGCTGATCATGCTGATTGATCCGTTCCTCGCCCCTGCGCGCCGGCGCATCCTTGGCTGGCTGGGATTCGTCGGCACGATTTTCGCGCTCCTGGGCGTTTACGTTGCGGCACAGGTCACTGGCCCTGCTTACAGCGATCTAATCCTGGACGACCAATTCAGCCTTTTCGTTCACGTCATCGTGATTGCGGCGGCCGCTCTCTGCATTCTCGGCTCGATCGATTATCTCGATGGCGAAGGCATCCAGCGCGGGGAATACTACGCGCTCGTTTTGTTTGCTGCCGCCGGAATGGGTATCTTGGCGTGCGCAAACGAAATGGTCACCGCGTTTATCGGCCTTGAGATGAGCTCCATTTCGAGCTATATCCTTGCCGGATTCCGCCGCCGCGCGCTCAAGTCCAACGAGTCCTCGCTTAAATATTTCATTCTCGGCTCGTTCGCCACCGCCTTTTTCCTTTACGGCATCGCGATGGTTTATGGCGCCACAGGCACCACGCGGATTGACCTCGTCCAGGCCGCGCTGCTGGCAGCGGGACGCATCCCTGCGCTGGCAATCCTTGGCCTCGGGCTGATTTTCGTCGGCCTCGGATTCAAAGTCGTCGCCGCGCCGTTCCAGATATATGCTCCGGACGTGTACGAGGGCGCGCCTACGCCCGTCACTGCGCTCCTGGCATCCGCGCCGAAAGCCGCCACCTTCGCGCTAATGTTGCGCATCTTCTACGTCTCGTTCGGCTCCGCCAGTGACTATTGGTTCTGGGCCATCTGGGTTTCCGCTATTCTCACCATGTTCATCGGCAACCTGGCAGCGCTCGTGCAATCAAACGTAAAGCGCATGCTGGCCTACTCCTCGATTGCACACGCGGGTTACATCCTCGTTGCGTTTGCCGCTTCCACCGATCTCGGCATCGTTGCTGTTCTGTTCTATCTCGCCGCATATGCGCTGATGAAGGTTGGTGCCTTTCTCGTGATCGCGCACCTCGGCCAGCGCGGCGAAAAGTATCTCGATATCAAGGACTACGCCGGCCTGGGCATGAAGCAGCCCGCATTGGCGGCGTGCTTTTCGTTGTTTTTGTTTTCGCTGCTGGGATTGCCCGCTACAGGCGGCTTCCTTGGCAAATTCTTCGCGTTCCAGGCGGCGCTGCATAGCGCACCTTTGAGCGGACACAGCGCATGGCTGGTCTGGCTGGTGGTAATCGCGGCAATCAACAGCATTATCGGCTCGTATTATTACCTGCGCGTGATCATCGCGATGTATTTCTGGGAGCCGTCAACCGATTACACGCCCATGCGTGTCGCTCCCGCGCTGACGCTCGCGCTCGTCCTCGCCGCGGCAGGCACGCTCTACCTCGGCATCCTCCCCGCAAGAGTCCTCGCGCTCGCTCATTTCGCCGCTCAATCACTGATTCTGCGTTAGCCTCAGTCCAGGTTGCTGCATCTTCGACATATTCAGTCGCTCTCGCGCATCATCCCGTAAATTTCAGTCCAAAAACAAAAAGGCCCGGAACTCGTCAGAGCCCCGGGCCTTCGGTTCGCCAAATCTTGAAGCTTAGTAAACCATCTTCGAGAAGACGACGGCCAGCGTGAAGAGCACCAGCGTCTCGATAAACACGAGCCCCAGAATCATCGCCAAACGGATCGGACCAGCCGCTCCCGGATTTCGGGCAATTCCCTCGCAAGCCGCCGCTCCCACTTTTCCCTGTCCCAGGCCGCAAAGACCAGCGGCGATTCCCATCGCAAGACCTGCAGCAATCATTATCGCCGCGCTCACCGTTGCGGGCGGCTTGCTCGCAGCGGCTTCCTGCGCGAAAACGGGAACAGCCAACAATCCCGCCACGGGCAGCATCGCCAACATCGTTAACACCTTCTTCATTTCTTTCTCCTTTGTATGATCGCCGCCAGGAGGTGGTTCCCGGCTGCCTTGGGAGGCTGCCGGTCTCACACTGGTCGGCAATTATGCCACTGCCAAGAAATTAATGATCGTGCGCCGTTGCCAATCCGATGTACACCGCCGGCAGAATGGTGAACACAAACGCCTGCACGACTGCGACAAACGCGTGCAAAAGAATAAAAGCCACCGGAAAGATAGCCGGGAACACCGCGAGCACCCACGCCAGCGCGGGATGCGTCACCGAAAAATGCAGGCTCGGTGCCATCAGCAATCCAAGGAACACCACATAAATCAGCTCGCTCGCAAAAATATTGGCCCACAAACGGACCGTGAGCGAAAGCAAGCGTGCCACGCTGCTGATAATTTCGACGGGAAAAAGCAGCCACGAAAGCCACCAAACCGGCCCTGCAAACGTCTTGGCGTAACCAATAGGGCCATGATGCCGCAGGCCCCACCAGTTATACGAAATAAACGTGACGATCGCGCAGGCCAGCGGCACACTCGGGTGCCCGGTCGGCGAATTCAAAGCCGGCGAAATGCTGACGATGTTCGCCATCAGGATAAATATGGCGACCGATCCCACGACATTCAAATAACGAAGCGGCTCATGCTCCACGCTGTCTTCCAGAATGTCGCGGATGCCCACGCGCATCGGATTCGTCAGCAGATACTCCATCGCCTGCTGCGTCGCGCCGGGCTTTTCCGCCGAAATCCGCGGCCGCAGCCAAAGAAAGAAAAGCACACCGATGGCGAACACCACGATATCCATCGCCACATAATTGGGAATTGGGAAAGCGGAGTCCTTGGGAGTAACGTGGAGCGCAGTGAGCAGCGCCAATGCCGCGCCCCCGAACCATTTGTTCAGCAGGACGGTGAACCAGTTCATCGTTTCGTTCATTTCCTAGATTGATCCCGAAAAAACTTCGTAGAGGCCTTCCATCGCCGCAGCCGCTCCCAGGCACAAAAGCCCGCCGAAGACTGCTGAAACGGGTGAATGTAAGAACCTCACAGTACCATATGCGGCGACGCCAATCAACGCGTAACGCCCAGCGAATCCGTAATATACGCGCATGGGAACACGTGGTTGCGGCACGCCTTGCTGGCGTAAAGCAGCCGATACAATGGCGCCCAGCCCCCGATCCAGCCAACGATAATTGAGCCACGCCAGCACGGTGCCTATGGCAAATCCCGCGCTCGCCCGCCAGGATACAAGGACGAGTGTTGCTATGCTCGCCGACGCTCCCAGGATCAGCATCAGCCAACTCACGCGCCGCGAAAATCGTGCGTGCGGATCAGCGATTGGAGCTGGAGGAGGAATCAGAGTCACTCTTCGAAAGCCTTCTGAGCATATCCCGAAGTCCGACGAAAAATCCCACTGCTCCCATCACAAGGGCCAGGTAAGGCTTCGTATGCAGCCAGCGGTCCAAAAGATAGCCGAGAAGCGCTCCACCGGCAACACCGCCCACCAGCAAGAAAGGCAATTCCGTCGCCAGGGCAAACTGCCTCGCAAAGGAACCAGCGGATTTCTGGGGATCCTGTGGCGAGCCGTTCATAATTTCAGCACTGGGTTGAAATTCTAATCATGCCGCGCGCCGTGAATCACCGCCACCGCGTGCGGCAGCAAATCCGCCACGGCGTTCAGCGACTCCACCGCGCCGCGCGGGCTGCCGGGAAGATTCAGGATCATCGTCGTGCCGCGAATCGCCGCCGCGGCGCGGGAAAGAATTGCTCGCGGCGTCTGCTTTTTTCCCTCCGCGCGCATGTGCTCGGCAAATCCAGGAATCAACTTTCCGGCAATAGCCAGCGTCGCTTCGGGAGTCACGTCGCGAGGACCAACGCCGGTGCCGCCGGTCGTCAAAATTAAATCCGTGTCGTTGGAGTCCGCCGTGCTTTTCAAAAACTCCTCGATTGCCGCCCGGTCATCACCCAAAACGCACGCCGAAACAATCTGCCAACCCAGTTCGCGGCATCGCGTAATCACCGCCGGCCCGGAGCGGTCTTCGTATTTCCCGCTCGCCACTGAATCGCTCAATGTGAGGACGCAAATGCGCATAGTGCCGATGCCGCTCGCCGCTGCCCGCCAGACGGGCTATTGCCCCTCCACCACTTCGCTGCCTTCGCCATCCCGCTGCGATTCGTCAATCAAGCGCAGCGCTTCCATCAGCAATCCCGTGGTCGTGCGCGTTACGGTCTCGCGCGTCGCTGCCTTGTTGAAATCGATCTCGAATGCGCCGTCCGGCCAGCGGACCGCCTCGTAGACGGCCGCTTCGCCCTCTGTCGCGCCCAGCTTCGCATCCTTGCACTGTCCCGCGGAAAAGAAGAGCTCTGCCGTCTCATCGCCGCGCCGCACGGTTAACTGGCATGATTTCTGTCCCATTTCGAGCGACTGCATCAAGTCCATGATGCTCATTTCTTCCAGGCGCCCCTGAATCACGCCCGGCCGCACCTGCTGGCTCTGCAGTTTCTCCAGCGCCAGGCGATCTACAACTTTCTTCGCGCGGCGGACCAGGTCCTTCAGGAAAAATGGCTTGGGGATGAATTCCTCGACGCCCTCCACGAGCGGCCGCAATTTCTCTTCGATGTCACTCCGGCTCGCGAGAAAAATAAACGGAATCAGCCGCGTCTGCTGCCGCCCGCGCAGCTTTTCGTAGAGCTGCCGGCCGTCGAGTCCCGGCATGCGGTAATCGCAAACCACCAGGTCCGGCGGATCGTCCACAATCTTCAGCAGCGCGTCCGCGCCGTCCGCCGCCGCGCGGGCGTCGCAATGCGGCGATAGACCCTTCATCAACAGGTCGAGGATCAACGCGTTATCGTCCACCACCAGCACTTTGACGTCTTTCATCGGCGTCATCGCGGCGCACGCTTCCTCCGGCGCACATACGTCCCGCTTTGGCCGCCGGATTTTTTCACCAGATACAAATCCGTGATCTCCATGCTGCGTTCCAGCGCCTTGCACATGTCGTAGATCGTCAGCGACGCGACCGCCGCAGCCGTCAGCGCTTCCATCTCCACGCCCGTCGGGCCGGTGGCCGTCGCCTCCGCCGTGATCTCAATTCCATTCTGGCATAGCTTCGCGCTCACATCTATGTGCGTCAACGCGAGGGGATGACAAAGTGGAATCAACTCCGCCGTGCGCTTCGCCGCCGATATTCCCGCGATGCGCGCGATCTCAAGCGGACTGCCCTTCGCCGATCTCACGCGCCGCACAGTGGCCACGGTTTCGGGCCTCATGCGCACAAACGCATGAGCTTTGGCCGTTCGCTGCGTAGGCGGCTTCTCGGTCACGTCCACCATTCGAACGCGGCCTTTGTCATCGTAGTGGGAGAGTTTATTCACTATTGAAGGTTCAGCCCGATTCTATCAAAGCTGCCGCTCGCCGGCGTCGCTTGCGTTCTCACCAGATTCCACGCCGCGGCAGCACGTCGACCCATTCCCCCGCCGCTAGGCTTTGCCTCGTTTCATGCACCACCAGAAAGCAATTTCCGCGGACCACGGCTCCGATATCGCCCGAACCCTCCCATAGCAGCACTTCCACCGTCGGCTCCCCTGCCGGCCACTTTACCCGCGCCGGCAAGAAATGCGCCAGCGGAGCTTTTTCCGTCAGCGGGTGCGCGAGCTTTGCCTTCAGCAGCGCCAGCGGCTCTGGCGTGTAGCCGGAGTGCAATTCAATCGCGGGCGCCGCGAACAATTCAAACGTGACCATCGTCGAAACCGGATTTCCCGGCAAACCGAATACCGGCTTCCCCTGGCACCAGCCGAATACCGCAGGTTTGCCGGGGCGCATCGCCACCGCATCGAAGAAAAATTCCGCGCCCAACTCGCGCAGCACTTTCTCCGTCAAATCGTATTTGCCCACGGACACGCCGCCGCTCAGCAGCAAAATGTCCGCTTCGAGCCCGCGCTTGATCCAGCCGCGCAGCTCCTCGACCTCGTCGGGAGCGTTTCCCAGCATCACCGGCTCGCCGCCCGTGAGCGCAACCTGCGAGGCAAGTGAAATGCTGTTGCTGTTGCGAATCTGGTATGGCCCCGGCGTCTGGTTCACGGCCACCACTTCGTCGCCGGTGGAAAGAATCGCCACGCGCGGCCGACGCGTCACCGTCACAGTGGTTCGTCCGACTTGCGCAGCCATCGCCAGCTCCGCATAGCCTAGCCGCGTCCCACGCCGCAGCACCACTTCCCCCGGTCGCATTTCCACACCTGCAGGAATGTAATTCTGCCCGGATTTCGCCGTTCGTTCGAATATGACGAAATCATCCTCTACCCGCACGAACTCCTGCATCACCACCGCATCCGCGCCGCGCGGTAATGGTGCGCCCGTGAGGATAAGTACGCACGTTCCCGGCGCGACGACCCCACTAAACGCCACTCCCGCGCGGCTCTCGCCGATTAAGCGCAGCTTTGCCCCCGCCTCGGCCACGTCGGCCGAGCGCACAGCGTAGCCATCACGCGTGGAGCGATTAAAGGGAGGGTAATTCCGGTCCGCCGCAACCGTCTCGGCCAAAATGCGCCCAAGCGCCTGCGACGGCTCTTCTGTAATGTCGAGAATTTCGCAGGAAATCTTGCCCACGTGCGCACCAACAACTTCAATTACTTTTGCGCGCGCTGCTTCGTAGGAAAGCATGGCAAGCTAGAGCCAGGAGGCGAGCTTCGTCCCGCGCGGTACGATGGTTGCGTCCCGCTCCGGTCCGGTCGAAATCATTCCAATTTCCACTTGCAGTTGATCCGAAATGAAATTCAGGTAATCGCGTGCGGCGGTCGGCAAATCCTTCACGTCCCGGATCCCCGGAGTGGGCTTCTGCCAGCCGGGAAGTGTCTTGTATTCTGGCTCCACTTCGCCAAGCGTCTCCACATCCGGCGGAATTTCCTTCAGCGTTTGCCCCTTGTACCGATAGCCCGTGCAGACTTTGATTTCCGGCTGCGTGTCGAAGACGTCGAGCTTCGTCACCACCAGCGAGTCAATCCCATTCAGCATTTTGGCGTATCGAAGGACCATCAAATCCAGCCAGCCGCAGCGCCGCGGACGCCCCGTCACTGCGCCGAATTCCTTGCCGCGCTCGCGCACCGCCTGTGCGTCCAGGTCGGGCATTTCCGTTGGAAACGGGCCGCTGCCCACGCGCGTCGTGTAGGCCTTCGTCACGCAGACCACGCCCGTGAGCCGCGTCGGTGAAATGCCCAGTCCCGGCCCGGCGCCACCCGAAGTCGCGTTTGACGATGTCACGTACGGATACGTCCCGTGATCGATGTCGAGCATCGTTCCCTGCGCGCCTTCCATTAGCACTGATTCGCCGCGGTCCAGCGCATCGTTCAGCAGCACGGTCGTGTCCGCGACCAGCCCGCGAATGTGCGCCGCCAGTTCCAGGTACGACTCCAGCAATCCAGCCGTTTCCAGCGGATGCCCGTACGCCGCGCTGCTGATAGCGTTTTTTTCCGTGATCACGCGCTCGAGCTTCTCTTGAAATTTCACCGGGTCCATCAAATCGCAGACGCGCAATCCGCGCCGCGCCATTTTATCTTCATACGCCGGGCCGATTCCGCGCGATGTAGTGCCGATTTTCGCGGCTCCGCGCGCCGTTTCCGCAGCCTTATCCATCTCTCGGTGATAAGGAAAAATCAGGTGTGCCCGGTTGCTCAGGAAAAGCCGCCCGCGGTATTCGATTCCGGATTTCGTAAGATTTTCGAGTTCGCCGACTAGCGCTGCTGGATCCACCACCGTCCCGGGCCCG
>Ga0070765_100000458_pt1 | contig 24682 bp, 8 predicted proteins | sample HubBroMetageWFT5_FD_71516 | JGI IMG/M metagenome (GOLD analysis project Ga0070765, IMG submission 71516) | Warmed and freeze-thawed soil microbial communities from the Hubbard Brook experimental Forest, New Hampshire - Hubbard Brook CCASE Soil... | ecosystem: Environmental > Terrestrial > Soil... | reverse complement strand
GCGACCGACCTGGCCGGCGACTTTTCGGGAGGTTCGCCGTTTACTGGCTCGCTGATCGATCCGACAGTTGCGAATGTTTTGCAAAGCCGCTGCGGTAGCGGCAGTTCGACGCCGGCGCTGAATGCCGCCCAGCAGGGTTTGTTGAACAATGTGATTGCAGGCACTCCCGAACCTTACAACGACCCGACAAAAGCGCCACAATTCAGCATTTTCCCGAACAATCAGATTCCCAAGCAGTGTTTTGATCCAGTGGCGCTAAGCCTGCTGCAGTATGTGCCCGGTGCAGGTGGAAGCGCCAGCCAAGTCACGACGGTTCCGAATAGGAGAGACCGTGGCGACCAATTCCAGATAAAGATCGACCACTCCTTCAACAACAATCAGAAAACTTCGATTTACTATTACTTTGACGATGACAACACCCTGGACCCCTTCGCAAAATTTCAGGCTCAGGGAGCTCCGCTCGGGAACTTCCCGGGCGACTATGCCACGCGCACTCAGCAGATCAACGTAACTCATACTTCAACGATTGGGGCGACAGCTGTCAACGAATTCCGGTTCAGTTACTTTCGCGAAGGCCAGCTCAGATTCGACACGCCCACCAGGACGAATGCCATCCAGGCTTCCTGCGGGACAGGAACCGTCAAAGCATTCTGTTTCACAGGCCAGAGCGATACGCCACTCGTGGACTCCACCGGCAACTGTCTTTCCTCGGGTGCGCCGCCCACAGGGACGCCACCCAGCTGTCCAGGCAACGCTGATTTCGGCATTCACACCGGACTTGGCGCCAGCAAGGAAGGGGTGCCATACGTTCAGCTAAATGGCGGCTTCGCGATTGGCAACAACTTCGGCGGCCAGTTGCCACAGATCGGCAATACGTTTCAGTTTAGTGACAACTACAGCAAAATCATCGGCACTCACAATCTCAAGTTTGGCGGCGATGTTCGTTACCAAAAATTCGACCAACTCCTGTATTTCGACGTCAACGGGCAGATTGTTTTTAATAGCGATTCCAATATTTGCGGTCCCGCAAACCCCAATCTGCCGCCGAATTGTTCTACCGTGACCGGAGACGATTTGGGGTTTTCCTCACCCTACCCCAACTATCTCCTTGGGCTAGCGAGCGATTTGGCACAGGGTTCGGCACAACATGAATTGGTGCGGAGCAAGTCGGTTTATCTCTTCGCGCAGGACAGTTGGAAGATCAAGCCAAATCTTACGCTGAACTATGGTGTGCGCTGGGAACTAAACACGCCGCAGGCCGATATTGGCCACAAGGTGCAGACTTTCCGGCCGGGAGAGCGTTCGACCATCTATCCCTGCGCGCTCGCGCCAGGCAGCGCTCTTGCCCTTCAATTCCCGCAGGCTGGGGAAGCCGGTTGCGATGCCGCGGGCGTTACCCCCATCGGACTCGTCTTTCCCGGCGATAAGACTGTTCCGGATGGTTTGACAAATACTTACTACAAGGCATTCGCACCGCGTCTCGGCCTCAATTGGAGCCCCAGTGCACATGACGGATGGCTCGCTAAGTTGACGGGTGGACCTGGCAAAACTAGCATCAGTACGGGATACGGAATGTTTTATAACCCCATCGAGCAGCTCGTGCTTGAGCAGTTCAGCGCCGAGCCGCCATTCGGCGGGAGCAATTTCATCCCGACGCCGTTTCTTCAAGCCCCCTATGTCGGCCAGAATGGCACCATTGCTCCGAACCCGTTCACAGGAATCTTGAATCCACCCCGTGGACAGGCCATTGACTGGTCCCGCTTCCTCGGAAGCATTTATTTCGGACAGTTCCCTGCGAATATGCGACCCCAGTATTCGGATCAATACAACTTGACGATCAAGAGGGAATTGCCCGGCGATATTCTCTTGCAGGTTGCCTATGTAGGTTCGCAAGGCCATCGCTTGCTTGCCACCTACGAACTGAATCCCGGTAATCCCGCGACCTGCAATGATCTGGCGGCGCAGGGACAGGGTTGCGGACCTCTGGGCGAAGACTCTGCGTATTCCTTTATGCTCAATCTTCCGGCGGGGCAGACTTTCCACCTTCCTTATGTGGGAGGCCCGTCGGGCGGACCAAACATTCCTTGCTCTATTTCGAACCCGTCCACTGCCTGCGTCCTGACTCCTGCATCCAACGGCCGGCAAATTACTCTTGTTGGAATCCGCCCGTACTCCTCGCCTCTGTGCGACCCCCTGACCGGCACAGGCTGTCCGACTGGAGGCACCCCCGTCTTCTCGGGCATCTTTAGTGAGGACACCATTGCACACTCGAACTACAACTCGTTCCAGACATTGTTTGAAAAGCGCTTTTCGCATGGCCTGCAATTTCAGGCTTCTTACACCTTCAGCAAATCTTTGGACAATGCCTCAAGCTTCGAGAGCGCTTTGAATCCCTTGAATTTCAACTCCACTTACGGGCTCTCGAATTACGATGCCCGGCACCGCTTCGTATTCAACTATGTGTGGGAATTGCCTGTTCCCAAGTACGATGGGATCAAAGGCAAGCTTCTGGACGGCTGGGAAGCGTCAGGCATTCTCACTTTCCAGAGCGGCTTCCCGATTCGCATCACCTCCCAGGCGGATATCGAGCAGCTGGATACCACTTTCGACTTCGAGGCGCCGGGCCAGCCCAACCTTACAGGGCCGTTCAAGACGCACGATCCGCGCAAGGATGGGTTCGTCTTCGATCCCGGTCTGTTCACGAATAACACCGTTGCGGCAGGTACGATAGGCAATGCACCTCGGTCGATCTGCTGCGGTCCGGGGATCAATGGCACGGACATGAGCTTCTCCAAGCAAACCAGGTTTTCAGAGAGATGGCAGATGGAATTCCGGGCCGATGTCTTCAATGTTTGGAACCATGCGCAGTTTTACAGCGTGGATGGAAACATTTCGAATTTAGGTGGCACGTTCGGTCAGCCTCTGCACATTCGAGATCCGCGCCTCTTGCAGTTCGCGCTTAAGTTTCGCTTCTAGCGTAAACTGGCTGTTTACCGTGCTTCCTGAGGCGCTCCGACTTGAACGGAGCGCCTTCGCACGTTCGAAACGACGAGAGAAACGGTTCGTCACCGGAAGTCTTTTTGGTACAAACTGACCGCAGGGAACAGACCTGCCAGCGTTGGCCGCTCCGCGGCCATCCAGGATATGGAATGAGGACATGCACGACGCATTGCAGAAGGAAATCACCACTTACGAGAAGCGCACGCCGAAATCCGCGGACGCGTACAAGCGCGCTTTGCAACGCATTCCGCTTGGCGTGGCCAGCAATTACCGGCACTACGAGCCATACCCGCTATTTGTGAAGGACGGAAAGGCCAGCAAAATCCACGACGTCGATGGAAACGAATACATCGATCACAACCTGTGCTTCGGCGCGTTGATGGCGGGGCATTGCCACCCCGCCGTGGTGAAGGCGGTCGAGCAAAAGCTGCATGAAGGAACGACGTTCGGCATGCCGCACGACATGGAGTGGGAACTCGCGGAAGAAATCTGCAAGCGTTATCCCGTCGAGATGGTGCGCTTTGGATCGAGCGGCACTGAAGCTACGATGCATGCTTGCCGCATCGCGCGCGCGGCTACCGGACGCGAGAAAATCCTGAAGTTTGAAGGCGCCTACCACGGTTTGCATGACACGGCGCTGGTCAGCGTCAAGCCCAAAGCCGAAGACTACGGCGATCCCGACGCGCCGACTTCGGTCCCCGGTGGGGGCGGCGTACCCAAAGCGGCTGTCGCAAACGTGGTTGTCGCCGCATTCAATAATCTCCCGAGCGTCGAGCGGCGCTTCCGGGAAAATCCCGGCCAGATCGCCGCAATAATTCTGGAACCTATTTTGATGAACGTTGGGCTTTGCATGCCGCAGCCCGGTTTTCTCCAGGGTTTGCGCGAGATCGCCACGAAAAACGGCGCGCTGCTCATCTACGATGAAGTAAAGACCGGCGCGAAGCTTGCCTGGGGCGGCGCCAGCGAATACTTCGGCGTGAAGCCCGATATGATTTGCCTGGCGAAGTCCATCGGCGGCGGGCTTCCACTTGCCGCGTTTGGGGCCAGCCGTCCGGTGATGGATTTGATCGCGCAACATAAAGTCTTTCACGGCGGCACGTACAATACGAATCGTGTAGCGATGGCCGCAGGCCTCGCCACGTTCCGTGAAGTTCTTTCGCGTGAGAACTACGCACATGTCGATAAGCTCAGCAAAAAACTCACCGGGGGCTATCGCGCCATCGTTAAGAAGACTGGTCTGCAAGCCTACGTCATCAGCGCCGGCGTTAACGGTGCGCTGATGCTTTACCCACAGGAAATTCGCAACTACCGCGATTGGACCCATATCGACATCGATCTTTGGCGCCACTACTGGTTCGCTATGGTCAATCGCGGCGTCCTGCCGCAGCCTTATTGGTGGGACGAGCAGTGGACCATATCTGTCCAGCACACCGAAGCTGACATCGACAAGCATCTCGCCGTGTTCGATGAGATCGCGCCAGGGCTAGCGAAAGCGCAACTCGAGCGCGGAGCGCACTTTGTCGGTGCCGCGGGCCACTGATCCTAGGAGACCGCTCCATTGCAGAACGAGGCCGCCATCGCGTCCGCCGCGCATATCGCGCCCGCAGTGCAGGACACGCCTCACCTGCGCCGTGTCTTGGGACGCTTGGACCTCGTTCTGCTTTTTGTCGTCGCCGTCTTTAACCTCAATGTCGTTCCCTCGATTGCCGCTAACGGCGGCGTCACCGTCTGGCTTTGGATTATTTCGCTTCTGTTGTTTTTCTGGCCGCAGGGCATTGCGGTCATCGAACTTGCCCACAGGTACCCCGGCGAAGGCGGCGTCTACCTCTGGGCCAAGGAAGTCTTCGGAGACTTCCACGGTTTTCTCTCCGGCTGGTGCTACTGGACTAACAATATGATGTATGTTCCGACGATCATGCTCTACTTCGTTGGCGTTTCCGTTTTTGCGCTTGGTTCCAGTCACGAGGGGCTGGCGGATAACAAGAAATTTGCGCTGACTGCTTCGCTTCTGTTGCTGATTGTCCTTGTTGTGATGAATATCGTCGGACTCGGCGTCGGTAAGTGGATCAACAACCTCGGCGCGATCGGCACGGGAATCGCCGCCGCGGTCCTGATCGGGTTGGGAATTGTAGTGTGGCTGCGTTTCGGTACGAGCGTGACCTGGGCCGACTTTCGAATTCCGCCCAACCCAAAATTCGTTCTGAATTCTTTCGGGGTGATTTGTTTCGGATTGGTTGGGCTTGAGCTCGCTTCCGTCATGGGTGACGAAATCGAAAACCCACAAAAAACTTTGCCCGGAGCCGTGGCTTGGGGCGGCGTTTTGTCCGGCTTGCTCTATATCGGCGCGACACTGACGCTGCTCATCGCCGTCAGCAAAGGCGACATCAACGTACTGCAAGGGATTGTGCAGGCTGTCGGCCACATGGCCAGCCGCGTGGGAGTCGTATGGATTGTGGCGCCCTTTGCGTTTCTGCTGAGCCTTTCCATAGCGGGCATCGCATCGGCGTGGCTCGGCGGCTCGGCGCGCATTCCATTCGTCGCGGGACTCGATTCCTACATGCCTTCTTGGCTTGGCAAAGTGCATCGACGGTACCGCACGCCGTATGCTGCGCTGATCGTTCATGCGGCGGTATCCATGGTGCTTGTTGTGCTGAACTTTAGCGGTTGGTGGATCTGGAATAAGATTATTGGACTATCGTTCGTGGGATATATGTTGCGTCCGTTCGGGTTTGCGGTGGCAAATCTATCGGCCAGCCCAACCGGCGTGCAGGAAACATTCCAGAAGCTGCTATCGCTTGCCGTGGTTCTTCAGTTGATTCCTTTTCTCTATATGTTTGGCGCGCTGTTGAGTATTGCTTTCAACGACTCTTTTGCGAAGGCCTGCTATAGCAAGACGACATTGATTCTTTCCGGCGCCAGCGGGCTTGTCACCACGATTCTGGGAATTGCGCTAGCCTTTTTTCCGGCCCAGCAGGTCACATCCATCCTTTCCTACGAGATTTGGATGTTCGGAGGAACACTGTTTTTCATTGCGCTTGCAGCGTTTTTCTTTTTTGTTTATGGACGGCGCAAGACAGCGAGAAAGCTAGCTGAAGCGGTTCCGGGTGTTTGAGCTTTGTGGGCGCTCGTTGTGGCGCTGAGTTGGTGAGGACTTTGGGAGGTTGTGATGTCCAGCAGTGCGACGGCGGGAGTTCGAACGTACAAGAATTATGTCAACGGCGAATGGGTTGCCAGCGCCTCGGGAGAAACATTTCCGGTCTATGACCCTTCAACCGAGGAAATCATCGCGCAGGTTGCTGCCGCTAGTGCCGCTGATGTCGATCGCGCTGTGAAAGCTGCGCGCGCTGCCTTTGATGGGGGGCCATGGGCCACGACTTCCGCGCAAGACCGCGGCCGCGTTCTTTTCAAGCTGGCCGAAAAAATCCGCCAGAATGCCGCGTTGCTTGCAGAAATCGAATGCCGCAACACAGGCAAGCCCATCGTCGAAGCCGAATACGACATCGCGGACGTTGCGACTTGCTTCGAATATTACGGCGGCCTCGCCAACAAAGTTCTCGGCAGTGTGAATCCGGTGCCTGCTAACGCTCTCAGCTTTACTCTGCGCGAGCCGGTCGGCGTCGCCGGACAGATTATTCCGTGGAACTATCCGCTGCTTATGGCCGCATGGAAACTCGCGCCCGCACTTGCGGCTGGCTGCACGTGCATTCTAAAGCCCGCCGAGCAAACGCCATTGACCGCGCTCGAATTTGCAAACTGGTTCACGGAAGTTGGCCTGCCACCCGGCGTCGTAAACATCATCAATGGCTTAGGCGAAACCGCCGGCGCCGCGCTCGTCGCGCACGCCGGCGTCGACAAAATCGCCTTCACCGGTAGCGCCGCCGTCGGCAAGATCATCGTCAAAAGCGCCGCGGACACGCTCAAGCGCGTCACGCTCGAACTCGGCGGCAAGTCTCCTAACATTTTCTTTACCGACGCCGACTGGGAAGCCTCCATCGACGGCGCGCTCTTCGGCGTGTTTATCAATCAAGGTGAGGTCTGCTCCGCCGGCAGCCGCATCCTCGTCGAAAAGAAAATCTATTCCAAGTTCGTCGAGGCCATGACCGAGAAGGCCAAGCGCATCAAGCTCGGTGCGCCCCTCGATCGCGAAACAAAAATGGGACCGCTCGTAAGCAAAGAGCAATATGACCGCGTCGGTTCTTATCTTGAGCTCGGCAAGAAGGAAGCCAAGATCGCTATAGGCGGTGGCCGTCCGAAGCAATTTGGTAAGGGCTACTACGTAGAGCCGACCATTTTTTACGATGTGGAAAATAGCGCGCGCATCGCCCGCGAAGAAATCTTTGGCCCGGTCGCGTCCGTGATTCCCTTCGATGGGGAGGCCGATGCCATTCGAATCGCCAACGATACGCCATACGGCCTCGCTGCCGCCGTTTGGACGCGCGACATCTACAAAGCCTTCCGCGTCGTGAAGTTGCTCCGCGTCGGCATCGTTTGGGTTAATCATATGCAGCCGACATACGTCGAAGCGCCGTGGGGCGGCTACAAGCAGTCTGGCTTCGGCCGCGAGCTTGGCCCCTGGGGTCTCGAGGAATATCTCGAAACAAAACAGGTTTTCGTCAATCTCGACGAAACGCCCATCGGCTGGTACTAGATTTTCAAGACGCTAGCCGCATTTGGGCTGGCTGCAAGAAGGAAGAGAAAATGGCTACCATTCAGCTTCGAACGGAGATTCCCGGACCGCGATCGCGCGCTCTCATGGCGCGCCGCGAGGCTGCTATCCCGCGCGGACCTGCCAACGCCACGCCCATCTTTGCCGCGCGTGCCGATGGCGCGGTCATCGAAGATGTCGACGGCAACCGTTATATCGACTTCGCCGGCGGAATCGGCTGTCTCAACATCGGCCACCGCTCTCCGCGCGTCGTCTCCGCGATTCAAGAGCAACTCGAAAAATATTTGCACCTTTGCTTCGCCGTCACTCCATACGAAGGCTATATTGCTGTGGCGGAAAAACTGAACTCTCTCGCTCCGGGCAATTTTGCGAAGAAAACGATTCTTCTCAATTCCGGCGCCGAGGCCATCGAAAATGCCGTCAAGATCGCTCGCGCCTACACAAAGCGTCCCGCCGTCATCTGTTTCGAAGACGCCTTCCACGGCCGCACGCTTCTCACCATGTCGCTCACCAGCAAAACGCATCCTTACAAGGCGGGTTTCCAGCCCTTCGCGAGCGACATCTACCGCATCCCGTTCGCCTATCCATATCGCAATCCATCCAGCATGACGTCCGATGACTTTGCGCATCATCTCGAAGACGCGTTCAAGCGCTCCGTCGCGCCGGAATCCGTCGCCGCCCTGATCGTCGAACCCGTTCTCGGCGAAGGTGGCTTTGTCATTCCACCTCGCGATTACTTCAAGCTCCTCCAAAATATTTGCCGCAAACACGGCATTCTCTTTATCGCGGACGAAGTGCAATCCGGATTCGCGCGCACCGGCAAATGGTTCGCTTCCGAGCATTTCGGCATCGAACCCGATTTGATCACTATGGCGAAATCGATGGGCGGCGGCATGCCCATCGCCGCCGTCACGGGTCGCGCTGAAATCATGGACGCGCCCGGTCCCGGCGCTCTCGGCGGAACCTACTGCGGGCATCCTCTTTCCTGCGTCGCCGCGCTGGCCGCGATCGAAACCATCGAAAAGGACGGTTTGCTCGCGCGTTCGACGGCCATCGGCGAACGTTTTGAAAAACGCGCTCGCGGGTGGCAAAGAAAATGGCCTTTGGTCGGCGACGTTCGCGGCCTGGGTGGCATGTGCGCGATCGAACTGGTGCGCAGCGCCGAAACCCGCGAACCTGCAGACTCCGAGACAAAAGAAATCGCCAAATATTGCTACGAGCACGGCCTCATCATGATCACCGCCGGAACGTTCAACAACGTGATTCGCATCCTCGTTCCGCTCATCGTGACCGACGAGCAACTGAACGAAGGGCTGAATGTGATCGAAGCCGCCCTCGCTGGCGTCGCGGAACGTAAGCAGGCCGCGCTTTCTCACGCATAGCCATACGAGGGCGTGACGAGCATTGCCAAACCATCGCCCATCGCATCTAACGTAGAGAGACCTTCAGGAGCATTCGATGCAAGACACGATGACAAAATCAGCGAGCGTCGCCGCCGAACTAAAAGACACGCGCCTTTTCCGCGAAGCCTGCTACGTGGACGGCCAATGGATTCAAGCAAGCTCAGGGCAAACCATCAACGTGGACAATCCCGCCACGAAGGAAATCATCGGCAAGGTCCCGAAGCTAGACGGCGCCGAAACGAAGCGCGCCATTGAAGCCGCGAACGCCGCCTTTCCACCGTGGAGCAAGAAAACCGCGAAAGAGCGCGCCGTCGTCCTCCGCCGCTGGTTCGACCTGATGATGGCCAATCAGGAAGACCTCGCGCGCCTCATGACTCTCGAGCAAGGCAAGCCGCTCGCCGAATCGCGTGGAGAAGTCGCTTATGCCGCCGCGTTTCTCGAATGGTTCGGCGAGGAAGCCAAGCGCATTTACGGCGATACCATTCCCCAGCACCAAGCCGACAAAAGAATTGTCGTCATCAAGCAGCCCATCGGTGTCGTCGCCTGCATCACTCCCTGGAATTTTCCGCTGGCCATGATCACGCGCAAAGCAGGACCCGCGATCGGCTCCGGCTGCACCGTAGTTCTGAAGCCTGCTTCGCAAACTCCATTCTCCGCGCTCGCGCTCGCTGAACTTGCAGAACGCGCCGGCGTTCCGAAAGGCGTGTTGAATATTGTTACCGGCTCCGCGACAGAAATCGGCGCCGAACTCACTTCCAATCCCATCGTTCGAAAGCTCTCGTTTACGGGATCCACAGAGATCGGCAAAATCCTCATGGCGCAATGTGCCGGCACCGTCAAAAAACTTTCGCTTGAGCTGGGAGGAAACGCCCCGTTCATTGTTTTTGAGGACGCGGATTTGGACGCCGCCGTCGAGGGCGCCATCGCCTCCAAATATCGCAACACGGGACAAACTTGCGTCTGCACGAACCGCCTGCTCGTGCAAGACTCCATCTACGACGCGTTCGCGGAAAAGTTGGCAGTCGCTGTAAAGAAACTCAAACCCGCCCCGGGATTGGAGGCGGGCTCAACGCAAGGGCCGTTGATTGACGACGCAGCCGTCGAAAAAGTCGAAAGCCACATGCGCGACGCGCAATCAAAAGGCGCGAAAATACTCGTAGGCGGTCATCGCCACTCACTTGGTGGGCGCTTTTTCGAACCGACGATTCTCACCGATGTGACGCCGCAAATGGCCGTCGCGCGAGAAGAAACGTTCGGCCCCGTCGCGCCGCTGTTCCGTTTCAAGACGGAGGCCGACGCCGTCGCGCTGGCAAACGACACGGAGTTTGGTCTGGCTGCGTATTTTTATGGTCGCGACATCGCCCGCGTTTGGCGCGTCGCCGAAGCCCTCGAATACGGCATCGTCGGCATCAACACCGGCTTAATCTCAACCGAGGTCGCGCCGTTCGGCGGTGTAAAAGAATCCGGCCTCGGCCGCGAAGGCTCCAAGTACGGCATGGAGGAATACGTCGAAATCAAATACCTCTGTTTCGGGGGAATCATCTCCTGACGTAAGCGGGCATCTATCCCGAAGTCTGCGTCCCTGTCGCTTCTAAATCGGATTGATGTCTTGGTTTTTCTCCAGCCGCGCGATCAGTCCCTGGATTTGCGATTTCGTTGCGTCTGGCGCTCCCGCAAGCGCGAGCTTCATCTCTTTCAGCGCGGTAGTAAAGTCGCCCTTCGCCGAGGCCATTCGCGCCAGCTCCCCGTGCGTATACCATTCGTTCGGTCGTTTCTGCACGTTTATCTTGAACACGGCGAATCCTTCATCTTGCTTCTTCTGAATCTGAAGCCCCCGTCCGTAGACATGAAGCTGGAGCCCGGTTGCCTTCTCAAATGCTTTCGTTTGCATCGCGTCTGCGTCCTGCTTTTTTCCCATCGCCGCCAGAATCTGCGATTTCGTCAGGAGATTCTCGAATCTCTCTTCGTTTTGGATGGAAGTGTCTTCCCACTTCAACGCCTGCTCCAGGCTGCAATTGCCGTCCAGGCACCATGTTGCCGCCTCGTCGTAGCCGGCCCATGAAAATCCCCCCGTGTTCCTCAGTTGGTTCCGTATGCTGCGCTCGGTGATCGCCTTGACATCCACGGAAATGTGAAATGGCACCGCCAGCTTGTCCCAGCGGAGCGTGGCCGCCGCTGAATCCGGTTTGATGTCGTCGAAGGTATACGCCAGCGATTCGCGAAACTCCGCCGGCTGCGGCTTCACGTCCACGCGCAAAGCATCTTCTTTTTCGTCATAGCTAAAGCTGCCCCACGACGTGGAATTTTTCGACAAAATGATCGTCCAGTGATCTTCATTGGGAATCACGTGCAAACCGTAGGTGCCCGCCGCCAGTGGCTTCCCTTCGACGGAAACGTCATCCGCAAACATAATCGTCGTGTTCTGATTCGCGCCAGCGCGCCACACCTTGCCGTACGGAATCGTCTTGCCCCAGATTTCTCGTCCGCCCACGGAAGGCTCGTAATAGACAATCGTAATGTCCGTTAACCCAATTCGCTGTGTTACCGCGGCACGCTGGCTCAGCGTCGGCAGATTCAGCTCCGTCGCTTGGGCACCATTCTTGAATTGCGCGTCCGTCCGGCCCGCCAGGCAGACGCTTCCCACCAATAAGCCCAGAAAAATTCTGCATACTTTGCGCATGAAGACACTCCTCCGTCGTTCTGAAGAAAATAGAATAGGCCAAGGCGCACTTCTGCTTGGCCTCCTCACCCTTTTGGGATAGACGCTGCGCGGCCCAATGCGTGAGCATCATGTGCACGACGCACAATGCCTAAGGGAAGCGAAGTACATCGGAGCGTAACCCCCGGATAAGGGCTCAGCAGAGTTCCACCCTTCAAACGGGGGCTGACACCAAATCTTATGGTTTTGTCGGTTCGGAGGAAGGCGGCGCCGGTGGTGGAGTTGGTTTGTAGACCGTCGCAGGCCTCGGCGGCTGATACGTCACTTTGACTTCTTTTTTCTTCGGCTTCTTTTTCTCTCTGCTTCTGACATCGCGATTGCCCATGACGTTGTGCTCTCCATGTTGAATTGTTGCCGCGAGGCCCAGTGTACATGTTGAGGGGTGGGACTTCCTAGTGTGCACTACGACTACGCAAGCCAGCACTCGCCGTTCGAGACAGAAAGAGAACCGGACCTCAAGATCCGGTTCTCTTCTCCCTAGTCTCTGATATTAAACGCACTTGTTCGCTTTGTTGGACCATTCCAATTGGACGGTGTAGTTTCCGACTTTCTTGGTTTTCCACGCGCAGATGTCGCCAATTTCACCGTTGGCGTCGTCGTACCAGCCCTGACCGGGAATGGCATCGGTGATCGCTTCGCACAACTCGTGAGAGCTAGTCGAGGTGAGCGCATCAACCGGAGCGAGTCCGCCCGTGCATCCCGCACATCCCGGGAAAGGCATGGCGGCGTAGAAAATCTGGCCGTTGATGTCATTGTGATAGCCACAGAACGCCGTGCAGGAGCCCGCCCCGCCCTGAATAACTTTCACTCCCGGCGGAAAATAGAGGAAGTAAAGTGTGTTGGGCGAGGGTTGGGGAAAGGCATTATTGGTTGCAATTTCATTCTGCAGAGTGTGCTGGATGGTGCTGTCGTTCACGGATTTGTGCAGCACCGGTGAGGTGATTACGGTAGTGCCAGTGCGCTTGCCATGCGTGATCTTGTAGTTCGCCACATTGTACTCGCCGAGCTGATCGATAAGCGGGCTGGTAAGGATGAAGTCAAAAAACTGGTTTACTTCCTGCATCATCGCGTTTTGCGGCGCGGAGTTCCAAGCAGCGCCCCAGAAGACGGTGAACACCTCGACGGCTGCGATGAGCGGGCCGTTGCGATACGTGAGCTGTGGCGCAGCAGCTGGAGCGGCTGCCTCCGCTCCCGCTCCGGGATGCAAAGGAACAATTCGGATGGAATCGGAATGTGCGGGCAGAATCTGACGAAGAATTTGGGGACGCGTTGCCATGGTACCTCCTCTTTCGTGTAAGTTGAGAGAGCCGGCGTGGGATATGGAACGCGCCGAGCGGTTGGAGAGTAAACAGCAAGTGACGGCAGGGACCAAACATCCGCGTGGGTGGGTGATGAAAGTCCCTGAAGACTCGACGTTTCAGTAGGACCGCTTGCGGCTCGTTTGCAAACCCTCTGGCAGTGCCAGACCGAGATGCCGGAGCCAGGCTCCAATCTCGGAACCGTACTCCTGTGCGGCCCGGAAGGCAAGTACTAATTTTTACTGCTAGAGAAAATGACCGGAGTCTAACTTCTCGGAATGTTTTTGCGTAACCCTCCCAGAGGCTCGACCGTTGGAAGGGAGTAAATCAAGGGGCCGCGAACGATCGGCCGCGGCCCCTTTGGATTTCTATTGCACAGTCAGTGTCGCAGCAGCTGACTGCGAGAACGTGCCTGACATGGCTGTAATCGTCAATTGTGACGTCCCTGCAGGCGTTCCTTTCATCCCGGTGGCGCAACCCGCCAGAACTGCTCCGCTGACGACCAGCAGTGCCAGCGGAACAATGGGTGCGTACCGCCTGAGCCGCGGAGTTCGCCGGATCAGGCGCGCCGCATACAAGCCTGCGAACAGCGCGGCGATCCAGGAAATGAGAAGCATCCGCAGCATTGGGGTGAGGGGCTCATCCGTCGGCGAAACCGGCGGCGCGGTACTGCGGCTCGTCGTCATAATCATCAGGTTAACCGTCGATTTTGCGTTGCCCGGAGTCGCCGTAAGTGGCACGAGACTGGCATGCGCAGGTAATCCAGTTACGCTGAACGTGACGGGATTGGAGAAGCCGTTTGTCGTAGGCATGATGGAAATAGGAATGGAAGCGGTCATCCCCGCCGTGACGGTGACGCCTGTGCTCGGGCCGGCAAGCGTGAAGCCATCTACCGTAAAGGCGATCGACGTTGGCGTCGGCCCTCCCCCGGGCGTGGGATTGGCCACGGTTACGTTGACCGTTCCCGCGCTGGAAACGTCGGTCGCCGAAATCGCCGCAGTAACTTGCGTCGCACTGACGAGTGTTGTCGCTTCGGCCTTGGTGCCAAAGTTCACCACGGAAGTCGCGACGAAGTTCGTGCCGTTCACCGTCAATGTGAACGACGTGCCGCCCGCCGCGTGTGTTTGTCCGAGAGAGGTGAGCGTGGGCACCGGATTATTTACCGTGAAGGTCAATCCCTGAGAAGGCCCTGTGGAAAGTGGATTGGTCACGGTCACGTTGTATGTATCCGCCGCCGTGATCTCCGCGGCGGTGATAGCTGCCGTGATTCTCGTGCTACTCACAAATGTGGCGACCGGGCCGAACGACTTTGCCGGGTTGGCCTCGTTGAAGGTGACCGTTGCACCATTCACGAATCCGTTTCCATTGATGGTGAGAGTGAAAGCCGTCCCGCCAGCGAGTGTGTTTGCCGGGGAAAGCGAAGTAAGTGTGGGCTGTGGGTTGTCAATGGTGAACTGAGCCGCTGGCGTGGAAGTTCCGCCGCCAGGCGCAGGGTTTGTCACCGTCACATTGACAATCCCGGAGTTCAGAATGTCAGTTGCCAAGATTGCCGCGGTAAGCTGCGTGGCGGACTTGAACGTCGTCGCCTTCGCGGCTCCGTTGAAATTGACCACCGAGGTTGCGGCATAGCCCGTGCCATTGACGGTTAGAGTAAACGCTGCTCCTCCTGCGATAGCGCTCGTTGGAGCCAGCGTTGCGATCGTGGGGATAGGGTTGTTGATTGTGAAGTTCGCCGGGGCTGAGGTGCCGCCGCCGGGTGCGGGGTTGACCACCGTTACATTCACCACGCCGGAAGTGACGATGTCTGCGGCAGGAATGGCCGCCGTAATCTGAGTAGCACTGACGAACGTAGTCGTCGCGGCTGCTCCGTTAAAGTTCACTACGGAATTGGTCACAAAACTAGAGCCCGTCACCGTCAAGGCGAACGCCGCTCCTCCTGCCGTGGCACTCGCGGGAGACAAAGTGGTGATGGCCGCCACGGGATTGTTGATCGAAAATGTCGCGGCCGTGGAAGTGCCTCCGCCAGGAGCGGGATTCGTAACGGTCACGTTGACCGTTCCCGCCGTTGCGATATCCGCCCCCGTGATAGCCGCAGTGAGTTGCGTTGGACTAACAAAGGTGGTGGCCTCGGCCTTGCCATTAAAGTTGACGACAGAGCTGGCGACAAAACTCCCGCCGTTCACCGTCAGCGTAAAGGCCGGTCCGCCTGCCGTAGCCACCGTTGGCGAAATCGTCGTGATCGTAGGTGCCGGATTGTTGATTGTAAACGTTGCTGCCCCGGATGTTCCGCCACCAGGAGCGGGATTCGTTACGGTGACGTTCACTGTTCCGCCCGTGGCAATCTGCGCGGCGGTGATGGCCGCTGTCAACTGAGTTGCGCTGACAAACGTTGTAGTCGCAGCGCCACCGTTGAAATTCACCGTAGCGCCGTTTACGAACGCAGTTCCGTTAACGGTTAGCGTGAACGCCGCGCCTCCCGCAGTGGCGCTGTTCGGCGCAATCGTCGTTATCGTTGGAGGCGGATTGGTCACGTTGAAATTCACGGCTACAGACGTTCCGCCGCCCGGCACCGGATTGGTAACAGTAACAGGGAATGCGCCCACTGCAGCGATATCCGCTGCAGTAATGGCCGCTGTTACCTGCGTCGAGCTCACAAACGTGGTGACCCTCGCAAAACCGTTGTAGTTGACAGTGGATCCGTTGACGAACCCCGTTCCATTAACCGTCAGCGTGAAGGCTGCTCCCCCGACGAGACCTCCGGCAGGCGAGAGCGTCGTAATCCCCGGAATAGGATTGTTCACCACAAAGTTTATGGCTGTCGTCGTGCCCCCGCCGGGAGCCGGGTTCGTCACTGTAACCGGGAACGATCCTGCTGTCACGATGTCCGCCGCGGTGATGGTTGCCGTCAACTGCGTCTCGCTCACAACCGTCGTTGTTTTCGCAGCACCATTGAAGTTGACGACCGAGCTAGCCACAAAATTCGTGCCCGTCACCGTCAACGTGAACGCCGCGCCTCCCGCCGTCCCGCTGGTCGGCGCGATCGAAGTCAACGTCGGAACGGGATTCGGTGAGCTGGAAATATTGAACGCAAAGTTTGCCGTTGTGCCGCCACCCGGAGCCGCATTCGTCACCGTCACATTGGCGCTTCCGGAAGTGGTGATATCTGACGTCAAGATCGCCGCAGTCAGTTGCGTCGCGCTCACAAATGTGGTCGTTTTCGCGTTGCCTTTGAATTTCACCACAGAAGTGGAAACGAAGTTCGTGCCGTTTACTGTCAGCGTAAACGCCGCCCCTCCTGCAACAACGCCGGTGGGATTAAGCGACGCGATCGTCGGAACCGGATTGTTGATGGTGAAAGCCACTCCCGCAGAAGTTCCTCCGCCCGGTGCGGGATTCGTAACGGTTACAGAAGGCGTCCCGGCCGCAGCAATGTCCGCCGCCGTAATGGCCGCAGTCAGTTGCGTCGAGTTCACAAACGTAGTCGTCCGCGCTGCCCCGTTGAAGTTGACAACCGAGGCCGCGTCAAAATTCGTTCCATTCACGGTCAATGTGAACGCAGCACTACCAGCCGTTGCGCTGGTCGGAGAAAGCGTGGTGATCGTCGGTGCCGGGTTGTTCACCGCGAAATTAACGGTCGCCGAAGTCCCACCACCCGGAGCCGGATTTACCACCGTCACCGGGAAGCTCCCCGCCGTCGCGATATCCGCTGCGGGGATTGCCGCTGTCAATTGCGTCGCGCTCACGAACGTCGTTGTCACCGCAATTCCGCTGAATGTCACGCTGGACGTGCTGACATACCCCGTCCCGTTCACAGTCAAGGTAAACGCCGCGCCTCCCGCATTCGCGCTCACGGGCGAAAGCGTAGTGATCGTCGGCGTTGGATTGTTGACCGTGAAATTGGCTGCTGCGGATGTGCCGCCGCCCGGCGCTGGGTTGGTCACCGTCACCGGGAACGTCCCTCCTGTAGCGATTTCCGCAGCTGTGATGGCGGCGGTCAACTGGGTCGCGCTGATAAACGTTGTCGTTGTCGCTGTTCCGTTGAATTTCACGCTGGCCCCGCTGACAAACCCGGTGCCGTTCACAGTCAAAGTGAACGCCGCGCTTCCGGCCGTCGCACTGGCTGGCGCAAGCCCCGTAATCGTCGGCGCGGGATTGTTGATCGTAAACGTCAGATTCGCCGAAGTACCGCCGCCTGGCGCCGGATTGCTAACCGCCACGTTCACGGTTCCCGCAGTCAGAATCGCCGATGACGGAATCGTCGCCGTCAATTGAGTCCCGCTGACAAAGTTGGTGATCTGCGGCGACCCATTGAAAAGCACGCTGGAATTGTTGACGAAATTCGTTCCGTTTACCGTCAACGTAAATTGTGGCCCTCCCGCCGTGGTGCTCGTCGGCGATAGCGACGTCGCCGTCGGCCCTGGGTTGTTGATGACGAAATTAACGGATGCAGACGCGCCTGTCGTCGGCGCCGGATTTGTCACGTTGACGAACGCCGTTCCCGGCGCTGTCAGGTCGGATGCGAGTATCGCCGCCGTTATCTGTGTGGAGCTCACAAAGGTTGTTGTCCTGTTGTTACCGTTAAAATCCACGACCGCGCCGCTGATGAAATTCGTGCCGTTCACGGTCAACGTAAACGCCGCTCCTCCCACCGTCGCGCTAGACGGCGAAAGCGATGTAATCGTCGGAACTGGATTGAAGATCTGGAACACTTGCGCCGAGCTCGTGCCGCCGCCGGGCGCCGGATTGGTTGCCGTAACATTGATATTCCCAGTCGCTGCAAGCTGCGCTCCAGGAATTGTGATCGTAAGTGTATTCCCGCCGTTCGAGACCGTCCCTCCGGTGTCGCCGAACGCTCCAAAGTTCACGATCGACCCCGTTATGAAGTTCGTCCCGGTAAGCGTCAAGTTCACCGGCTGTCCCAGAATTCCATTCGTCGGCGAAATCGAAGTCAGCGTCGGCACCGGATTAGGCGCGCTTGAAATCGTAAACGCAAAGTTAGCGGTCGTGCCTCCTCCCGGCGCCGCGTTCGTAACCGTTACGTTCGCTGTTCCTACGGAAGCGATATCGCTCGCCAAAATCGCCGCCGTCAACTGCGTCGTGCTGACGAACGTCGTCGTCCGCGCATTCCCGTTGAACTTCACCTGCGACCCGCTCACATATCCGGTCCCATTCACCGTCAAAGTGAACGCCGCCCCGCCCACGGTAGCCCCGTTGGGACTAAGCGACGTAATCGTCGGCACAGGATTGTTCACCGTAAACGTCGATCCTGCCGATGTGCCTCCTCCCGGCGCCGGATTCGTCACCGTCACCGAAGGCATGCCTGCCACAGCGATGTCCGCCGCGGTTATTGCCGCTGTGATCTGCGTTGAACTCACGAAAGTCGTCGTTTTGGCCGCTCCATTGAAATTCACCGCCGAGGTCGGCAAGAAATTTGTTCCATTCACCGTCAACGTGAAAGCCGCCCCGCCCGCCGTCGCGCTCGATGGCGACAGTGACGTAATCGTTGCGGTTGGGTTGTTTATCGTAAACGTTTGGTTCCCCGACGTCCCCCCGCCAGGCGCAGGATTGAAAACGGACACATTCACAGTCCCGCCCGTCGCGATATCCGTCGCGGGAACCGTCACTTGCAGTTGCGTCGCGGTTTGCGAAGTCGGCGTAAGTTGCGGGTTGGCCCCAAAATTAACAAGCGAGCCGGCGATGAAGTTCGTCCCTGTCAGCGTCAGGGTAAATGCCGCCCCACCCGCTGTCGCGCTTGTCGGGCTGATCGAAGTCAGCGTGGGCGCGGGGTTTGCAGCGCTGGCAGTAAAGGTCAGATGGAAGTCTGTCGTTCCCCCGTCCCCGGGAAACGCCGACACCATGAAGAAATACTGCGTCCCAGACGTCGCCGCAAACGACACCTGTGATTGCGCGATTCCCGTGGTGGCGCTGACATTGCAAGCCACTTGCGTACCATTTGCAGTCCCGCTCGTCACGTTCAGGATTGTTTCGTAAGGACTTGTCAACGTGTCCGCCGTAATCGTGCCGCTGCTCGTTGGCGTGAAAGACCACCACACGCTATTGTCCTGGCCACTTCCTGCCGCGCCCGTGGCGCATGGAGGCACCGGGTCTGTGTGCGTATTCGTGTTGGCACTGGCCAGTATTGAGTTCACGGTATTGCTGTAGTGAACCGAAGCGGGCACTATGACTGTCGGTCCTGGCGGCAAGTTGTCGTCGTTCGCTGGCGCCGCGCTCGCAAAGTCCAAGCTGAAGGTGAGCGTGCCGCCAACCCCACCCGGATCGGTCACCATAACGAAATAGGTCGTTCCATTCGTCACACTGAATCCCATCAGCGATGCTGGCGTTGTTCCCGGAACGTTGCCAGTCGCGCAAGCGCCCCCGACAGCGACCAGACTTCCTGGCGTTCCAGTCCATGCAGACACAATTGTGGTGTAGCTGCTGAACCGCGTATCCGCAATCACGCGTCCGGTGGCGGGCGCGATAAACTTGAACCAAACGCTCCTGGCCTTCCCGCCTTGCGTAGCTCCGCCCGGAGTGCAAGCTGGCGCCGGATCGGCAACTCCAGCGGTGTTCACCGTGGCTTGCGTTGTGTCTTGTGTGCTTCGGTAAGGCGTCGTACTCGTATTAATTGCAAAATTGATGTTGTCGTTCGTGGCTGGTTCGGCCTGAGCGACGATCAGCGTCTTTGGCTCCGACTGAGTACCACCGGGAACCGGAGTGGTCACAGTAATGGCGTGAGAGCCAGGATTCGAGACGCCAGCGGCGATGTCCGAGGCTGGAATCGAAGCCAGCAGTTGGTTCGCGCTGACAAATGTTGTGAGACGGGCGCTTCCGTCGAAGTTGACGACCGCGCTGGGAGCAAAACCGCCTCCGTTTACGGTGAGCGTGAATGCGGGTCCATTCGTGGCCACGATCTGTGGCGATATGGAAGTGATTTCGATACCTACACCGATCAGGTTTGGAGTGGATGTGCTAACGGGAACGGAAGCCGTGACATTAAGCTGCGCGGATTCGTTGCCTGTCGCGGACGGTGTAAATGTGAGGGTCACATCGCAGGCAAATCCGGCAGCCGGAGCGGCTGGCAGAGCAAAAGGCGGCGCCGGGCAAGCCGAATTGCTGTCGCCGTTCGAGACGAATGGTACGAGATGAAAATCGGCCTGATTTGCACCGGCAATCGAGAAAACTGAAGTTACGTTAACGGGCGACCCCGTAGCGTTGAGGAGAGTGGCGTTCATGGTGGGGCTGGTAGTCCCGACGGCGACGGGGCCGAAATTCACGGGTGACAGCAACAAAGGCGCTCCTGCTGCAGAAATATTCCCCGTAATCGGAAAGGATTGCGGGCTGCCGGTTGCGGTGTCGGCGATGTTGAGCGTAGCCGTGCTTTGGGCGTTCCCTGGTGGCGTACCGGCTGTGTACTTCAAACCGAAGAAGCAGGAGTTTCCACCCGTGAGCAAAACGGTTCCGGTGGTCTCAAAATTACAGCTGGGAGGCGCACCTGGCGCGATGAACACAAAATTCGCGGCGTTCGTCCCGGCAATCGTCGCACTTGTGATGTTGAGAGTTGCTCCAACCAGGTTACTGACCTGAAAGAAGTTGTATGTAGTGCCGCTGTTTGCTCCCACCGCATTAACGGAAAGACTCAAGGGCGAGGAGACTTGAATCACTGGCCCGGGATTCGCGGTGATCGTGAAAGGGAACGGCACAGGGCCGGTAAGGCCAAAAGGTACTGGGACGTTGAGGGCGACGGGGTCGATATCGCCTCCAGGAGGAGGATTGTAGGGCACGACCTGATATGTTCCGGGTGTCGTTAAGTCCGTGAGCGCTGTCGTTAGATCGTAAGTTGTCCCATTGGCACCTATAGTAGGCTGATCGAAAGGCGACGCCGGAAGCTGGAACTTGAATACCGGCGGACTGCTCGTGTCATAGAAGGCGAGCACGGTGCCGGGAACGAAAGGCTCCGTCGCGCTGGCGGCCGTGAGGTGAATATGCACGGCGGTAAAGACCTGCGCAGTGGTTGGAGTCATTGTGACCGGGTTCAACATGGGGTTCATCACCGCGAAAGGCGCGCCGGCCCCCAAGACCGAGCTGGGATCTACACCCGCTGGATCTGTCAAGGTAATTTGAAACAAGCCGCCGGTCGTCAGATGTGTGCTGCTAAGGGTCACGTTAAGCTGAGTCGTGCTGATGAAGGTGGTGGTTACGCCGTTCGCGGCGCCTGAAACGCCCTCAAACTGTACCTGGGTGTTTAGACTGAAATTAGTGCCCGTAACGGTAATCGCCGTGTTTCCCGCGCCGGCGTTGACGGCGGCTGGCGTTACGGAACTCAAGAACGCGAGGTTAGGCGGGTTCACATCGGTAAGCTGGATTTGCCACATGCTGCGCCCATGTGTGGCCGCGCGGAGAATGCGCGAGGTGGGGCGCATGGCCAAACCGAGCACGGGCGAGTTTGGCAAACCGTCGCCAATCACCGTCCAATTCTTGCAGGGAGTCGCGGATTCAGGATCAGGGCAGGAGAACACACCAACGTCAGTGGCGATGTAGAGCGCATCGTGGAGCGGACTGTCATTGTGGTCCACAATGATGTCATTCACTGGAATATCGGGAAGGTCGCCGCTGATATCCGTCCAAGTGGGAACTGACGGTGGAAATAGATTGGCGTTGGTACTTTTGAAAACGTGGCCAGCAGGGCCGCAGCCGGCGCAAGCGCCAAACCCGGAGAGGGTTACGTAAACGATCGCTCCAGTGCTGTCACCATGCTTGGTTCGCACTGCTGTAACGGTTCGGTTCGGTAGTGCGTTTGCGTCAATGTTGGTCCAAAATCCACCGGCTCCGGCGGTGGTCGTTTCCCAGACTTTGCCGTTGCTTGTGCCAGCGACAATGACGGACGGGTTCGAGTGGGCCACCTCGAGGTTCGTTATGGTGCCCTGGGTGCCGTTCGCACCGCTGCATTGCGGGATTAAGGTATTTCCGTTGCTAAGATCGCCGCTGATGGGCGCCCACGTAGGCGTCAGCGGGATGAAAGTATCGGCGAGTGCTGATTCAGCGTTGCTGGTCCCCCAGACGCGGCAGGTACCGAAATAAAGGTTCCCGGGACTCTTGTCAGCCAAGGCGAGAGGAGGGATGAATTGCATGGCGTCGCCTGAATTGGTGATAGCCGTTTCAGCGACTTGGAATCCCGGAATCGTCTGACCGATGGTAGGCAAGTTTATCAGCTGTCCGTTGAAGACAGCCTTTTTCACCTTGGCTCCGGCGGTGAGGTTGCAGCCGGCCCAAATGGTGGTCGGCATACGCTGGTCGATAGCCGTAAATCCGCCATCGCCGCAGATGGATTCCTGCTGCCAAAGCAAGGATCCGGAGAATAGTTCCGTGTCGTTGTCCTGCGTGCCGCCGAAACCGTAATTTTCGTCGGATACGGCAGCCGTCGGGCCCGGGTAAAACTGCGTAAGCGCCAATTGGGCGTTTAGATCTACCCACAAAGGGGGGGTGAGTTTGGGTTGGTCGGTTCGCCAAATGCCGCCATCGTTGCCGTCGTAGAGACTCGCTCCATTCGCCGTCCATACAAGCGCATGCGTGTCCACGTGTGGGCGCACATTCGTGCTGCCCAGCGTGATGTCGATCCACGTTGATCCGCCGTCCAAGCTGCGGAAAACAGTGGAGCTATTGTTGGTGAACGCTCCTCCGCCCACCACGAGCCAGCTTGGGTTCTCAGGGCTCACTCCGATCGCCATGTCGTAGAAGCACTGGTGATTGCAGAAAGCGGGTGTGTTGCTAAGCTGGGTCCAACTCGTCCCGCCATTTGTCGTCTGGAATAGACCGAGCAAGTCCTCCGAGGAAGGTGAAGCCGCGGTGACAGTTGCAATGGCAGCGTATACGGTTGCGCTCGCGCCAGAGGTGGACGGAGCGTAGCCTAAAATGATCCGTCCAACATTCGACGTGGGCAATCCGCCGGCTTGCTTGCTCCAGGTGGTACCTGAATCAGTGGACTTATAAACTCCATTAGCCCCAGTGACCCCAAAAGCATCCCCCATGGCCATCCAAGCCGTTGCTGTCGTACCCGCATTGATGGGCGTCGACTCGAAGAATACGCTCGTTGCTCCCAATCCCTGCGGAGAAGCATCCTCAGTCCAAGTGTTTCCCGCATCCGTCGAGCGGTAAATGCCTCCAACTGTTCCATTTAGAATGAACGAAACGGCGGCGAGGACGATGTTGGGATTCCCCGGCTGCACAGCGATCTGTCCTATATAGGCGCCACCTGTTCCTGGAGTCAGCGCCTGGGCAAACGTTGCCCTGCCCATCTGTGCCCAAGTCGTTCCACCATCTGTGGATTTCAAGACTCCTGCACCATAGAAGGCGTCGCCATTGAAATTCTCTTCGCCAGTCCCCACGTAGATCGTGTTGTGATTGTTAGGATCGATCGTGATCGAACCAACCGCCAGCGAAGGCTGCGTGTCCGTGAGCGGCGTCCAAGTGTTCCCGCCGTCCGTCGTTTTCCAAACGCCGCCTGCAGCCCCACCTGCGTAAACCGTGTTTCCAGTTGCATCGGTGGGGTCCACAGCAATGGCGGTCACGCGTCCCGACGCAGTGGGGAAACCGCCATTCGCGCCGAACGGATTGTTAATCGGTTGCGGACCCATCAAGTGCCAAAGCGCGTCACCCGGAAAAGAAACGACCGCGTCAGCGGTGGCCTTCCCAGCCGACGTAGAGCGTTGTTGAGCCTTCATGGCATCCCGTTGCTCTAACGCCTTTTGGTAAGCGGCCGGAGGAATGTGTTTGAATGGATAAGCGCGCTGGTCAAAAAACCAGCTCTGTCGCTTCCGGCTTATCTCAGAGTCTTCCTTCTCGACTTGTTCTTTCTCCTCAGAACCCACTGGTGGACTCAAGACGATCTGCGTTAGCGGGATCGTCGCAGTGGGGTTTTGTTTCCTCTCTGCCGACACAAGTGCTCCGTTCTTGCCGGATTGCTTGGCGGGTTTTTGAGTTGCGGCGGGAATTTCTCGATTCTTCGTCTGCTCCGGCTTGGACGGGAGTGGTTTGAGCTCTTGAGCTGAGGCGGCGGAGGCGGCGAATGCCGACTTGGCCTCGCGGGGGTTTGAGTCTCGTCGCGCTAGATGAACAAGAGAGACGCAGCCCAGCAAAACGCAGCCAACGAGTGCCGCGCCCAGTGCTGCCGCGCCTGCAAGCCTACCCGTGGGCCAGACACGGCCTCCGACCGCACGGCTTCCTGCCAGCCAGATACGACACACCGTGATGACGGCTTTTATCCACGACGAAAGCTGGGGGTTTCGACAAGGATTGCGCATGGCTCAAGGCCTCCCATGGGGCGCGTTTTGCTCAATATCTCAGGGTTATGAACGACAACTCCGCTTACACTTGTAGTGACTAATACTTCGTATTCGAATCAAGAATTGGCTCATTTTTCAAAAGCGAGGTGCTTTTCTCGTCCGGAGGGAACAAGCAGTATGGGAAGCTGGTCAAAGATAGGGAACTACTACTGGGGACCGTAGAACAGCTCTGCGCAACCCCGCCTCGAAGCCGGGGCCGGTTCACACCATAAGAAAGGGATACCGCTCGCTCTGGGAGCACGAGCATCTTTCCTTCG